>Ga0209425_10004121_pt1 | contig 15016 bp, 9 predicted proteins | sample COG_05_FD_184749 | JGI IMG/M metagenome (GOLD analysis project Ga0209425, IMG submission 184749) | Pelagic Microbial community sample from North Sea - COGITO 998_met_05 (SPAdes) (version 2) | ecosystem: Environmental > Aquatic > Marine > Neritic zone/Coastal water | place: Helgoland, sampling... | reverse complement strand
GCGGTGGTCACATGGAGATCTTGAAATATTTCGTCGAAGAAAGAAAGATACCCGAGGTAGTAAAGGTCAGCTGCGTGACAAATGCTGCAAGGTACGGCCACCTCGATTGCATCAACTACTTAGTCGAAGAGGCGAAAGTGCCTCTTACTTACTGGCGATACATCGCTTGCGCTCGGTATTACGAGCACCCCGAGTGCGAAAACTACTTGCTCGCAAAAGGGTCTCCGGAACCAACGGACGAAGAATACGCGAGATATGTCGCGAGGAAGCTCGAAGAAGAAGAACAACAACAGTAGAACGCGACGATTAAATGAGATACCAGAGAGAGACACTTCATTAAAATTCTCGCGAAACGTTTTCGTCGCACGCTTTGCTCTTTCTCCTTCAAAGGGGAATTTAGGCTCGAATTTCCTCAAAAATCACTCCCTCTGTTACTCTTCGTAGTATACTCCTGTAAACGCTTTCAGAGAGAGAAAGAGAGAGACATTCGCGCAATTCTGCGAGAAGCAACTTTGGGTGATCATCGCATTGGACGACTCGCACTTCGAGAGAGAACGTAAACGAGAAGGAGTTCCTCTTTTGGAAAGAGAATTCGAATTGGATTGTGAACGGATCCCCCCGCGCGCTTGAAATTCATCACGCGAACCTTTCGAGGGAGAGATCGGCGCGAGAGAGGAACGCGAGGTTACAAAAAGGCATAAATAAAACACCGACGACGGGACAAAGACGTAGGAGTAAAAGTAAAAGATATCGAGATGGATTTCGCGGCGTACGAGAACCGGGAAGGCGTCCGGATGTCCTTCAACGCCTGGCCGTGTTCGCGAATCGAAGCGACGCGAATCGTCTTACCGACCGGCGCGCTCGTGACGCCAGGTAAATCGATTCCGGAAATGCCGGTGTTACCGTACGAACCGGTGGTGTGCGAAGGGTGCCAAGGCGTTTTAAATCCACACTGCATGGTGGATTACGCACGGAAATCGTGGAGGTGTTGCTTGTGCGATTGCATGAACAACTTGCCGAGAAACTACCACGAAATCAACCCGCAAAACTTACCCGCGGAGTTGTTCCCGACGTACACGACGGTGGAGTACACGATGACGAATAAAAACGTGAAAGCGCCGTGTTTTATGATCGTTTTGGATACCGCGTGTCCGAGGGAGGAGTTGCAAGACGCGAAGGATTCTATCGGACAGCTGTTGGCGCTGTTGCCGGAGGAGTGTTACGTCGGGTTGATTACGTTCGGAGCGACGGTGACGGTGCACGAGTTGAGCGGAACGAGCCCACTGCCGAGGAGTTACGTGCTGAGAGGGACGAAAGATGTGACGCAAGAGAAAGTGAAGAAGTTGTTAGGTTTGGAATTGACCGCTCAGGAATACGCGACGTACGATAAAAATACCGGGAGTCAAGTGGCGAACGAGTTGAGCGCGAAGAGTCGGTTTTTGTTACCCGTGAGCGAATGCGAGTTTGTTTTGAGCAATATTCTCGAGGATCTACAACCGGATTGTTTTCCGAGAGAGAAAGGTCAGAGACCGTATCGAGCGACTGGGGCGGCTATTGCGGTCGCGTCTGGGGTGTTGGCCGAAGCGCATTCGGCGCAAGGCGCGAGGGTGATGGTGTTCACCACCGGGCCATGTACTGTTGGTCCCGGGACCATCGTTGGGAGAGACGCGGAGGAAGATTTGCGGTCGCACCGAGACCTGGATAAAAACAGCGCGAAACATTTTAAAGACGCGACGAAGTTTTACAATTCCATGGGCATTCGTCTGGCGACGAGTTCGCACGCGTTGGACGTGTTCGCGTGTTCTTTAGATCAAGTCGGTTTAGCGGAAATGAAATTAGCTGTGGACCAAACTGGTGGTCAAGTCATCTTAGCTGAACAGTTTGGCGCGGAGAACTTCCGGAAATCGTTGCGGAAAATGTTCGCCAGAAGGGAAGATGGAACCTTGGAAATGCTTTTCAACGGTACATTTAGCGCGTTTTGTACGCCGCACGTGATGGTACAAGGCTGCATAGGGCCTGTTTCCGCCTTAGCCGTAAAATCAAAATCAATTAGCGAAAACGAAGTTGGATTAGGACAAACGACGAGTTGGCGCATGTGCGCGTTCACGCCGTCGACGAGCATCGCGGTGTATTACGAGATTGTCAATCAACATTCGAACCCGTTGCCGCACGGGCAACCGTTTTATTTACAGTTTTGTTGTCGGTACAAGTTGAGCACCGGGGAGATTCGTCTGAGATGTACGACCGTGGCGAGACGGTGGGTAGAATCGAGCGCGGCGCCGGAAATTATAGGTGGATTCGATCAAGAAGCGTGCGCGGTGTTGATGGCGCGAGTGGCCACGTTTCGAACCGAAAACGAAGAGGCGTTTGATTTGTTGCGATGGTTAGATCGAACATTGATTCGAGCCGGAACGAAATTCGGCGAATATAGAAAAGACGAACCGGAAACGTTTCGGTTACCACCAAATGTCGCCATATACCCGCAGTTCATGTTCAACTTGAGACGGTCGCCGTTCTTACAAACCGCGAACAACTCGCCGGATGAAACCGCGTTTTATCGATTAGCGCTCGGACGCGAATCGGTTTTGAATTGTTTGCTCATGATTCAACCAACATTGACGATGTATTCCATGAACGGACCTCCGCAGCCGACGATGTTAGACGTCACTTCGATCACTCCAGATACGATTTTGCTTTTAGACGGATACTTCTTCGTCGTCGTGCACTCGGGGACGACTATCGCGCAGTGGCGAAAAGCAAACTACCAAGATTTGCCCGATTACGCGCACTTCAAACAACTTCTCGCGCAGCCAGTTGGCGACGCGCATCAATTAGCCGAGTCGCGATGCCCAACGCCTAGGTTGGTCGAGTGCGACCAAGGCGGCTCGCAGGCTCGCTTTTTGTTGGCGAAATTGAATCCGTCCAACACGCACCAGACGCAACATCAAAGCGGTTGGGAGCAACAACAAAATTTCGGAGGCGGCGAGATCATCTTCACGGACGATATATCCTTGAGCGTATTTATGCAGCATTTAGCAAAGTTGGCCGTGGCGAGTTGAGTTTTACTACATAAACATACTACTATAACTACTTGACTTTCGTCCAGCCAGTGTCGTCGGCGGCGCCGTTTTGTCGCTGCTTCTTACTCTCAATCTTCGCGACGCTAGGCTTTCGTAAATCTTCTATTCGTCTCGCTTTTTTCGCGCCTCTCATTTCCACGTACGACTCGGTCACGTCTTTTTGTTTCCACTGTTGGTTCTTACTTCGCCACTCGTATCCCGGAACGGCTTGTTCCATCTTTCTCTCGGCGTCTCTCTCCGCTTTCTTCTTGTCGTAAAACTCTCGATCGCGAATTCTGTCGTGTTTGGGTGTTCTGCCGGCTAATTCGCGCTTCATTCGTCGCAAGGCTTTGCGAAGCGTCGAACGTTTCTCTCGAGTCGTGGAGTCGTATTTATCATCGTCGATTTCAGATTCGGAGGAGAATTCCGAGATACTGTCGCCGGACTCGAAGGAAGACTCCGAGGACGTCTCCGCGTTGCTCGAATAAGTTTCGGCACCAATCGAAAGGCGTTGTATCCGTCGTCGCTCACGTTCGTCGTGTTCGAGCTCCTCTTCGCTAGAATCGGAAACGACGGCTCCAGGTATCGGTTTACTTTTCGCATTCATCTTTCCTTTGGGACTCGCGAGCATATTTTGTAGTTGTTGCTGTTTCTTCGCCTCTTCCTTCTCTAAAACTTCATCCAACGCGGATTTGAATTTCAGCGTTTCGTTCGAGTCACCGAACTTAGAGGACGCGCGGTAATACGCTTTCCTCTTTTGGATGACGGATTCGTGTTCGGATACGGGCGACCCCATTTTGACTTTGTTCAGATCCTCGATGTTTATGTGTAAGGATTTTCGTCTGTTGTTCTTCGCCCGGCGGTCTTTCTCGGCATCCCCCGTCTCCTCCGGAACGGCAGAGAGCTTTCTATTCGTTTCCAAGGTTTCGTCGATGTCGTCATCGTCATCGCTTTCACTCTCCTCGTACGACGCTTCCATCTTTGCCATCTTTTTGCGCTCCTTCTCCTGTTTGCTTCGAAATACGCTCGCGATTCGTCTCCCGAGAGGTTTCTTCTTCTTTGGTATCGTCGGCTCCGTCGGCGCGGAATCGACAACCTTCCCTGGACTACTTTGACGCCACTCAAACTTCTCCGGAATGGCTGTCACTGCTGATCCTGCCGCTACCTCGGCGGAAGATAAAATTTTCGACGACGCTTTTTTCTCCTTCTTTGTCGTCAACCGTTTCATTTCGGTTTGAATCAACGCCTCCTTCGCCTCTTCGATGTCTGTCTCCAACGCCGGCGCTTGCGAGACGGATATAAACTCGAACTGAATCAACAGCGTCCCGCACGGCACGTTCGCCAACTCAAATTTCTTCTCCATAAATTCTGCGCCGGTATCTTTAAACACGGACAAACATTGCGACAAGATATCGCCGGAGTGTAATCTGAGCGTCCCGAGACTTTGTTTTCTACCCAACGGCGCGCGATCCCAAACCGAAATTTCAATCGCGCTTCGACTCGATTCCGCCGTATCGACTATAAACTCAAACTCTTCCTCCCACGTCGGTCGCCGAGTGTCAACTTTCGTTTTCGTCTTGCGTTTTTGTTTCCCGAACTTAATTTTCACGTACGGGTCGGGGTTAATACCTCGAGCTGCGCGAAGCGCATCCGCTCGAATAATGCGCGCGTACAGGACGCCGGTGTACTCTTTCCCTTTACGAATAGCCGCGTCGGTTCCAACGTAATTGGAAACCATCATCGACTCTGTCCTCACCGCTGAAGCATTATTATTAATATTACTACTCTCACTCGACGTTGTCTCCGTGTTTGCATTATTATTATTATTTCTATCCTCAAACGGTAAATATTGCAAAGTCACGCGCAACCTCCCGTTCGTTTCTCTCTTCTTTTCCACTTTATCTACATTCATGGCTTTCCGTCCAACCGCGGCGACGCCTCTCGCACCGACCGATAAAATCGTGAACGGGGAATAAATAACCGCTTTGGCGACTTGCGTCGACCTCGACGCGACGCCGTGAATTTCCGGCTTCTCGATGTCCAAAGTCAAACTCAACGTCTTGTTCGAATCCTTCATTTGAAATCCGCTCAAATCGCACAGCGCGAACCCGATTTCCGTGTTCAATATTTCCGTTTGCTCCTCGTCGTTGTCTCGCTGTTTGTTCCCGTTATCGAATCCACCTTTTAACATCCGTCCAACCACGCTGGAGTTATACACGGTAAACTTGATTTTCGAGTACCGAATATCGTCCACGCGCAAACTAATCTGTTCCTCGTACACCGGCGACCGCCCACCTTTCACTTCCGTGTATTTCCTTCGCGCGTTCTTTTGATTCAACTCCACCGCGACGAACGACTTCAAACTCGTCATCGCGCTCACGCCTCTTTCTAAAACGTTCATCCCGCTGACCAACTCCTCGGCGCTTTGGATCCCGATTTTCAACAACCCGCTAATATTCGTGTTCTCTCTCTCCCACGTTTCTCCCATAGGCACCCAAATCTTTTGCGGCCACACCATCAAGTCCACCAACGAGTTTGTAATTAAATGCCTCAACGAGCTCGCCACGAACGGAATGGTATTGATATCTCCACCAATCAGTTTCAAACTAAAATCAATCGTCGGCTTGTCCACGAAGGCAATTTTCATCCCGTCGAACGACGGCCACCACGGCACTAACGGCGTGAACACCAACCTCACCACCCCGAACGCCTCTATGTGTTCTAACTTAATCGGTAAATTAATCCCAGCCGCTTTCACGTCCAAAACCACCTCTGGTTTCACCGCCACCCACTTAAACTCCAAATCCAACGTGACCTCGCCTTCCACGTCGTCCAACACTTTCGCCGCGGTTAAAATCGGCGGCTCGTCCCCTAACGTCCACGTCCGAAACCCAATCTTCAGTTTACTCATCTTCGCTAAATCGTTCACCACGTCCGATAACGCCCAAATAACCGACGAAGCGATCGCTTTATCCAGAAACGGCCACATCGTTTTCACCGCTTTATTCAGCCAAGGCACTCGATGGTAGTCCGAAAAGTCCACCCATTTCGGTAACGTCCCGATGATTTTCCGTAAACTCTCCGGGTTTAAAATCGTATTTGGGTGGTTTTCGTCCGCGATTTGTCTCAAGACGTCTTTTAAACCGACGAGTTTTCTTTTCGTTCGCGTTTTCGCCAAGGTATAGGCGAAGAGGAAGGTGAGCGTTAAAAGCATCGCTTGTGCGATGAATCCAAACGAGAGGAGCACGACCGTTTTTCCCGTCTCGGAATGAGGGTTCAAAACGATCGTTCTTCCATCGCCACCGTTCATTGTTGTTCTTATCGTTAGTATTCCAACAGAAAACAGTCGCTTCGTGTCACTTTTACGACGCCGAGTGCATTTCAAGACCTATATTCGAGCGCAAAGTAATTCTGGCGAATTGCAATTCGTTGACTTAAAGGGAAAAGTTCTTCACTTCAACAGACACAAAATGGCATCTTTTGCAGCGGCTTTAAAACCACCGTTGCGGTGCACCCTCGCCTCCTTCGGGAGGAGGAAAAAGCGAGAAACACTGATCATGCCAAACCCGTTACGAATGGGTGGAAAATTGGTCGGGGATACGTGGGTAAACACGTCCGATTGCGAAGATTTCATCGAGGCGGGATGTGCGAAATTCCAAGCGAGTGATTACCAATCCGCGATTACGTTCTTCGAGAAAGCGTTAACCGCGGAAGGCGCCGGGACGAAACGGGACCGAACGAAACCCGCGGAGTTAACGATGGGTGAGAAACAATCCGCGTATTATAACTTAACCGCGTGCCACGCGAAAATGGAAAACTGGGATTTGGCGTTTGCGAGTTTGGAGTTGACGTTCCAAAGCGGGTACGCGAACGGGAGGTTGTACGGATTAGGAAGGGCCGCTCGAGATTACGAACTTCTGGAGCAAGATTTAGATTTCGAAAACTTGAGAAAAGACGAACGGTGGAACACGATTTTGACGAAGTATCGCGTCAAAGGAAGCGAATTGGCGTTTCAGTTGGATCCGTCGAACTCCTCCGTCGGCAAGGCGGTGGAACTCATGTCGAAGCGAAAGAAGAATACGTAATAGGAGTACTTTTAAAGCAAAGATTGCGCGTCGTCGTCGCGTATTTATATTCATCATCATCATCTTCGTTTCATTTTCTTTCTTTTCCTCTCTAAATCTCTCGTTTGTATGCTGATCGGCTGAAGCGTAAACTCTCGCGTATCCTCTCTTATATGTCAATTCCCCTAAAAGCCTCCTCTCAAATCGTTACAAGTTGAACACGCGCGAGCGAACAAAAACTCTCTCTCTCTCCATTAGGTATAAAAGCAACAATGCCGCTCAGATCCTCAATGTCAGTCTCTTGTTGTTGGGGGTTGGCAAAAAGAGCATCGTTTCCGCCGCTTCGAGGATATCTTTTCTCCGTGTTTCCGTCTTCTCATTCCACCCGTTCCCGGGAAAATTCCGAATTGGATGCATCCTCGTCCTCGTATTCATCATGGGCGGGAGAAGAAGAAGATCATCTTCCTCCGGATAAAATCCATCTCAACGACTTACAATTCCACGCCTACCACGGCGTCCTTCCGAGCGAGAAATCGCTCGGGCAGAAGTTCTTAATCAACGTCGAGATGAAGAAGAAGAGGAGGAATACTTTATCCGCTTTCGATACTGAAACACCAACACCATCAGAAGCAACGGAAGAGGTATTAAAAGCGCACGACCGAATCGAACACACGGTGGATTACGCCAAAGCGTTCACCCTCATCAAATCTATCGTCGTTTCCGGCCCGCAAAGAGATTTAATCGAAACCGTCGGGGAGGACATTGCATGGCAGATTTTACGCCAGTTCGCTTCGGTGGACGAGGTGAAAGTGAGCGTCGAGAAGCCGCACGTAGCGATAGACGGAGATTTGAGATCGCTCGGGATCTCGCTCGTCCGGAGGAGGAGAAAACCTTAGATAGTTAAAAGAAAAGAGTTCCATTTCCTCTTCCCATTGAGTAGTCATACTTTTGTAGTCGCGTGTATGTGTGATCGTTTTGTACTCTCGTAGCGCTCGCGTATTTTTAAACCACTCGTTTGTCCTTTGCATCTCTGTTGAGTTGTTCTTTCCTCACATATATTTAAACCGAGAACACGCGAATACGACAACAAAGAATAAAAGTACGCAACAAACAGTAACGGTGTTATTAAAACGACGATCAAACGTATTAAAGTGATTCTCTGCGTCGAATCGTTATCATCGCGCTGCTTCAATAACAAAGGTATGCTACTACACATCGCTTTGATGAAAGATTTCCTTTCCCCGCGTGTACAGCGGATTGGTGGTGTTGTGTGATTGGATGAGACGATGAAAAGTAAGCTTTTTACCTCGAAAGAAGACAAAGACGAAGACAAAGAGAGAGTTTTAAGCGACGAGATGAAAACGAGAAGTACTCAGAGTGGTAACAGTGATAAAAGTGGTCGTTTGCCGAAAGAAATCGATTGGGAACATTTGGATAAATCGAAATTCTTCCTCAACGGGATAGGCGCCTTCTCTTTGGCGACGCTGGCGTTGTACCCACTCTCGGTGGTGAAAACGAGACAAATGCTGGAAGGGACGAAAATTCAAACGCCGTTTAAAGACGTGGTGAAGAACGTGATAAAAGACCGAGGGTTTAAAGGTTTATACGCGGGATTTGGGACGGTCGTGTTCGGGGCGATACCTTTGCGGATGGTGTATTTATCGACGTTGGAATATACGAAAGGGAACGCGCGAGCGCTGTGCGAGAAGTACGAGGTGGATGAGATGTATTACGGGATCGCGGACGCGGCTGGTGGAGCGACGGCATCGTTCGTGAGTCAGACGTTAGGAACACCGATAGATATTATCAGTCAGAGGCAACAAGTGAGTGGGCTGAGACACGCGAATTTTACCAAGGACGGGACGTTGAGCCCTTCGTCGTCGGCGGCGAGGAGTAGCGGGAGTAGCGTCGAGGCGAGTAATACGGTATTTCGCGGGTATAGGAATGGGTTTCACGCGTTCAAGGAAATATTGAGAAACGAAGGCGCGAGAGGTTTGTATCGCGGGTACGTGGCCTCCGTCGCTACGTTGGTCCCATCCAGCGCCATTTGGTGGGGATTTTACGGGACGTACTCGAGGGTGTTTTGGAACCAGTACACGAAAATGTACGGTGGCGACGATGAGAAATTGAACGACAACAACAACAATAGCATCGGTGATGGCGAAGAATTCAATATCGACGATATCGACGATAACATTGCGTTAGGTGTTACCGCGTTGAGTGGGCTGTGCGCTGGGATGAGTTCGGGATTCATCACGACGCCTTTGGATGCGGTGAAAACGCGGTTTCAAGTTTTATCCGGGCAACAGCAAAACATTAACACTAGCAAAAATACTAGCGACGGCGGCGGCGGAAATAATAATAGTCACACTAGCAGCAATTATAAAAGGATGACAATCGCCTCGGTGGCGAAGGACTTGTATCGAAAACACGGCATTCGAGGGTATTTCCGTGGCGTTTTGCCTCGAATGGCGAGCGTTTCGTTGTGGGGTACGACCATGGTTTCCTTATTCGAAGCTTTGAAACGCTCGGCGGCGGCGGAATCGGCGGCGTTAGCCGCAGCCGCGCGCGAAGAGGACGACGACGATGAATGAGTTTTGTAGTTTATGTGCAACTAGATAAGAGTATATGTGTGACAGACTGAAGTATTTTTACGCGCCAATCGATTGTCGCAGATTGGCAATCATATCTTTCATCGCCTCAATCTTCTCCTCTAACATCGCCGACTCGTTCGCCTTATCCGCCAATTTCCTAAACGACTCCGTCATGATATCCAATAACTTCTCCTTTGCCGCTCGATTCCTCTCCTCCGTCGCTTTCCTCACCATATCTAAATGTTCCAGCGTTTGCGCGTTGTGCGCGTCCATGCGATGGATCAACCTCGTGACCGTTTCGAACGCGTTTTCAATCTCGCTTTTCAATCTGGGATCCATGTTCGGTTTTAACTGTATATCGATCGCGTTGTCCTTTGTTTGCTCTGCATTCGCCGCCAACGTCGTCATTCCTCCTTCGTCTTCTTTCCTCGGCGTCTTCTTTTCCTCTCCTCCTCTTTGTTTTTGTTGTTCTTGTTCTTCTTCTCCGTCTGCGCCTTTCGCTTTACCCCGAGGGGAGGACTCGCTTTCACTCACCGTTTCTTTGCCCTCTTCCTCTTCTTCATCGTCCTCGTCTTTGCCTTGCTTTTTTCTTTTCCTTCCCCGACGCGTGTTCTTCACCGTCGTCGTCTGTTGCCTCGTCGCCGGGCGAATCTTCTTCGCGATCGCCGAGAACTTTGGAACAACCATGATTTTGTGTCGTATTTTTTACCCGCAACGATGGATTGTAAAATACGGACGAAACTACGAAACATTTAGATGATGAACTTCTTCGGCTATACATCGCCTGTGTAGTGATGCTGATCATAGATTGAGTGAAAGTTGAACGCTCGCTCTTTACACTGTTACTTTTATTTACTGTGATGACATCGAGCCGCGCTATTGGTTTTACTACTATTATTACTACTACTATTACTACTCCGAAAGCTGACTTACGTACTCTTCATCATCTTTCGCCGACCCATTCTCCGGTTGAAATTTCCCCGTCTCGATTTTTATCGAACACCTCGAAGACTAAATCGACGGATTCGGCGTCTGCGGCGCCGTCGCCGACGGATTGGATTTCTTTCCGCACGCGTTCTCGATTTGTCGTCGTGGGTTGTTCTTGAGAATCGCTTTTTCTGACGACGACGGTATTAATATCGTCGCGTAAAACGTCGTCCAAGTTGTCCAAGTTGACGAGGACGTATCGCAACGCTCTCAACTCACGCACGTGTTTTTCGTGTTTGCCTCCGCCGAAGAGCGACGGGATGAACGTGGATTTGCTCTGACGAGTAAAAGCGCCCCAAAGACCGACACCGATGGCACCCATAGCGAACGAGATGACAGAAAAAGCGCCGGTGAGACCAACCGCGCTTTCTTCCAAACCGTGAGGAACGTTCATCCCCATAGCGGCTGCGGGTAAACTCGCCGCCGCGCAGCTCATGCCTAAAATCGTCGCGCGAAGGTTTAAGCGAACAACTCTATTTCGGTCGACATCCAGTTGTAATTCCCACACCTCTCGCGTCGCGCGCAAAGCGTTTTTTAGCTCCAACACGCGACCACCCATCGCTCGAGATCTCCCCGCGTGCGACGTTAGCAGCTGCAACACGTTGTTCGTATTCTCGTCGTCGGGTGTCGACGACGAAGCGATTTCCACCTCGTCCGTAGCTCCTCCTCCTCCTCTTTGTTGTTGTTCTAAATCAAACGAAAACTCCTTCCTCAACGCCTCGTCCAACATTTGATGATGCTCCCTGATGTCCGTATCGATCTCATCCAACGCTTGCTTCAACGGCAACAACCTCTGAAACTGCCCCACTGATAACTCAAAATCCGCGCGTTCGCCGTTATTCTCGCTACTGTTCTTCAGCGGTTTCGTCACCGCGTCGACGAGCAAACCTAACCTTCGCAGCTTCAGCTCCAACTGCGTCGACGCTTCATCCAAACACGCTTCCGCGGCGAGTTGCGGGAACGAATAATAATACGAACGCTGCTGATTCTGCTGCTGTTGTTGTTGCTCTTCCTGTAAAATCGTCTTCATCAGCGAGGACACTTTCTGCGCGACCGCTCTTGAGCTCGCCGAATCCTTCTCGAACAAGTGTAAGCAGTCCTCCCCTATAACCGCGCTAAACCTGTTCGTCCTCAAAATCGAAAACTTTTCTCTCTGTACCATGGTCGCGGAAACGCCGGTGAACTTATCCGCCACGTGTTCTAATAAAGACACGTCTCGCGCGTGAATGTGGTCTAGGATGAGTTTTTGGCTGTGATTGCGTTCGAGGGAGGTAAACATCTTCCCGCGTTTATCAACAATCAGAGAGGATAACGGTGGTGATTTCCCTAAATTTGCGCTAATGTTGTTCGAGGTGTTCGAGGAGGAAAAGGAGGAGGTTTGCGTAAAACTCCACATCCTCGCTCGTAAATCAGTAGCAGCACACGAAGACCAGCATTTTCGGCGGCCCAACCGCGACTTCGAAGTCATCATCATCATCATTGCACGTGTCAAAACTCTTCAAAAGGAGTGATTTGTGGGGGGAAATTCCCCTAAAAATGGTGTTGCAAAGTGTTGCAAACGTACGTATCGGCAACAGCAGCAACAACAACAACAACAACAACAACGGTGTTCGAATATCGTCTCAAAAACACTGCAAGTGCGACTGCCGCTGCTGCTACTTTTCCCAGCGGTTTTGGCGGAGGAGGGAGAAGAAGAAGTCGAGAGGAGGACACGATGGAGGTGTAACGGTATTTTCTCAATTTCAACACGATGCAACAACGGAATCATCATCATCACCAACGACCATCCGATGGGAGTTGTGCTCTCGCCGAATTTTGATTGGTTTAGAGCACATTCTGCGTGCAGACCGAGCGCGAATGCCAGTCGACGCGCAAAAAGTCGTCAAGAAGTGTTTGCGCAAGAATTTGTCTCCAAACTTGGCAGCCTTTGGGGTGGGGAAAGAAACATGGGAGGAAACGGCGTTGCGGAACGAAGAGAGGAAGGTAATCGCGGAGACGATTTTGAGGATGGAAGTGAAAAAGAGAGAATTGATGTGGCATTTAGAAGAGATCGCTGGGAATGATGAACATAAGGAAAAGTACTTGGAGCGCGAGATGTGGGATCGGTTGGCGAAGTCTCGGAAGAATCAGAGCGTGGTCGCCGCGGAGGAGGCGTTTACGGTTGAAGAAACGGCGGTGGCGCTGCTTACGTTACACGAAGCGCAAATTAAACGGGGTAACATCATTGCGGCGCTGAATAGAATCGTACCACGGGGTAGCAAGGTTCTAAACGAGGACGCGGTGAGAGCAGATTATCCTAAATTGGACGTTCCTGGAATTAAAACGGTAGACGTTTTAGCCAAGCGGCTCTCCGTACAGGATTGGGCGGCGCAGAAGCTCGTGTCGCAATACGGGGTGGACTTTGCGGAAGAATTACTCAAACATTTAAATAGAAAAGGTCCGATATCGCTTCGGGTAAATTTATTCGCGAACGACGGCGATGAGTTTCGCGAGGTGACGAACATCGTCGAACGAGATGAAGTCGTCGCATCGTTTAAGAGAGTGCCGTTTGAAAGCGAAGAGGATTCCGCGTTGGCGTTTACCGTGAACGATGCGTATCGAATATCGCCGGAAAGAGACCCACAATGGCTTCAAGGACGGTACGAGATCCAAGATCTTGGCTCGCAGTTCATCGCGAGCTGTTGTCGCGCGAGTAAAAACGACCGAATTCTCGACTTTTGTTGCGGAAACGGAGGTAAAACGCTTGCGCTCGCGGCAAAAGGTGCGTTTGTGACTGCGCACGACGTCGACCAAAGACGAATAAAGCATTTGGAAGCGAACGCGAAACGTGCGAAAGTTTCGCACTTGATAACGACGGCCTTGGACGCGAATAAATTGAAAAGAAATGAATGTTATTACGATTCGGTTTTAGTCGACGCGCCGTGCTCGAGCGCGGGCGCTTGGCGACGCACTCCGTCGAGTCGCTGGTTGGCAAAAGAGGAAGACGTCGTTATCTTTTCAAAGCTTCAACTGGAAATTTTATTCGAAGCGGCAAGTATTCAGCTCGAGAGCAGAAACATTTCGACGACGAGAAAGACGACGACGATGGTTTACGCCACGTGTTCGATTTTCCAAGAAGAAAACCAAGACGTCGCGAGAGCGTTTGAAACTTCCGATATTTTCAAAGAAATGGGATACGAGCCGTGGCCTTTTGAAAAAGAGGAAGAAGAAGAGCAAATTTCACACGGCTGTAGTGCTTTCTCTCACGAGATGCAGCTGTTTCCGAACGTTCACGAAACCGATGGATTTTACATCTGTCGCTGGAAAACAAAATAAAGCACGAAAGAAATAGGGGCAATACGGGCTCTCCTATGATAATAGCAGTACTAGGTAGATATACTAGCTTTTCTAATGGTTGATTTTATATACATTCTATTTGACCTTTAGCTTTACTGATGGTACAAATGTTTTTCAGCTGCGCGTAGTTTTTTCTTTACTGGCAAAACTTCGCCCCAACGTGTGTTCGCATCAACCCTCTCTTTAACGCGTCGAAGTGTAACTTGGCCCAGTTCGCTTTTCCTCCATCTTTCTTCATGTCCACCAAAAACTGATTCGCAACATTCTCTGGCACAATCCTCAACGCTTTCCCGGTGCTCATCGCTAAAATCTGCACTTCCGCCGCTCGCTCCAAATAATACAAATCATCGAACGCCTCCGCGACGGAATCTCCGCAAATAATCACCCCGTGATTCGCGTGCATCAACACCCTTTTCCCATTCATAACCTTCACCAGCCTATCGCCTTCTTCTCGGTCCAAAACTAACCCGTTAAACGTTGGATCATACGCGATGTCCCCGGCGAACCGCAACGAGTTTTGATGGCACATGTGCAACGTAAAATCTTCCGTGCAACACAACGCGGTCACGTTCGGCGTGTGCGTGTGTAAAACACACACCACCCCAGTCGCGTGAATCGCCGCGTGTATAAAAAACGCCGTCGCATCGATTTCCCCTTCCCCTTCCAAAACGTTCCCGCTCTCGTCCAACATCAACAAGTTCGAAGCGGTCACTTCGTCCCAAAGCAATCCGTACGGGACGCACAAAAACCGATCCGAAGTCCCTGGAACCATCACCGTCAGGTGGTTACAAATCCCTTCGTTCAAATCCATCTGGTTGCACAAGTGGTACGCCGCGGCTAAATCGCACCTCGCTTGCCACGCGATCGGGTCGTACCCGGCAGGTTTCCCGAAACCTGTCGTTTGCGAAAGCAAAACTCTTCCTTCGTTCGCTTCCCCGTTGCCTCCTATTTTCGGGTACGAGGTTGTCATCCGTGC
>Ga0209425_10004116_pt1 | contig 15031 bp, 16 predicted proteins | sample COG_05_FD_184749 | JGI IMG/M metagenome (GOLD analysis project Ga0209425, IMG submission 184749) | Pelagic Microbial community sample from North Sea - COGITO 998_met_05 (SPAdes) (version 2) | ecosystem: Environmental > Aquatic > Marine > Neritic zone/Coastal water | place: Helgoland, sampling... | reverse complement strand
TCTATTTTTCTTCTAACATTAACCTCGTCAAGCTCTCTGAATTGAACAGGACCTTCGTTGTTGTCATTAGAAACTGTGACAGAAACTTCAGCAATATTTCTAGAGGACTTGTTGGAAGTTCCTGAAAAAATGACATCTTCCATTCCAGATCCTCTCATACTTTTTGCAGATGTTTCTCCCATAACCCATCTCAGGGACTCAACAATATTTGATTTTCCACAACCGTTTGGACCGACTATACCAGTCAAACCATCTTCGATTAAGAAGTTGGTTTTATCAGCAAAAGATTTAAACCCATTTAGTTGGATTTTTTTAAACTCCATGAGTTAACTTATATCAGTTTTTCTAATGATTTTTTTAAATTTTTGTAATTAAGAGATTTATCAAACTTTTTGTCATTTATTATGATCGTAGGAGTAGCATTTACTTTATAATTTTTAGCTCCTTCGATTCGATCATTTAAAACAAAATCTTCGATTTCTTTATTATTTAAACATTTTTCAAAATCTAACTTGAAACCCTTTTTCTCAATAAATTTTTTTAGATTACTATTAATCTCTTCTTCTGTACTCCCTTTAACCCAAGCTTGTTGATTTGAGTACAAACTTTCTAAAATTTCTAAACCTTTATCACTTTTACATTGGGCAATTTTTGAAGCATTGAAAGCAGCCATATCTAAAGGGAAATGCCTGAATTCTATTTTGGCTAATCCTGTATCAATATAATCTTTTTTAAGCTGAGGATAAACATCTATGTGAAAATTAGCACAATGACTACAAGTTAAGGACTCGTAAGCAATAATTGTAATTTTAGCATTCTCATTTCCTGAGATTATTCTTGTAGCTTCAGCATTTACACTGACAATAGAGTTAAAAAATAAAATTAAGATAATAAGTGTTTTTTTCATTTTTCTTTAAATACTTTTGTAAGTTCAAGTAATGATTTTTTTATTTTTTCATTTTTAACATCAATTATTCTTTTGTGGTACTTTCTATTTGTCACATTTTCTTTTTGACCACCTTCTTTTAAAAAGATTGTGCCCTCATCATTAAAACTAATAAATTTGAGATTCTCAACAACCTGATATCCAAAAAAACTATTCATCTTGTCCATAATTTCTTTTTTTGAATATTCTAAATCAACCTCACGACCTCTTTTAACCATTATAAGCAAAGTGCTTACAACAAATCTATTTGAATTTTTAAATGATTTTGGGTAACAGACTTTAAACAAATCATCACCTACAATATATTTCCAATTACTTAAGGTTTCAGAATATATATGACCTTTTTTATTGATGACCTTTTTAATATTTTTTGGCAAAGTGTCTTTAAAAGATCTTAAGCCTTGAATGCTGCTATTTCTCTGCTTAGTATATTTTTTAAATTGCATATGAAAGAACAAATATTAACAAAAAAAATCCTTAATTGGTATGATTTAAATAAAAGATCATTGCCATGGCGAAAAAATGTTTCATTGCAAAAAAGACAGTACTATACGTTAGTAAGTGAGTTTATGTTACAACAAACACAGGTTGCAACGGTAATACCTTATTTTGATAGATTTATAAAAAAAATCCCAAGCCTTAAACACTTAGCTAAAGCAAAGAATCAAAAACTTATAAAACTTTGGGAAGGCCTTGGATATTATTCAAGAGTAAAAAATTTAAAAAAAACTGCTCAAACAATTATTAAAGATTATAATGGAAAGGTACCTAATAATTTTGAAGAATTGTTGTCATTACCTGGGATTGGAAAATATACAGCAAGTGCAATTTTAGCTATTGCTTTTAACAAGCCTCACATTCCTTTAGACGGAAATATAGAAAGAGTACTTAAAAGATATCTATATTTAAAAAAAGAAAAAGATATTCAAAAAGTTAATCTTAATAAAAAAAAATCTATATTTGGAACATCGTCAAGATCTAGTGATTATGCCCAAGCTTTAATGGAGTTAGGAGCGCTAATCTGTAAACCAATTAATCCTTTATGTAATCAATGCCCCATATCAAACAAGTGTAAGTCGTTGTATAAGAAGGATTTTGATTTAACAAAAATTACTAAGAAAAAAATTGATAAATATTTTCTTTTAAAAGTTTACAAAAAAGATCAAAAATATTTATTAATTAAAAATACTAAATTTAATTTTTTAAAAAATTTAACAATATTTCCTATGGAAGAATTATCTAAACCCAAAAATTTTAATGAAAATTTAAATTTTAAATTATCTAATATGAACATGAATATTAAAATTCAATATTTAAAAAATAGCAGTAAATTTCAGGCACCATATTGGGTTGATGAAAAAAAATTAAATAATTATATGCTGCCATCGTTTACAAAAAAAATTGTTAAATATTTGGAAAGAAATTAATGAAGAATATAGCTATTATTGGAGCTGGAATTTCAGGTTTATTTATTGCAAATTTATTTAAAAGAAATCCTAACTATAATATTACAGTTTATGAAAAAAATTCATCTATTACTTTAGAGGAGGGCTATGGTGTTCAATTATCAGTTAACAGCATAAAGCTTCTTAATGAAATTGGATTTAAAAAATTGCATAATAATGAAAAGTTTACTCCTGAAAAAATTAATTTTTATTTAAATGAGAATGTAAATAAAATATGTGAGTTAGATATCACAGATTTTAATTTAAACGAATGTAAGTATACTACTTTAAAAAGATCATCCTTAATAAATTTCTTAAAAACAGATTTGGAAAGCCTTATAATGACTGGCTACAATATTTCTAAAATAGATCAACAAGACAAACAAATTAAACTTTCTTTTGAAAATGAAGAGACAAAAGAATGTGATTATTTAATTATTTCTGATGGGGTTTTTTCAAAAAGTAAAAGTCTTATTTTTGAAAGTGAAACTAAACCTAAATATAATAACACATTAGCAATAAGAGGTATCTTAACCAAATCTCCCAAAACCATTGATAATAAAAATATTTCTTTATTTTTAGGTCCAGACTTTCATCGTGTAATTTATCCTGTAAGCCCAAATGGAGATTTAAATTTTATAGCTATAATGAAATACCAGCTGTCAGAAGAAGATCAAAAAAACAACTCATTATTCAGTGATAATATTTTTATCAAAAAAGTATTAGAAAAAATTCCTTTAGAAAATAAAGATTTTTTAGAAGATCTAAAAGAGTTAAAAATATTTCCAGTATTTGTAAGTGACAATTTCTATAAATTACAAAGTAATAATGTCCATTTAATTGGTGATGCTTTTTTTGCATTCCCTCCTTCATTTGCCCAAGGCGTATCACAGGCAATAGAAGGCGCTTATGAGTTATTTAAAAGTATTGAAAATAATACTGAAAATAACTTTTTTAAGGATAGAGTTAACAAAACAAAAATGGTAAATATTAGATCAAAATTCAATCAATTTGTATTCCATTTATCTAGCCCTTTAACAATATTTTTTAGAAATTTCTTTATGAAAAGATTAGTGAAAAATAAAAAATTTTTAGAGTCTTACTTAGGAAAAATTTATAACAATTAACTATTATTAATTAATCTTTGTCTTAAATAATCAATTGGTACTACTGAGCCATTAAAATTATAGTGCCAATAAGTCCATCCATTACAGCTCTCAGCACCTAAAATTGTAGCTGCCACTTTGTGAATTGAGCCCTCTGTTTGTTCATGTTTTATACTTCCATCAGCCATAATTTTTGCACTGATTTTCTTTTTATTATCAAAAATAGTTGTACCTGGCTTTATTATTCCTAATTCAACCAATGAACCAAAAGGTATTCTCGGTTTAGATCTATTATTTTTTAGAGTATCTAAGTAATCATCTTCAATAGGTTTTATATTTTTCAATCTCTGTTCCGCAGCTTTAAAATAAGCTTTTTCTTTTTCTATGCCATAATAATTTCTACCTAATTTCTTGGCAACTGCTGCCGTTGTTCCAGAACCTAAAAATGGGTCTAAAATTAGATCATCTTTATTTGAGGTTGCTAATAAAATTCTATGAAGTAGAGCTTCGGGTTTTTGAGTTGAATGTATTTTTTTTCCATTATTTTTTAGTCTTTCAGATCCATTACAAATTGGAAGATCCCAATTAGATCTCATTTGGAGATCGTCATTTAAACATTTTAAGGATTGGTAGTTAAAAGTATATTTTGATTTTTCTGACTTGGACGCCCAAATTAATGTCTCGTGAGCATTAGTAAATCTTGTTCCTCTAAAATTTGGCATTGGATTTTTTTTATTCCAAATAACATCATTTAAAATCCAAAAGCCTAAATTTTGAATTGCAGTACCAACTCTAAAAATATTGTGATAACTACCAATTACCCAAATTGCCCCATCTTTTTTTAAAATTCTTTTACATTCACTTAGCCAAGCGTAAGTAAAATCATCATATTTTTCAAAACTTTCAAATTGATCCCACTTATCATTTACTGCACTCACTTTAGATCTATCCGGTCTAGTTAATTCATTTTTTAGCTGTAAGTTGTAGGGTGGGTCTGCAAAAACTAGATCAAAAGACTCATTAGGAATTTTTTTTAATTCCTCAAGGCTGTTTCCATTAATTAATTTATCTTTAAAATTAAAAGTCATTTGTAAAATTAAATTAGACTCTAAAAAGATTCTTGGGTCAACCTAGGATTGAATTATTTGGATTTAAATTGTGTAAAAATTTTCAGTTATAACTATATCTTGTGTTTCTACGTGAAACCTATTTTATTTTATTAATTGGTGAAAAAGTTTTTCTGTGTTGGTTTGTAATACCCAAGGTTTTAATGGCTTTTAGATGTTGCTTAGTTCCATATCCATAATTTTGATCCCAATAATAACCTTTAAATTTTTGTCCTAACTTAGTTATCACCTTATCACGTGTAACTTTTGCAATAATTGATGCCGCAGAAATTGATGGTATTTTTTGATCACCTTTTACTATTGATCTAAGATTATAATTTTTTAATTCTGGCAATTTATTTCCATCAATCAAAACAAGCACAGGTTTTTTTTTAAGTTTTTTAATTGCCCTTTTCATTGCTAGCAAACTTGCTTGAAGGATATTTTTTTTTTCTATCTCTTTTACTGATGCTTTGCCTATAGACCAAACAGAGTTTTTTTTTATATAATTCGATAAAGTTTCTCTTTTAGATTTAGTTAAACTTTTTGAATCTTTCAATAATTTATTATTAATAGACTTATTTAAAATAACAGCTGCAGCATATACTGGTCCAATCAAACTTCCTCGACCAACCTCATCTACTCCAGCAACAATCTTCATTAAATTTTAATATTTAAAGTATGAATTTTTTGTTTAATTTTCTTCAAGTCTTCCCAAGAAAATTTTTTATTTTCAGGAAATCTAATTAAGTATGATGGATTAAAAGTAATTATCAAAGGTATGGTTTTATCTTTTAAAATAATCTCCTTCCATTGTCCGCGTTCTCCTGAAATTCTGCTGTTTAAGCCCGTAACAGCCTCCATAGCAGTGCTACCCATTAAAATTAAAATTTTAGGATTTATAATTGAAATATGTTCTTTCAAAAATACCGAGTAACGTTTTATTTCTTGAGCAGTTGGTTTTCTGTCTTCAGGAAGTCTAAAGTTAATTGAATATGTCGAGTATACTTTTTCTATTTTAATATTGATTGCTAGTAACATTTTTTTTAACAAAGAGCCAATGTCACCCTGAAATGGATAACCCGATATATCCTCTGCCTCTCCAGGCGCTTCTCCAATTAACATAATCGAACTATTTATGTCACCATTGCCCATTATAATGTTTTTCGAGTTATCTTTTAAATTACAATTCTCGATTGAACTAATTCTTTTTTTAAGATCTGATAATTCTTTAGATTTATCTGGTGTTAAGTTATTATTTTTATAACTAGCTACTTTAGATCTATTTATTGGCCTATTACTAAAAATATAGTCAGGCTCAATGATATCAATCAGTTCTTGAACATATTTGCCATTTTGATTTAAAACCTTTTTAGTCATAAAATATGATTATGTTTCTTAAAAAAATAAAAAATATTTTAATTATATTTTTAATTTATCAAACTCCACTATACTCTAAAAATAATAACTTTGTAGATTTTAACTCAAAAAATTTATCAAAATATTTTTCAGGAATCGTAGCTTTTGAAAATAAAGATAATTCTTTAGCCTTAGATTTTTTTAATTCATCGAAAATTTTAATTAATAAGCATGACCCATATTTAAAAAGATACGTATATTCATTAGTTTTAGAGAACAAAGTTTCACAAGCAATAAATGTAATTAAAAACCATAAAAACAAAAGAAGCTCGAATTTTTTTGATGCTTATTTATTATTAATTTTAGATAGTTTAAAAAGAAAAGATTATGAAAAATCAAAAATTTATTTAAAAAAAATAGCCAATTTTAGTCAATTAGATAGATTTGATTTAGCAATTTTAGAGAGTTTGAATCAATATATTTATGTATTTAATGAAAAGAAGTTTTTAAATGGTAAAAAAAATTTTGGAAAATTATCAATTATTTCAGAAACATTTCAAAGATGTTATTTGGGAGACAGTTCTACTGATACATACTTCACTACTTTGATTAATGATACAGAAGCTGATTACACTAGATATATTTATTTTTATTTAAGTTATTTAATCGAAAATAATAAATTAGAGGAAGCAAAAAAATTAACTGAAGACTTGGATTATATAAATACAACATTGTTATTATCACAAGGAAGAAGCTGGATTCAAAATGGAAATTCAGAAAAATTTTTTAAAGTTTTTTCATGTGAAAATCCCAATGATGTAGTTGGCGAATTTCTATTTTTGATTTCAAATCTTTATTCTTCTCAAGATAATTTTGAAAAATCAAATTTTTATTTAAATTTGTCAAATTTTTTAAATCCAAAATTTATTTTTAATTTATCTTTGGTTGTTGAAAATCAATATTTGAATAAAGAATATAAAAAAGCAAAAAAAACTTTAAAGAAATTTAAAAAAGAAGATCATTTTTATTATTGGTATCGTGTCAAAAAAGAAACAAAAATTATTGCAAAAATAAGAAATAAAAAAGAATCTCTTAACTATATTGAAGCTGAATTTGATAAGATTATTCAGCCAAATGATAAAATTATATTTGATATCGCAAATTTTTATAAAAATTCTGAGGAGTACAAAAAAGCAATAAAATATTATTCTAAATTATTAAATAATTTTAATTATAACTCTGAAATAAAATCTGATCTTCTTTACAGAAGAGGTGGCAGCTATGAAAGAATAGGTGAATATGAAAAGGCAGATAAAGATTTACTTCACGCATTGAGTATTGACCCTGACGATGCGTACATATTAAATTATTTAGCTTATTCATGGCTAGAAAGAGATTATAAAATTAATGAAGCAATTGAAATGCTTGAAAAAGCTTATTCAATCAAAAGTAACGATCCATACATTATAGACTCAATTGGTTGGGCCTATTATTTAATTAATGATTATTTAAAAGCTGAGAAGTTTTTAAAAAGAGCTGTAGAGTTAATGCCCAATGATCCAATAGTTAATGATCATTATGGAGATATTTTGTGGAAGTTGGATAGAAAAATACAAGCAAGATATTTTTGGGGAAATGTATTGGGAATGGACGATACTGAAGACGAAATGATTGAAATTATAAACAGCAAAATGATTAAGGGTTTAAAGAACTCATAATGAAACAAAGCAAAATTAAATCATATGCTAAATTAAATTTAGCATTAAATATTACTGGTAAAAATTCTTCATTACATAAAATTGAGAGCTTAATTACTTTTGTTTCGTTGCACGATGAAATTTTAATAAAAAGAATAAAATCTAAATCACACAATATCTTATTCACTGGGAAATTCTCGAGCAATATAAGTAAGAATAATACTGTATCAAAATTACTTGAAATTTTAGAGAAAAAAAAATTATTAAAGAATAAAAAATTTAGTATTAAAATAAATAAAAAAATTCCAAATAAAGCAGGATTAGGTGGAGGGTCAATGAATGCTGCTAATATTTTAAATTTTTTTGTAAAAAAAAAAATTATTAATATCAGTAAAAAAAAGATTATTCGAATTTCAAAATTAGTAGGCTCAGATGTTATTTTAGGACTTAATTCTACTAACTCTATATTAAAAACAAATAATCAAATAAAATATTTTACTAATTGTAAAAAATTTTACACACTCATTGTAAAGCCAAATTTTGGCTGTTCTACTAAAGATATTTATTCTAAAGTAAAAGTATTTAATAAACCAAAATTTAGCAATCCTCAAAAAAAAATGTTTAATTTTGATTATTTAAAAAAATTGAATAATTCTTTGGAGCCAATTGTTTTTTCTAAGTATAATAAATTAAGAACAATCAAATTTTTTTTGGAAAAATTATCAAATCCTGTATTTGTCAGAATGACAGGATCAGGATCGGCGATTGTTGCATATTTTCGGTCGAAACAAAGATGTGACCATGCTAAAAAAAGGTTTAAAAGAAAATATAAAAATTACTGGTGTGTAGCTTCAAAAACTATATAAATTTTATTTTTTTGTGTTATACGAACATAATATTGGGGCGTAGCCAAGCGGTAAGGCACGGGTTTTTGGTACCTGCATCCTAGGTTCGAATCCTAGCGCCCCAGCCAACTATGAGAAGCTTTTTAGATAAATTTATTTTTAGATCTAATAATTTGGATTATATTAGTCAAAGTATTAAAGATCTTACAAATAACACACCTGCTTTAAAAATTTTTGAAGCTATTAATTTAAACTCATCTAAGAGCGAAATAAGATATGTTGGTGGGTGTATAAGGAAAATAATTAATAAAGAAAAAGTTGATGACATTGACTTAGCTACCAACTTAGAGCCTAAAGAAGTTTGTGAAGCTCTTAAAAAAAATAATATTGATTATTATGAAACTGGTATTCAACATGGCACAATAACAGCAGTTATAGATGATTATAAATTTGAAATTACTACTCTAAGAAAAGATGTTTATACAGATGGCAGACATGCGAAAGTCGAATTTTCAAAAGATTGGAAGGTAGACGCTTTAAGAAGAGATTTTACAATTAATTCAATATATTCAGATAAAGATGGAAATTTGTTTGATCCGTTTAATGGAAAAAAAGATTTAGAAAATGGTATTATTAACTTTATTGGAGATCCAGACAAAAGAATTGCCGAAGACTATCTAAGAATATTAAGATATTTAAGATTTTTTCTTAATTACTCTAAACAACCACATAATTTAGAAATCATTAGAAAACTAAAGATAAATATTGGAGGTATCTCAAAACTTTCAAAAGAAAGATTATTGAATGAATTAAAAAAAATAATAAATATTAATACTCTTGAAAATTTAGTAAAAGATAAACTAAGTCTGGATTTATTTTTAATTATTTTTCCAGAATTAAAAAATATTAAGATTTTTTCTAAATTAAATATAAACAATAAAATTTACTTAGAAAAAAAAGATTTTATTTTTTTATTATCTTTAATAATAGTCGATGACTTTGATAATGCAGATTATTTTTTATTTAAATTTAATATTTCTAAAAAAGATCAAAAAAGAATTAAGATTATTGATAGATTTTATAAAGAAAAAATAAACTCAAAAACATTTACTGAAAATAATATGAATAAAGTTTTTTATTATGATGGGAAAGAAGCAGTTATTGACATTTTAAGTCATAGAATGATTAGATCAAAAAAATTTGATAATTCATTGAAAGAGTTAATTAATAATTATGAAAATATCAAAACTCCTGAAATGCCAATAAGTGCTGATTTATTAATGAAAAAATATGATATTTCAGAAGGTAAGCAATTAGGTGAAAAACTTAGAGCAATAGAGGAGGAGTGGGTTAAAAACAATTTTAAAATCTCAGATCAACAGCTAAATAATATTGTTAATAGCTAAATATATTTAACATCCTTTATTTCAAAATTTTTAGTTCCTGCAGGAGTAATAATTTCAACTAGATCACTTTTATTTTTACCAATTAATCCCTTTCCAATTGGCGACATGAAATAAATTAATTTTTTTTTGAGATCGGCTTCATCTTTGCCTACGATTTTATAATTTATTTTTTCTCCGTTATCTAAATTTTCTAAAAATACAGTAGAACCAAAAATTACTCTGCCATCGTTATTTAATTTTGTAACGTCAATTACATTAGCCCTAGCAATGATATCATTTATTTCAGTTATACGGCCTTCATTGTGAGACTGTTCTTCTTTTGCAGCATGATATTCTGCATTTTCTTTTAGATCACCATGAGATCTCGCTTCAGCAATTGCAGCAACAATTTCAGGTCTTTTTTTTTCTTTTAAAAAAATCAATTCTTCTTTTAAAGTATTTAATCCATTTAAAGTTATAGGCTCTTTTTCCATTTTATTTCCATTTTGCTAATGGTGGCAATGACATTAATATTCCTTCTACATTCCCTCCTGTTTGAAGTCCAAATTTTGTTCCCCTATCATACAATAAGTTAAACTCTGTATATCTACCTCGCTTTATATATTGTATTTCTTTATCTTTATTAGTCCATTTTTTATTAATTTTTTTTGAAATTATTTTATTAAAGATCAATTGAAAAGTTACACCAACATCTCTTACAAATTTAAAATCTCTCTCAAAATTATCTTTTTTATAATCGAAGAAAATACCTCCAATTCCTCTTGGTTCTTTTCTGTGAGGGAGATAAAAATATTCATCACACCATTTTTTATATTTTTTATAATAATTTTTATTATGACGATTACACATATTTCTTAAAATCTTGTGGAATTCTTTTTTTTCATTTATATCTATTTTTGAAGGTGTTACATCCATTCCTCCACCAAACCAATCTTGAGTAGTACAAATATATCTTGTATTAAAATGCATAGCAGGAATTAAAGGATTTTTCATATGCATTACTACTGAGATACCAGATGCCCAAAATTTTGGATTTTTTTGAGCCCTAAATATATTTTTTTGAAATTTTTTTGGAAATTTTCCATAAACTTTAGAGAAGTTTACTCCAACTTTTTCAAAAATTTTTCCATTTTGTAAAATTCTATATTCACCACCACCCTCATCTTTTTTGCTATTTCTTTTCCATGTAGTTGACTTAAACTGAAGTTTATTTTTTTCAAGCTTACAAATATCATTACAAAATGCATCTTGGAGAGATTTAAACCAATTACTAGCTAAATCCTTTTTTATTTCTAAATTCATATTAAATTAATTTATTTTGTTTTAAACTTTCAGCTAAAATAATTGCTACTGATGATGCAATATTAAGTGAACGTTTATTATTTTTCATAGGTATTTTTAATCGATCTTTAATTAGTTGATGAACTTTATCAGGGACCCCAGCACTTTCTCTTCCAAATAAAATTGTATCATTTATACTAAACTTGAATTTTGTATAGGATATAGATGCTTTAGTGGTCATCAATACAATTCTTTGATTTTTTTTAAATTTAAAAAAATCAGAAGAGTTTTTATAAAATTTGATATCTTTTTCATCCATATAATCCATTACAACCCTCTTAAATCTTTTGTCATTTAACAAAAAACCACAGGGTTCTATAATTTCCAATTTTGCTCCAAGACACGCACATGTTCTGATAATAGCAGCTGTATTTTGAGGGATATCTGGTTCAAATAATGCAATTTTAGGGCCAAGATCAATGAAATTATGTGTCATTCTATCAGTAGTAAAATTAGTATTTTATATTATATGAAATCATATATTAAGTAGAAAAAATCAATATTAATTATATTTAATTAAAGTTGCATATGGCAGAAAAAAAAACCAATAGAAGAGACTTCTTATTCACAGCTACATATGCTGTGGGAGCAGTAGGGGTGGGTGCAGTAGTTTGGCCTATGATTGATCAAATGAATCCTGACGCTTCAGTTAAAGCTTTGGCTAGTACAGAGGTAGATGTTAGTTCTGTAACTGCAGGAAAAACAATTACAGTTCTTTGGAGAGGTAAACCTGTTTTTATAAGAAGAAGAACTCAAGAAGAAATTGCAGAAGCAAAATCTGTCAAAATAGAAGACCTGAAAGATCCTCAAAAAGATGAAGATCGAGCTAAAGATCCAGAGTGGCTGGTAATGATCGGAGTTTGTACTCATTTAGGATGTGTCCCCCTAGATCAAAAAGGTGATTATAATGGTTGGTTTTGTCCATGTCATGGATCACATTATGATACATCAGGAAGAATTAGAAAAGGCCCAGCGCCGACAAATATGGAAATTCCTAAATATGAATTTATTAATGCTAACACAATTAAAATTGGATAAATAATAATGAGTGACCACGAATATACACCGAAATCTAAATTTGGAAAATGGTTTAATGACAGACTGCCGTTACTTTCTTTAGCAAGTCATCTGACCGATTATCCAACGCCAAAAAATTTAAATTATTGGTGGACTTTTGGTGGAATACTTACTTTTTGTCTAATAACTCAAATTGTAACAGGACTTACGCTAGCAATGCATTATATTGCTCACGCAGACATGGCATTTGAAAGTGTTGAGCACATCATGAGAGATGTAAATTATGGATGGTTAATTAGATACATACATGCAAATGGTGCATCTATGTTTTTCTTAGCAGTTTATATTCATATTTTTAGATCTTTGTTTTATGGATCTTACAAGTCTCCAAGAGAAATTATATGGATAATAGGTATCATTATTTATCTATTGATGATGGCAGCAGCTTTTATGGGCTACGTCCTTCCATGGGGACAGATGAGTTTTTGGGGAGCGACTGTTATAACAAACTTATTTAGTGCAATTCCTTTAGTGGGTGAGGGAATTGTAACGTGGTTGTGGGGTGGTTATTCAGTTGACAACCCAACGTTAACAAGATTTTTTACTCTTCATTATTTAATTCCTTTTTTAATTTTAGGATTAGTTGTACTTCATATTTGGGCACTTCATGTTCCTGGTAACAATAATCCTGTTGGAATTGATATTAAAAAACCTTCAAAAGATACAGTTCCATTCCACCCTTATATAGTTATTAAAGATGGTTTTGCATTGCTGATGTTTATGATTGTTTTTGCTTTTTTTGTTTTTTATGCGCCAAATATTTTAGGTCATGCAGACAATTATATAGAAGCAAACCCATTAGTTACCCCAGCACATATTGTTCCTGAATGGTATTTACTTCCTTTTTATGCGATTTTAAGATCTGTTCCTGATAAACTTTTAGGAGTTATTGCTATGTTATCTGCTATTTTAATTTTAGCGGTTTTACCATGGTTAGATACATCAAAAATTAGATCTGCTGTATTTAGACCTTTATACAAACAGTTTTATTGGATTTTAGTGGCTGATGTTTTAATTTTAGGTTATGTCGGAGCAATGCCTGCAGAAGGCTTGTATTTATTGATAGCTAGAGTAGCTACAGCTTATTATTTTTTACACTTTTTGGTAATTCTTCCTGTTTTAGGATTTAAAGAAAAAACTCTTCCAATACCTTTAAGCATCACCGATCCTGTTTTAGGAGGGGCCCCAAATTTAGCAACTGCAAAAAATAAAGAAAGTTTAAAACATTAAGTGAAAAATTTTTTAAAAATATTTTTTCTAATTTTATTTCTTTTTGGAATTCCCTTTAAATCTCACTCTGCTGAAAAAGTTGAATATCTTAAAACTGATTGGAGTTTTAAAGGTCTATTTGGTAAATTTGACAGAAGCTCATTACAAAGAGGATATCAAGTTTACACAGAGGTATGTGCATCATGTCACTCTATGAAATATTTGAGTTATAGAAACTTAGGTGAAAAAGGGGGACCAGAATTTTCAGAGGGGCAGGTCAAAGCAATAGCAGCATCTTTTGAAGTAAAAGATGGCCCTAATGCAGATGGTGAAATGTTTTTAAGACCTGGAAAGTTGTCTGATAAATTTGTGATGCCTTATGAAAATGTTAAAGCCGCTCAAGCTGCAAATGGTGGAGCATATCCACCAGACATGTCCGTGTTAGTTAAAGCAAGAGGTGGTGGAGTAGACTATATCTATTCATTGCTACAAGGTTATGAGGATGCACCAAATGGAATGATTTTAGATGAAGGCGTACATTATAACAAATACATGTATGGAAAAAAAATTAGAATGGCTGCCCCACTCTCTGAAGGTCTAATTGAATATGGTGACGGAACGGAAGCAACAATAGAACAAATGTCAAAAGATGTAACAACATTTTTAATGTGGGCAGCAGAGCCTCATTTAGAATCTAGACATCAAATGGGCTTCAAAGCAATTATGTATTTAATTATTTTGACTATTTTGGTTTATTTTAGCATGAAAAGAATATGGTCACGTGTTGAAACGGAAGTTTAATACATCGCCGTCTTTTACAATATAATCTTTTCCCTCTAACCTCATTTTACCATTTATTTTAGAATTTACCCAACCGTTGTTAGCCACAAAATCATCATAAGAAATAGTTTCAGCTCTAATAAACCCTTTTTCAAAGTCAGTATGAATCTCTCCTGCTGCTTTAGGAGCTGTACTGTTTTTTTGAATTGTCCATGCTCTAGTTTCTTCATGACCAGATGTAAAGTAAGTATCTAATTCAAGAATGTTATAACCTTTTTGAATTAACATATTCAATCCAGTTTCTTGTAAACCGATCATTTCCATATAATTTTTTTTTTCACCAACATCTAATTCATTAATTTGATTTTCAATATCAGCCGAAACTATGAGAGTATTTTCTTGACCAAATTTATTAATAAATGCTTTAGTATAATTATTACCACCCTTAACACTTTGCTCATCCACGTTACAAACAAATATTTTAGGTTTTAATGATAATAGACCACTTTGATTTAGTTGTTTTCTATCAAAGTCATTTTTTAATATAGAAATATCTTTATTATTATCAATACAATCCAAAGCTATTTTAAGTATTTTCAATTGTTCCTCTTCAATATTTTTTTTATTATTTTTTTCTAATCTTTTTTGTATTGACTCAAGATCTGCAAGCATCATTTCAGTTTCAATAATTTCAAGGTCTCTAATAGGATCAAC
>Ga0209425_10004115_pt1 | contig 15033 bp, 14 predicted proteins | sample COG_05_FD_184749 | JGI IMG/M metagenome (GOLD analysis project Ga0209425, IMG submission 184749) | Pelagic Microbial community sample from North Sea - COGITO 998_met_05 (SPAdes) (version 2) | ecosystem: Environmental > Aquatic > Marine > Neritic zone/Coastal water | place: Helgoland, sampling... | reverse complement strand
ATCTTTATGCTTTAGCTGCCGGAGGACAAGCAGGTGTTGAGAGAGCTATAGAAAAATATAAAGCTGAATTAGTAAGAGATATGAAATTGATGGGATGCACCAAAATAAGTGACTTAAATAGAAGTAATTTAAGATTTAGAAAATAGTGAATTTAAAAAATTGTCACAATTTTGAAGACTTTAGAAAATTAGCCAAAAAAAAATTACCTTCACCAATCTTTCATTACATTGACGGTGGCGCAGACGATGAGTCGACACTAAAAAGAAATACAGACTCTTTTAATGATTGTGATTTAGTTCCTAATATTTTAGCAAGTGTTGGAAAGCCTGATTTATCAACAACCTTATTTGGTAAAAAAATTGATATGCCAATTTTTCTCTCTCCTGCAGCCATGCAAAGGCTGTATCATCCAGATGGAGACAAGGCTTCTGCAAAGGCTGCTGAAAAATTTGGAACTTTTTACAGCATGTCCTCAATGGGAAATAATACCATCGAAGAGATATCTAATATTTCAAGTGGGCCGAAATTATTTCAATTATATGTTCACAAAGATCGATCAATCTCAGATGATCTAATAGATAGATCTAGAAGATCTGGTTTTGATGCTATGTGTTTAACGGTAGATACTTTGGTTGCAGGTAATAGAGAAAAAGATCACAGAACAGGATTTACAACTCCACCAAAACTTACTCTTCAGAGCTTAACGAGTTTCGCAATGTGCCCAAGATGGGTATTTAATTATTTAATGGGTGAAAAATTTGAGCTATCAAATGTAAAAAAAAAAACAGACAAAGGAACAAATATTTCTAAGTCAGTTATTGAATATATTAACGAACAATATGATCCAGCTATGGGATGGAAAGATGCAGAGTATTGTGCAAAAAAATGGGATGGACCATTTGCATTAAAAGGGGTGATGTCAGTTGAAGATGCAAAAAAAGCTATAGATATAGGATGTACAGCCATAATGGTTTCAAATCATGGAGGAAGACAGTTAGATGGATCAAGGTCACCTTTTGACCAGGTTAAAGCGATTAAAGATGCTGTTGGAGATAAGATAGAAATAATATTAGACGGTGGTGTTAGAAGGGGAACTCATGTTTTAAAAGCTTTAGCAGCAGGTGCTTCAGCTTGTAGTTTTGGAAAAATGTTTTTGTTCTCTTTGGCCGCAGGAGGCCAGGAAGGAGTTGAGCATTTACTACAAAATATGCATGATGAACTAAACAGAAATATGGTCTTAATGGGCTGTAAAAATTTAAAAGAGTTGAATAGTTCAAAATTAATTTATAGAAAATAAAAAAAATAAAAAAGGAAGATAGAATGAAACTTGCAAAGAATTTACAAAATTTAGGAACAGAGACTGCATTCTCTGTTTTAGCTGAAGCCAAAGCATTAGAGGCAAAAGGAAACCCAATGATTCATATGGGATTGGGACAACCAGACTTTAAAACACCTAAACATGTAGTTGAAGCAGCCAAAAAAGCTTTAGATGATGGTCATCATGGGTATGTAATGTCTAATGGAATTCCTGAGTGCAGGCAAGCTGTAACAAGATGGATTAAAAAACGTTATAGTGTGGATATAGACTTTGAAAGAATTTTAATTATGCCAGGTGGAAAACCAACAATGAGTTACGCAATTCAATGCTTTGGTGAACCAGGTGCAGAAATAATCCACCCAACACCTGCGTTTCCAATTTATGAATCAATGATTAATTATACTGGATCAACATCTGTACCTTATGATTTGACAGAGGATAAGGATCTAAAATTTAATCCTGAAAAAATTTTATCACTGATCACAGATAAAACTAGATTATTAATATTGATTAATCCAAACAATCCAACAGGAAGTTTTGTAGAAAAAGCTGATATTGATGTATTGGCAGAAGGTTTAAAAAAACATCCACATGTAACAATTCTAAGTGATGAGATTTATAGCAGGCAGATTTTTGACAATAAAGAGATGCCTACATTTTTTAATTATCCGGAGTTAAGAGAAAGATTAATTGTACTAGAGGGTTGGAGCAAAGCTTATTCAATGACTGGTTGGAGATTAGGTTGGAGTTTTTGGCCAAAAGAATTAGTGCCTCATGTAAATAAGCTTTTAATTAACAGCGTGTCATGCGTAAACGCTGCTGCTCAATTTGCTGGCATTGCAGCACTAGATGGTCCAGATGACTCAATAAATGAAATGATGACAAAATTTACTGAAAGAAGAAAATTAATTCATGAAGGTTTGAACAATTTGCCGGGTGTGGAATGTAGCCTGCCAGGAGGCGCATTTTATGCATTTCCTAAAGTAATTGGAACTGGTATGAATGGTAGAGAATTCTGCAAAAAAGCAATGCACGAAGCCGGAGTTGCTATAGTGCCTGGTACCGCTTTTGGTAAAACTTGTAGTGATTATGTAAGGTTTAGTTTTGCATGTTCGCAAGATAATATTTCTAATGCATTAGAAAACCTTAAAAAAATGCTGTCTAAATAAGCTGTATTTTTCTTTGAATTTTTACTAGTATTAAGAGATGAATAATCAAGTCCAAGAAGAATTAAAAAAAATTTTTAATGGAAGATTTTCAACTTCAGAATCGACTAGAGCTAATTATGCAAGAGGTGAAGATACTTATGAACCAGTTTTATCTAAAGCAGTAGTTTTTCCAGAGACAAATGAAGAGGTTTCAAAAATCTTAAAACTATGTAACGACCATAAAATCCCTGTAGTTCCTTTTGGTACGGGTACTTCCTTAGAGGGAAATGCTGTTGGAAATTCAAATGGTATTACAATCTCATTAGAAAAAATGAATAAGATTTTAGATGTAAATACTGCTGATTTTGATTGTAGAGTTCAAGCTAATGTCACTAGAAAACAATTAAATGAATATTTAAGAGAAGACGGAGTGTTTTTTCCAATTGATCCCGGAGCAGACGCTGCAATTGGAGGAATGGCATCAACTTCAGCATCTGGAACTATGGCGGTTAAATATGGAACAATGAGAACCGTGATATCAGGTCTAACAGTTGTACTTGCTAATGGTGAGATAATTAAGACTGGAGCAAGAACAAAAAAATCTTCTGCAGGTTATAATTTAACAAATCTTTTTATAGGCTCTGAAGGAACACTTGGAATAATTACAGAAGTACAAGTGAGACTATCACCAATTCCAGAGAGTATAATGAGTGCTGTTTGCTATTTTCCAGATTTAGACTCAGCAGTTCAAACAGCTCAAGAAGTGATTCAGTATGGAATACCGATTGCAAGAATAGAAATGCTTAATAAAGATCAGATGGAAATAAGTATAAAATATTCAAAATTAGAAAATATCAAAGCTTCTCCAACGTTATTTTTTGAATTTCATGGAAGTGAAAGTACAAACAAAGAAGCAATCAAGCTAGTCGAAGAATTATCTAAAAATAATAGAGGTGGAGATTTTAAATGGGCAGAGTCGTTAGAAGAAAGAAATAAGTTATGGCAAGCAAGACATGATGTTTATTGGTCTGTTAAAGCCTTGGGAAATAATATGAAAGTTTATTCAACAGATGTTTGTGTCCCAATTTCTAATTTAGTTGAATGTATTTCTTGGGCCGAAAAAGAGGTAAAAAAACATGATTTAATTGCACCAATGGTTGGGCATGTAGGTGATGGTAATTTTCATTCATTAATTTTATTTGATCCAAATGACAAAGAAAAACAAAAAAAAATTAGACAGTATAGTGATGATCTTATTAGTAAAGCTCTTGAGTTAGAAGGTACAATAACTGGTGAACATGGCATTGGATTGCAAAAAAAACATTACCTACTAAAAGAACACCCTGATAATATTCCAGTAATGAAGTCTATAAAGAGAAGTTTGGATGGAAATAATATTATGAATCCAGGAAAAATTTTTGATTTAAATTAATCTAAAAAAATGAAAAAAATTTTAATTACACGTAAGTTAATTAAAGATAGTGAAGCAAAAGCTTCAAAAATGTTTGAGTCAAAACTCAATTCAAATGACGAACTTTATTCTCAAGCAAAAGTAGTGGAAATGAGCCAAGGCTGTGATGCCATTCTCACATCACTTACTGATAAAATGGATAAAGAAACAATCAATAAATTACCTGAAACAATTAAAATAATTTCAAATTTTGCAGTTGGTTTTGGAAATATTGATTTAGAGGCAGCTAAAAAAAGAGATATCGCAGTTACTAATACACCTGATGTTTTATCAGATGCAACTGCAGAGATTGGTATTCTTTTAATATTAGGTGCATGTAGAAGAGTATCTGAAGGACTTCAAAGAGCAAAAGAAAGTAATTGGAAATGGTCTGCAGATTATTTAATAGGAAAACAATTGACAGGAACAAGGCTTGGAATTTTAGGAATGGGTAGAATAGGACAAAAAATTGCAACAATAGCAAAATCCTTAGGAATGATTATTCACTATCACAACAGATCAAAACTTAGTAAAGAAAAAGAGCAAGGAGCCATTTATCATGATAGCTTAAAAGGTCTTTTTGAAGTTTCTGACGTATTATCAATTTGTTGTCCTGCAACTAAAGAAACAGAAGATTTAATTAATAAAGAAACATTAGAATATTTTCCATCAGGTGCGGTTATTACGAATGTAGCTCGGGGAGATATTGTTGACGACGAGGCCTTAATTGATGCATTAAATAGGAGAAAAATCTATGCTGCAGGACTTGATGTTTATAAGGGTGAGCCAAATTTAAACCCAGGCTATTTAAAAATTAAAAGCGTTTTCATTTTACCACATCTTGGAAGTGCTACAAAACACACAAGGATTGCAATGGCGAATTTAGCGATTGATAATATTGAAGAGTTTTTCAATACTGGTAATTGTAAAAATAAAGTGAATTAAATTTCTACTTCTAATTCTGTAACAACTCCATTAGCATTAATTTCCCATCCATCCGGATTTATATCAAAAGGACAAGAAGAGACTATACAGACTGTATCAATTATAGACTCAAGAATTACATAGGAATTAGGTTTAACAATATTTTTTGGTGCAAGCAAACTTCCATTTTTTTGGACATTCGTATTGGTAAAAAAATTTATTGGCTGAGGAATTACATTAATTTCATAACCACGTCGTCGCATAACATTCATAAGATTGTCTGAGCAGCTTGGGTGTGGTCCCTTAAATCCAAAAAATTCATATCTGAACTGATCACAAGCAGGTAAAAGCATATCATGAATACCATCACCTCCATCCTCAATCATCTTTAACATGGGTCTACGAAATCTCGACAAGAAGATATCACCAGGTCGAGGTTTAACAGAAGTAGATGCAATCCAAGTATGTGGTGGAGAGAGCCACTCATCTATCCTGTTAGCATTATATGCAAAAAAGTCAGCAGCCTGATAACCTTTAGGGGTGCAAATACGAATACGTTGTCCGGCGGCGACATCAAAAGCCTGAGCATCTTTAGCTTGTATTGTAATCTTTTTATATGACGTCAATTTTTTTTACGACTTTTTTTGCGTATGTTTTATTAATGGTAAGTAGTGATGAGGATGCCTCATAGACATCATAAATTTATCTCTAACTACATTAGTAGGATAGTTAGTATCTAAGTTTGAGGTATTTATTTTTAAAAAAGTTAAATCTTCGTCTTTGTGAATTAAACTTTCTTCCCTAGGAAATTTAAAAGGGTCTGGTCCAAATATACCACTCTTTCCTAAAAAGTTATTTTTCTTATCTGAGATATTAGAATATAAAAAATATAAATTATTTTCCCCTCCTCTTATTCTGAAATGGTTCCAGTGATTCGGATCAGCGCCCATAGGAATCGGATAGTTTTGTCTTATGGCGCTCCCTTTGTGCCCATGAGTAAATACACCTTTTTGAGCAGAAGAGCATAATACCACATCACACCCATACAAACCTAAACATCTAGCAGACTCAGGAAAGACCGCATCATAACCTATCATTAAACCAACTCTACCTATTTTTGTATCAAAATATTTCCATTCATTTCCCTCACTAGCCCACGATTTGTCACTTTTGTTTAAATGAATTTTTCTATAAACTCCGATTATTCCCTCAGGACCAACTAACACTGATGAATTATAAAAATCTTTATCGTCTTTCTCTGCAAATCCACAACTAACATATAAATTATTTTTATTTGCGTAATCTGCTAATTCCAATATCTCAGAAGCATCTTTTTTAATTGCAGACTTATTTTTATTTAAATGACCAGTTAACGCTAACTCTGGAAAAACAACTAGTTCGCCACTATTATCTTTTGCCTTGTTTAGGTATTCAAATATTTTTTTTGAATTTTTTTTTATATCATTTGAAGAATTCATCTGGACAGCTGCCACCAAAGACTCCTTGCCTTTTGGCAATGGATCTAGACCATAGAGCCCAAAAAAATCTAACGGATTCCACAAATATGGATCTGTTGGTAAATTGAGATACATTTCGGGTCTTCTATCATCAAAAATTTTTTCATCTAGGACTTGATTCTTTCTTGGCCAAGAAAGATCAATATCAGCATAGGCTATTCCATCTCCCTTGTCTATTACTGAAGCAATAGAGCCATCAGGATTGATTATACAACTGCCACCACTAAATTGAACAGTTCGTTCTAAGCCCCATCTGTTTGACTCAATTAAGTAACAGCTATTCTCAAAAGCTCTACTAATCCAATAAGGAGCAGGCGTTCTTTCTCCTAGCCAATTGCTAATATGAATTATTATGTCAGCATCCTGCAAGGCAACAAGTCTTGCTGTCTCAATAAAATGGATATCCATGCATATTAAGATTCCAATTTTACCAATTTCAGTATCAAAGACTAAATGATCTTGTCCTGGTGCCGACCATTTTGGTTCTGCAATATATCCATGACTTTTTCTATGTTTGCCAATTAGTCCATCTGGACCAATAAGAACTGCCGAATTGTAGTATAATTGAGTTACATCATCAATTTCAGGCAGTCCAACAATAATAAAACAATTAAATTCTTTAGCTATGGATTGAAATTTTTTTGTAGTTGGACCTGGTATTGTTTCAACTAATGAACTGATTTCTTCTCTATTTAAAAAACAATAACCCGTTGTCCCCATTTCTGGTGTAACAATTAATTTTGCACCTTTTTTTGCTGCCGTTTCACAAAGCAACAATAAAGATTTTACATTATGTTCTTTATTAAATTGAGACGGTTCATACTGGATAGTTGCAACTTCATATTTTTGCAAAGTTTTTTTCATTTTTATTATTAAAAACATTATAAAATATATAAAAAACCTAAATATACTGGAAATTTTCCAGTAATATTTTTACTAGAAATATTACAGTTTTATCAATTTATTTTTCCTGTTTAAATTTAGATAATGAAATATCTTTTTTAGTTTTTTAAAGATATTTATAAATAATAAATGAGGGGATATATGAAAAAAATAGTTATATTTTTAATATCTAGCTTTTTAATTCTTTTCAGTAGTGCAAAAGCAGCTGATACTATTAAAGTTGGTATATTAGAAGATGAAACAGGAAACTTTGCTATAGCAGTGGTTCCAAAAATACATGCTTATGAATTAGCAGTAAAAGAAATAAATGCTAATGGTGGTGTTTTAGGAAAACAACTTGAAATAGTTAGGTATGATACTCAATCAGACAATAGAAGATTTCAAGAATTTGCCAAAAGACTGATTAAGAAAGATAAAGTTGATGTCGTATTTGGTGCATTTTCTAGTGCTTCTAGAGAATCCATAAGAGGCATTATGGAAAAAAATAAAATGCTTTATTTTTACAACAACCAATATGAGGGTGGAGTATGTAGTAAAACTACCTTTATGACTGGGGCAGTACCTGAGCAACAATTCAGTACTTTAGTTCCTTGGATGATGGAAAAGTATGGAAAGAATGTTTATACAATCGCAGCAGATTATAACTTTGGTCAGATCTCAGCTGAATGGGTAAGACAAATAGTTAAAGAAGCTGGTGGAACAATGGTAGGTGAAGAGTTTATACCTTTAGATGTTTCTCAATATAGTCAAACAATCCAAAAAATCCAAAAAGCAAAACCAGATGTTTTGATGACTCTTTTAGTTGGAGCTAAACAAGCTTCATTTTATGAGCAACAAGCATCAGCTGGTCTAGGGATCCCAATGGCAACTTCAATCAATGTAGGTCAAGCGTATGAGCATAGAAGATTTGCTCCTCCAGCATTGGAGAACATGTACGTTACTGTAAATTACATTCAAGAAGTTCATGAAGTAATTAAATCAGGGGAGTTTCATGACAAAAGTAAAGACTATGTGAAACGATTCAGAGCGCTATATCCAAATGAGCCATATATTAATATGGAATCAGCTAACGCATATAATGCAATAAACATGTATGCTAAAGCAGTGGAGAAGGCTGGTACTACTGATACGATGAAAGTAGTTGCAGCTTTAGAGAGCGGTATTTCTCATGATGGTCCTTCAGGTGTTGTGACTATGGATCCAAAAAGTCACCATGGAAGTCATACAATTTTCTTAGTGAGAGTTGGAAAAGGTCATGAAGTGACAATACCTAAAATTTGGAAGGATATTAAACCATATTGGTTAGGAGATAATGGATGTGATTTAGCTAATAAAGCTGATTACTCTCAGTATACTCCATCAAATCCACCAAAAAACTAATACATAAAATTTAACTTAGCGGTAATATTATTACCGCTAAGTTTTAAATTCAAATAATTATAAAATTCTATGGTTTTTCTTTTTAATATTTTTTATCAGTTTGGAGACTCTTTGGCATTCTTGCTTTTAGCAGCTATTGGACTGGCTGTTATTTTTGGAATGATGAAAATTATCAATCTTGCACATGGTGAATTCATCACAGTTGGAGCATATGGTACAGTCGTTTCTGGAAAAGTTTTTAATTTACCATTACCTTTCGCAATGGTGTTTGGAGTTATAGTTACTATAATTTTTGGTTTGATATTAGAAAAATTCGTAATTCGATATTTATATGGAAGACCATTAGACTCTGTAGTTGCTACCTGGGGAATAAGTTTAATTGTTTCACAATCTTTTTTAGTTATTTTTGGACCTTCTTACGAAGGATTACAGACTCCTATGGGAAACTTCCAGTTGGGAGAATTTTCCTATTCAGAATATAGGATTTTTCTAATTTTCTTTGCATTGTTTATTTTGTTTCTTTTGTATTATTTATTTATGAAAACTAGTTTTGGTACACTGGCAAGAGCTACAATTGAAAATCCTACAATATCGTCATCAATGGGTGTGGATGTTAAAAATGTTTATACAACCACTTTTGCAATTGGCGCTGGTTTAGCTGGTCTCACGGGTGCATTGTATGCTCCAACAATGACAATTGTACCAAGTATAGGACAAGCCTTTATTGTAAGTGCATTTATCACAGTTGTAACAGCAGGTGCAAGTCCATTTGTGGGATTGGTTCCAGCTGCTGCATTTCTGGGAATGGTTCAAACGTCAGTTACATTTTATTATAAATCGACCATAGGGTTAATAGCAATTTTGTGTGCTGTAATATTAATTATAAGATATCTGCCAAGTGGTTTTAGTGGCTTAATACTTAAAACGAGATCTAAATAAAAATGAAAGATAACTATAAAAAAAATAAATTACAAATCATAACTTTTTTAATTTTGGGAGCGCTACCTTTGTTTATGGATAGTTATTATCTTGATAATATTTCTTATTTTATGTGCTGGACTTTTATTTCTCTAGGTCTTGCTGTGATTTGGGGAATGGGAGGTATTTTAAGCTTTGGTCAAACCGCTTTCTTTGGATTAGCAGGATATGGATTTTCAGTAATAAGTATAAATTTTTTAGGTGTTGCTGGTGTTAGTTTGTGGTCCGTTATTTTAGCTTTATTACTCACAGGAGTTTTTGGTTTAATTGTTGGGTATTTTTTATTCTATGGTGGAATTTATGATGTTTTTATTGGAATAGTAACTCTTGCAATAACGTTAGTGCTTGAAACTTTTATGCAGCAAACAGCAGGTCCTGAATATGTTATTGGCACTGCAAGATTGAATGGTTTTAATGGTATGCAGGGCATGCCAATAATAGGTTTTGAAAAAATTCCTTTTGGCTTAGTTGAGGGAGTCACTCAGTATTATTTTATTTTAATATTATCAATCTTAGTTTTGATCTCTTTATATAGGTTCAAGAGTTCTAAAATGGGATTAATATTTCTTGCATCAAAAGAAGATAGAGAAAGAGTTTCAAGTCTTGGACACAATGTTCAAAAAATACAATTAATTGGGTTTACAATCGCGTCTGTATTGGCAGGTATTAGTGGCATTCTTTATACCAATTGGGGAAGTTATATAACCCCTGATTCAATGGGTTTAGTTTCAGCAGCATTGCCAGTTGTATATGTTGCAGCAAGTGGGAAAAAAGATTTCTTTTCAGTTTTTATTGGTTGTATATTTTTTGTGTGGCTTTCCCAAACTCTAGCAATAAATGGGAAGCAATTTGCAATAATAGTAATGGGCCTAATCTTGGTAATTTCTACAAGATTTTTTCCAGATGGAATTATTTTAATGTTAAAAAATAAATTAATAGAAAAAGTAAAATGGCTTCAATCTTAGAAACTAAATTAGTAACAAAAAAGTTTGGTGGCTTTACTGCTGTTGACAATGTTTCTTTGTCAGTGGATCCAGGAGAAATAAGATTCATCATTGGCCCTAATGGAGCCGGGAAAAGTACATTTTTTAAACTAGTTATTGGTTTTCACTCTCCAAATGCTGGGACTATTTTGTATAAAGGTAAGAATATTGAAAAGTTAAAACTTCATGAAAGAATAAATTTAGGAATGGGAGTTAAATTTCAAGCACCATCCATTTTTTCAGAATTAACAGTGCTTCAAAATTTGTCATTAGCAAACAATAGAGAAGACTCTCTTAAAATTAATGATTTATTAAATGATTTTTCGCTTGAAAAAGAAAAAAATAATTTAGCTGGGGATTTGTCTCACGGTAAAAAACAATGGCTCGATATAGCACTATCTACTATTTCTAAACCTGATTTAGTTTTCTTAGATGAACCAACTGCAGGCTTATCTGTTGATGAAACAAGATTAACTGGAGAGATTGTTAAAAATCTTAATAAGCAGGGAATTACATTCGTAGTTGTTGGTCATGATATGGACTTTGTAAAACAGACTGCCTCAAAGGTTTCATTACTACACTTGGGAAAAATGTTTATAGAAGGAAGCGTGGATCAAGTTCTTTCAGATAAAGGCGTAAATGATATTTATTTAGGGTTAAGCTAATGACAAAAAATTCATTATTAAAAATTGAAAATGTATCATCAGGATATGGCTCTACTGTAATTGTTAACAATCTATCTTTTGATGTTGATCAGGGCCAAATTCTTTCAATAACTGGAAGTAATGGCATGGGAAAAACAACTCTAATGAAGACAATAATGGGCCTGATAGATGCAAGAGAGGGAAAAGTTATTTTTAAAAATGAAGACATAACTAACTCAAGCCCAGATTATCGATCAAAATCTGGAATAGGATATGTACCACAAGGACGTGAAATTTTTAGTGCATTAACAGTTGAGCAAAATATTATGCTTCCAATTTACACAAGAAAAAAACTTTCATTTAACTCTCAAAACAAACTAGAAGAAATTTATGCTTTGTTTCCAATATTAAGGGAAAAAAGATTTGCAAATGGATCATCATTAAGTGGAGGTCAGCAACAACAACTTGCAATAGCTAGAGCGTTAATTTTTGATCCAGAAATAATTATTTTAGATGAACCTGCGGAAGGAATACAGCCTTCAATAGTTTCATTTATTGGTAATACTTTGTTAGACTTATCAAAAAAATCAAAAAAAACATTTATTGTTGTGGAGCAAAATATCTCATTAATTAGCCAATTAAATTCTGACTGCATTTTAGTTGAAAAAGGTATTTTGACAAAAAAGTTAAAATCTTCACAAATAAATACTGTTGAAAAAGCAAGAGATTTGTTAAGTTTACATAACTAATAAAAAGGAGAAAAAATGAACTGGTTAAAAAATTCTATAATGATGACGCACGGTGTTGGAAAAAATTCTGAGGGTAAAACACACCATCTAACAGAAAAAGTTCAAGGAACTTACCAATATACAATGGGACCTTATTCGGAACCTGTAATGCATATAAAGCCAGGTGATACAGTTGTAGTTGAAACCAGAGATGCATTTGAAGGTAAAATTAAAAAAGAAACAGATAAACCTTCTGAGAAATTGGAAATGCCATTTTTAAATCCACAGAATGGTCCCATTATGATTGAGGGAGCTGAAAAAGGTGATGCTATAGCAGTTTACATAGACAAAATGGTTCCAAGAGGAAGTAATCCATTGGGTACTTGTTGTATGATTGAGGAATTTGGTGCATTAACTGGTACGGCTTATACTGCAACATTGAATGATCCCTTACCAGAGAAAGTAAGAAAAATAGATTTAGATGAAAAAAATGTATATTGGTCGGATAGAATTACTTTACCCTACAAACCACATATAGGAACTTTAAGTTGTTCACCAGAAATTGATTCTATTAATTCTTTGACCCCAGACAATCACGGTGGAAATATGGACCTTCCAGATATGGGGCCAGGAAGCATTACATATTTACCAGTAAGAAGCCCAGGAGCAAGATTATTTATAGGAGATGCTCACGCGTGCCAGGGTGATGGAGAGGTTTGTGGTGTTGCTGTCGAATATCCCACTACGACTACAATAAAAGTTGATTTAATTAAGAATTATACAATAGAATGGCCAAGACTTGAGACAGAGGATATGCTGATGGCAATTGGAAGTACTAGGCCATTAGAAGATGCCACAAGAATTGCTTATAGGGAGTTAGTAAGGTGGCTTGCAAAAGATTTTAAATTTGACCAATGGGATATTTACATGATCTTGAGCCAAGTTGGTAAAGTTAGATTGGGAAATTTTGTTGATCCTAAATATACAGTTGGTGCAGGAATTGAAAAAAAATATTTAAAATAATTTTTTTAGTAATGTTTTCTAAAAAAATATTTAAGAAAATAAATATTTTGTCTAGCTCTCTTGCTGAGGCTAGAAAACAAAATATTTTAATCCAACCACTGCCAGCTTATATAGCTAAAAATCTTAATTTAGCTCAACAAATTAGAAGTTTTGCAGAAGCAAAATTAGAGTGGAATCCAGTAGGTTTTAAAATTGGGGCTACAAACAAAAAAATAATGAAGCTTTTAAAAGCTAAAGAACCATTTTATTCTTATCTTTTTAAAGAACAAACTTTCAGTAATAAAAAACTTCTAAAGTTAACTCCACAAATTTTAGGTATTGAGTTGGAAATTGCTTACAAGATAAGTAAAAAAATTTTTGATACAAAAATATGTAAAAAAAAGGAACTTAAAAATTATATTTACGGTGTAGCGCCTGCTATCGAATTAGTTGGCTATAGGCAAAAAATAAAAAAAATTAAATATGTGGGTCAAGCCATAGTTGACTTTGGATTGAACATCTCATTTGTAAAATCAAAAATATATAAAACGAAAAATATTTTAAATCTAAGCTTAAAAACAAAAGTTACAAATCTTAAAAATAAAAAAATTTACTTTGGACACACAAAGAATGTCATGGGAAATCCAATTAATGCATTATTTTGGTTAATTAATGATTTAAAAAAAAGAAATGTTTCTTTAGATAAAGATTTTTGGGTAACCACCGGATCAACTACATCTATCATACCTGTCAAGAAAGGTGATAATTTTTTAGGTGAAATTTTACCAATAGGAAAAGTTAATGTTAGTTTTTAAAATTTTATTTAATTGATCTCATAAATTTATTAATATTTGCAATATGTTCTAGTGTCCAATTGACATAAATGCTAACTAAAGTAGTGGTTGGGCGAAATTTTTTGATTTTTTCTTTATTATTTTTATTTGGTCGATTTATATATTTAAAATATCCTCTGCTAATAGCATCATCAATGATATTGGATATTGTTTTGTATGAATAGATACGTAATTTTTTTATAATTTGTTCTTTATATGTTGCATTCGCATTTACTGAATATTCATCCATCACTGCTACTAATATTCGATATCTTTTCATATTTTGGATAAAGTAAGATATGTATTCATCTTTTGATTCTGACTCTATTCTTTTAACCATAAATTCATTAACACCAGTTATTAGTAGATTTAATTTCTCTTCTGAGTCAAACCTGAATTTAATATTACTTAGATCAATTTTTTTTATAATTTTATGATAATTTTTATTTGATCTCTGGCTATGTCTAGATTTAGAAATATTTTTTTTTATCATTTTGGAACGTAAACCTTTTAAAACTAATAATGCAAAGAATAATTTTAAGAGAGATAAAATATCAATAACTACTGATCATAAAATTATAAAACAAAAAGATCTTTAATTTAAGATTAAACTTGACGTATTGCTGCTAAATTCTACTCTTGATTGTATAATAATTCTTAAGCGGCATTTTGTGTATAGACTCTCCTAGTTAAGTATATTTTACTCAAGAAGTTAATTAACGTAACAGGAGAAATAATGACAAAAGAAAATAAATCATTGAAGAATAATACTTCTTCAAGACGTAAGTTCTTTAAAACTGCTGCGAAAGCTGGAGCAGTTGCTGCTGCAACAGTTGCAATGCCAAACATTGCTAGAGCAGATGGACACACAACATTAAAGATGCAAGCGGCTTGGCCATCAGGTGCAAATATCTTTTTTGAAATGGCAGGAGACTACTGTAAAATGGTTAGCGACATGTCTGGAGGAACACTTAAAATTGATCTTCAGCCAGTTGGAGCAATCGTAAAGACTTCAGAAATTGGACAAGCAGTAAGTTCAGGTGTAGTAGATATGGGTCACTGGGTGACTGCATACTGGTACGGTAAGAATGCTGCAGCTTCACTTTTTGGTACTGGACCTTCATATGGAATGTCATCTCAAGAAGTTATGGGATGGATGGAGTATGGTGGAGGAAGAAAATTATATGAAGAAGCAGTAGCTAGTGTTGGATTTAACTATACTGGA
>Ga0209425_10004109_pt1 | contig 15039 bp, 20 predicted proteins | sample COG_05_FD_184749 | JGI IMG/M metagenome (GOLD analysis project Ga0209425, IMG submission 184749) | Pelagic Microbial community sample from North Sea - COGITO 998_met_05 (SPAdes) (version 2) | ecosystem: Environmental > Aquatic > Marine > Neritic zone/Coastal water | place: Helgoland, sampling... | reverse complement strand
TGCGAGTTGTTGCATTCTATCCTTCATAGTGAAATAATCATGGTATTCTCTAAATTGCAACTGATCGTTTCCGCCCCAGGGGAAAATTTGGTTAGAATAAGAAGATGACCAGATATCTTCAGGTTCTAGATTGTCATTTACATCTTGGGCAGTGACAGGTGCAACCAAAGCTACGGGAGCTAAAACGGACAACAGCAAAGGCATCATAAGCGCCATCGCCGGAATCCTTCGGGGATTTGAGATGATTTTTGACCTACTAGTCACGTCGCTGCCTACCATGTTATCATACCTTCGAGAAGCGTTTGGGTCTTGAAAGCCTCGGATTTGCGGTACGTAGTACCGGAGAGGGTTTGATAAGTGTAAGTTAAGGCGGATAAATATGAAACAACTAGATGACTTCATGGAAGGAGATGCTATTTTCCAAGGTTTTTCCCAAGGAACACTGATTATTTTTGTTGGAATTATAGGTATTTCAATCGGTGTTGGAGTACTTTCTAGAAGATATATTTTCCCTAGACTAATGGACATGTTTTCTAAGACCGAAAGAATAGATGGAAAAACATTGTTTGCACCTAGGTCAGTGGGTTGGATGATTGGAACTTTATTCTTTGTTCAGTCATCAGAATATTTGTCTTCAAGTTGCACCCCTGTATGGGATCAAGGTTTGATAAATCAATTGAATAATATTGTTTTCACTGCCTTCATCATTATGATGTTAGTTGCTGCTTATCGACTAGTCGACTATCTGGATGCTTTTATCGTAGTTGAAGGTGATGATAATATTGCTTCAAGACGCTCATTAGCAAGTGTTGCTGAATCTGTTGGAAGAGTTGCAGTAGTTGTAATTGGAGCATTCGTTATTGCTGGAGTTGCTGGTGTAGATTTGAATGGGCTAATAGCTGGTCTGGGAATAACTGGTTTAGCACTAGCATTAGCGGCAAAAGATTCAGTTTCAAATATTTTTGGAGCGGTCTCAATATTGATAGATCAGCCATTTAATGTAGGTGATTGGATAATAGTTGATGGTGTTGAAGGAGAAGTAGTAAATATTGGACTTAGAACTACATTAATTAGAACTTCGGCAGATACTATGATTACTGTTCCTAATTCGAACATGGTTAACTCTCCTGTAGAAAACTTCAGCAAAAGAAGATTCAGAAGAATCACCCCTAAATTCGAATTAGAAGAAGATAGTAGCCCTACTGCTCTAAAAGAATTTTGTGATATTTTACTGAAGAAAGTTAGTGATGATGCAAGGTCAATTAAAGAAGATGATTCATGGGTTAGAGTTCAATCATTTGGAACTGCTATGGTTTTAGTTGGTGCGAATTTCTATTGTGTTTCTTCTGCATCAACACAAAGAGAATTGAATGAAGACATTCTAATGATGGCAAGAGAAACTGCTGAAAAACTTGATTTAATATTCTTCGAACCACGTCTTAGAAGTAATAAATGAGGTGAAGATTTGGTAACTCTTGTTCTGATTAGACATGGACAATCTCTATGGAATGCTGAAAATAGATTTACAGGATGGACTGATATCGACCTTTCAAAAAAGGGCGAGAAAGAAGCAAAAGAAGCTGGAGAAAAATTAGAAAATGTTGCATTCGATGTTGTTCATACTAGTGCACTAATGAGGGCTCAAAGAACTGCTGAGATTATTATTAAGCATAACAAAATATCACAAGATATCCCGACTTACAAAGATGAAAGACTTAATGAAAGACATTATGGTTCATTACAGGGACTAAATAAAACTGAAACTGCTGAGAAATATGGTGCCGAACAAGTACATATTTGGAGACGCTCATTTGATATTTCTCCGCCTGATGGAGAAAGTTTGAAGATGACTGCTGAAAGGACTCTACCATATTTCAAAGAAGATGTCTTGGAGCATTTGGATGAAGGAAAGAATGTTCTTATTTCAGCACATGGAAATTCATTGAGATCAATTGTAATGTATATTGAAAATATATCAAAAGAAGATATTGTTAAATTAGAAATCCAAACTGGTGTTCCTAGAACATATGAGTATGAAAATAATACTTTTACAAAAATCAATTAATTCCATTTTCTTAAAATTGGAGTCTCAGGGGAAGGTGCTAATTTCCGATATGCTAAGAAAACTCCAACTGTAATTGGGAGTAATATTAACGGAGACATGAAATCATCAGAACTACCTATCAAATATCGATAGAAACCACTAATTGAGAAGAAACCTGTCATGAAAGATAACGCAGCGATGGTACGATGACTAAACATAGATTTCTGTAAATAAGTCACATCTTGGATTATCGATACTGCAGGTTCCGGTTTTCCTGATTGATGAGAAACAGACTCAATCACGTCGAGTAAACATTGTTCATACTCCCAGAAAAAGGCACCACCACGCGGGGTGTAGAATACTTTTTTAGAACACCAAATAGGAGGTGCTGTAGACCTCCATCCTTCAATTAAGGCTACTCGTAAATCTGAAATTTTAATTTTAGAATCACATGAATGATAAATTCTATTCAAATCGTGAAGAAGTGAGGAAAAATCTCTTATTGCTGGAAATTCACATTCGGGTTTTAGTATACTGTCTGCTAAACGTGGTCGAGAAAAATGAATTTTATATTCTTCCGAATTATCATTAATCATATCTGAGAATCGAATATCCCCTAGAGTAATTATACAAACGGTATCTTTTGTATGAGGTGCTCTCCAGATTGTATTAGCACGCAATAATGCTTCTAAATTTGCAAGTCTTTGATTCCATCTTGTCGAATCGTTAGGAGTAACTCTAGCATCTTCTGCTGCTTTATGATAGCGCCCAATTGCTGCCGAAGATTGATAAATAATTTGTTTAGATTTTTCTAAATCATTAGATGAAATCGCTTGATGAAGTTTTGAATCAATATCCCGAATTACATTATTCCATTTCCTTATAGAAATAATATCTATGCCATTCCAAGTATATCCTCCAATAGCTACATCACTTCCAGTTGGGGCTAAACTTATTCTAGCCCGAAATCTATCATCGGCACCCCAAGGAAAGAACTCAGCTAACCAAAAAACACCATTATTATTTAATTTTAAATTGATTCCTCTATCGCTATCAATTACTTCTTCAACTACAATCTCTCCCTCGGGAATTTCTCCCCATGGTTCTAAATTTGAAATTATCATTTTCCAATCATTAGGGTTGATTGGTTCGAGCATCTTTGATTTCAAACCAATTCCTGCAAAAATAAGCCACTTGAAGCCGTTTGGTGCTTCTTCTTCAGATTCTATTCTAGACATTGCGGCCGGTTTCCAGTTATTCTCGACCTCCGACATACTTGCTCACTCATATCTACGAAGCAGTAGTGAACTTGATGCAATCGGTCAGGGAATCTTTGATATGGTGTTGGTTTAGGCAACAACATGGGCGACATATCCGACATCCCACTTGCAGTCGATATGGATGGCACTCTAATTCTAACAGATATGAGTTATATTAGCATTAGAAGAGTTCTACTTAGAAGACCGTGGATGATAGTTAGTATGCTCTCTAAAGAGTTTACAAATAAGAGAGCACAGTGGAAAAGAGACTTGGCACAGAAGTTAGTATTTGATCCTGCAGAACTAGAATATCACACTGTTTTCTTAGATTGGTTAACCGGTGAACATGCACGAGGAAGAACTCTAATTCTCGCTACTGCTTCTGATAGAATAATAGCTGAACAAGTTGCAGCTCACGTAGGTCTATTCTCAGATGTTATGGCTTCAGATGCTCAACATAACCTTCGAGGTAAGAAAAAAGCAGAAGCACTAATCGCAAGATATGGAAATAAGAAATTTGGTTATGCAGGTAACAGCCACCATGACATCCCAGTGTGGGAACATTCTGGACAAATTATTGTTGTAAATCCTGAAAAAAATCTATTAGAGAAAGTCAATAATGATGCTCATATTGTATTTGAATAAGGAATCTTCAATCCAACTACTTTAGACAGCGAATACATTCGCTGAGACATGGGTCGAACACGCAGAGCTGCTGGCCGTCGTGTTGATTCTATTGCAAAATGGCTTCTACAATTTAGAATAATTGCAATACCTGCAGGGATTATCGCGAGTTCTAATCTGGCATGGAGTTTAGTATCAAGAACAGATAGAATTCGCACCAATAGACTGAAAGAACGAATTTTAAGTGATGAAGTCCCAAAACATGTTTCAATAATAATGGATGGAAATAGAAGATTTGCATGGCATAGGAAAATTGAAACAAACATAGGTCATGAAAAAGGTAAAGAAAAACTGAAAGAGGTGATGGATTGGGTACTAGATCTAAAAATCCCATATCTTTCTGTATATGCACTGTCTACTGAAAATATTAATGAAAGAAGCCAAGAAGAATTAGACTCATTGTATGAACTCTATTGTAATGGACTAAATGAGATGTCTGAAGACCCTAAGATTCATAATATGAAGGTGAAAGTTCAAGCAGTTGGGAGACTAGAAATGTTACCTAATGATGTAAGAGATGCTATAAAAAATATTGAAGAAAAAACTAAAGATTATTCTGAATTTTTATTCACGGTATGCTTAGCATATGGAGGTAGAGAAGAAATTGTTGATGCGGTTCGTAAGGTTGCTGAAGAACATTCAAAAGGAGAAATAAAGTTAGAAGAAATTGATACTAACAAAATATCTAGTAAACTCTACACAGCAAATCTACCCGACCCTGATTTAGTAATCAGAACTAGTGGAGAAGAAAGAATCTCAAATTTCTTATTATGGCAAATTGCATATTCTGAATTACATTTTACTGATGTTCATTGGCCATCTTTTAGTAAACAAGACTTGTATGAAGCAATAGACTCATATCAAAGGAGGAAAAGAAGATATGGCAGCTGATAGATGTGATAAATGTGGACGGGATGATTATCAAAGTCCTTCAGTTACAGTAGATGCAATTGCAACTAGGAATTTTGATGATAGTCTAGAATTATTAATGATTAAAAGAGGTCCTCAACCTTCCGAATGGGAAGGAATGTGGGCATTTCCTGGAGGATTTGTAGATTATGGTGAAGACCCTGAAGACGCAGTAATAAGAGAGCTGCTTGAAGAAACTGGTGTTGAAGGAAAATACCCATTACCCTTGACAATACTAGGCACCCCCGGAAGAGATCCAAGAAAACATTGTATAGGGTTATTCTACTTAGTAGAAGTTAATCCAGATTCAAAACCTGTAGGAGGAGATGATGCCGTTGATGCGATGTGGATTAATATTAACCAATTAAATAAACAAAATGTAGCAGGAGATCACTCAAAAATTATTGAGATACTTCGTGAATAAACATATCAGCAACAACATCATCCGAGTATCATGGCACGTAAGTTAAAAATTGATAATGGAGGAAAAGTTTGGGCTCCATACAGTCCTGGAATTACAGTTAGAGATCATATTTGGCTGGCCGGACAGATTGGCATAGAAGGTGGAGACGACATTATATCTCAAACACAAGAAGCACTAAAGAAAATTGATAATTTACTAGAAATTGCTAATAGTTCCAAAGATGATTTAGTAATGGTTACTATTCTGTTAACGAATTTAGATTATTATTCTGATGTTAACGAGGTTTATGGGAAATGGTTGGCACAAACAATGCCCCCAGCAAGAGCGGCTTACGAAGTTAGCAAACTACCTGGTAATGCATTAATTGAAATTATTTGCGAAGCTTTTAGAGGGTCGGGAACTGAATAATACTTGAGGATTAATTATGAGTGTTTTCAAGGCATATGATATTCGTGGGTTAGCATATTCCGAATTAGATTCAAAGTTCGCTGAGAAATTAGGTAGAGCACTTGCAACTCATCTGGATGCTAAGACAGTAGCAGTGGCATCAGATATCAGAGAATCGGGTCCTGAGTTACATGAAGCTTTTTTGAAAGGCCTTAATGCATCAGGAGCGAATGTATTAGACTTGGGAATTACTACAACTGGAGTATTATACAGGGCAACTGTAGACCTCCCTGTAGATGCATCAGTAGTAATTACAGCCAGTCATAATCCTCCTGAATATAATGGATTCAAAATATGTAATGGAACTTTACCAATGGCTGGAAAAGAACTACAAGAACTCAAAGAGACTTTTGATAATAATATTTTCAAACAAGGGAATGGTTCAATTAAAAAAATGCCTGATTTTGAAAATGAATATTTGGGAATAATTGTAGAAAATGCGGGAATTCCTAAGAGAAAAATGAAAATTGCAATAGATTGTGGAAATGCAGTTCCTGGACCATTAACAATCAAACTAATGGAAAAATTAGGCGTTGAATTAATCCCCGTTCATTGTGATTGGAATAATAAATTCCCTAATCATCCTCCAGATCCAACTAGACCAGAAAACATGAATGATTTGGCTAATGCAGTAATACAAAATAATGCTGAATTTGGAATTGGAATGGATGGTGATGGAGATCGAATTGGTGTAGTTGATGAAAATGGAAAATTTATTCATCCAGATAGATTGATGACTATTTTTGCAAAAGATATACTCGGGGAAAGAAAAGGCGGAACTGACTCAGAGAGAACTGTTTTCTTTGATGTGAAATGTAGTATGGCATTAGAAGATGCAATTACTTCGGCAGGAGGGATACCAGTAATGGTTAGGACAGGACATTCTTTTATGAAAAAAGAATTGAAAAGTAATCCTGATTCACCATTGGCAGGAGAAATGTCTGGACACTTCTTCCTAAATGATAGATGGCCTGGATTTGATGATTCATTATATAATACTGCTAGGTTACTCGAAATAATTGCAAGGGAACCAGCACCAGATAATGGTGGACCAGTATTTTCTGATTGGTTCTCAGATTTACCTCAATATGCATCAACTGGAGAAGCGAAAGTTCCACTAAGTGGAAATAGAGAAAAAACAATGCAGATAGTAGAAAACGCTTTTGCAGATATGCAAAAGTCTACTGTAGATGGAGTGAGAGTGAGATATTCTGATGGTTGGTATCTTTGTCGGCCAAGCAACACAGAGCCAATACTTGTTATGCGTGCCGAAGCATCAAACGAAGAAGGATTAATCAAAATCAAAGAAGATGTAGAATACAGACTTGGAGATATAATTAATCTTGAAAAATTTCATCAATCCTAAGTAACTGTTTGATATCTTTTCATCAACTCAACCATAACAAAATAACCGATTATTGTGGCACTAAGCCCACCACCAAGGGCTGGGTAAAAGCTCCACCCTCTTTCAATTAGTTCTGGCATCACAATAAATAGTAATAATGATGGAAGAACTAACCAAACAATATGTTTTGAAAAATCAACTATTTCTTCGCCATTGGCTCCTTCATGATTCATCCACATCATTGCTAGAACACTGACTAATGGCACAGAAGCTAGTAACGCCGCAAATAATGTATCCCTTTGACTTAATTGCGCCACAGCAAAAATTATCAATGCAGTGAATAAAATCTTGAATCCATCAAAAATTAAACTATTCATATAATTACCATTAGAGAATTATTCCATTCCATGATTTGCAAAGAATAGGGGCATCAATACGATAATTCCACAAATACCCGCACAAATAAAACCACATATTGCAGAAGTGCCTGCCATTATATCTCCTAATCCGGCAAAATCGGCCCCACTTTCATCAGACATATTTTGTTCAACGTAATCACTACTTAAAAGAGTCCAAATTGTAGTAAAAACCCAACCACAACCAATTGCAATTAAAGATATCCAAATACCTTTCTTTTTGTAAGAATATATCAAAAAACCGGCATAAGCAGTAGCAGCACTAATAATTAACCCGGAAAATGTTTGACCAATGAGTATCCAACTAGGTACACCAGATCCTAATTCTGGAACAGCCACTCCGACTAGACTGCTTGCTGCGCCGAGTAGTCCTAAACCCGCATAAATCATTACAAAAATACCAAGAACTTGTGGTATCTGACTTTTTTCAACATACATCATTGTGCCAGCAGGTTGGACATTCACCATTTGTGGTTGGGAATTAACCGAACCTGAGAATACATCATTTTCTTCATCACTCATACATCATACCGGTAGGTAAACGCTATTAGAACTTGGGACGACGAGATTTAATTATCTAAGTCTAGAGCTGATAAAATTGAAAGGAATTTTTTATGAGAACGGGTTAATGAATCAATCACTGGCATAAATCCTCCTGAAAGCATAGTAAGACACGCTCCTCCTCCAGTGCTATTATGAGTGACATGATCTACTACTCCTCTATTGCTAACTAATGCGCTGGTATGACCGCCACCTACTATAGTGACAGCTGATGATTCAGTACACATATTTAGAATCTCAATAGTTCCAAATGCAAATCCAGGTAATTCAAAATAAGAGGCGGGACCATTCCACAAAATACATCCTGCATTAATCATTAACGGCCTAATTTGCATTAAAGTTCCGATTCCAATGTCATAAATCGGATTCTTTGTAGGAAGATCTTCCACACTCATAGCGACACGATCACCATTTACTTCAACTGCTACATCTATTGGTAAAAGGAAAAATTCTGAATGATTTTCATAAAGATAAACTGCCATATCCCAAGTTTCTTCAAAAGCATTACCCAATGTGTTACGAATAAATGATTTATTGCCTTCTCCAATATCAATTCCACTGGCCCACAACATCATGTTACCAACAACGCCAACAACAGGAATTGTGTCTATTATCTCCTTATCAATTAAATTCTTGGCTACGCGTAATGAATCATCACATTTTGTACCTCCAAGTATTGCGATATAGGGTCTCGGAGGATCATTTACAGCAATTTGTAGATTATCTATTTCTTTAGCCATTAGTCTTCCAGCAATACAAGGCACTACTTCAGAAAAGCCTGTTAAGGAGGGGGAATTTCTATGTGCTGCAGCAAATGCATCTGTTACATAAACATCAATTAAAGGCGCTAATTTCAATATTATCTCAGAGCTAGCCGTTTTTTCAGGAGATGCTTTCTTCATTGAATTCTCATCATCATGCATTCGAATATTATCTAAAAATAACATCTCTCCAATTTTGAGATTCTGAATTGCAATAATCGCTTTATCACCACAAATATCTGGAATGAATTTTACCTTTTTTCCAATTAATCGAGAGATTCTATCAGCATGTTGTGACATATCTGTGAAGTCGTTCTTACCCGGTCTTGATTGATGTCCTATTATGACAACCTTAGAATTTTGTAAATATCTAAGAGTTGGTAAAATTGCTCTCAATCGACTATCATCAAGAAAAGCTCCGGTCGATGGTTCTAATGGAGAATTTACGTCTACACGATAGAGAACTACCTTGCCGCCGAGGCGGACATCGTCCAGCGTAAGGACGTCATTCACGTCTGTGCCAAAGGCTAGGACTCTTTGACCGTAATGGTTGAAATGGTCTTACATCCATTCCCCAATACCTTTGTGATTGGTACTGTTACGGATATACATGACTTGGGATATGGGAAGATTAGTCGGTCCTGATAATGCAGATTGGAGAGTCCCTGTTTCTGAATTAGAAAAACGTAGAGAGAGACTAGCTATTGCTCTATCAGAAAATGGAATCGAATCTGCACTCATCGATGATCCAGTAGAACTATATTGGCTAACTGGAGGTCGGCAAAATGGGATAATTTTAGTTGGCGGTAAAGATTCTAATGTTGAAACTACTCATTGGGTAAAAAGGTCGCTTGAAAGAGCGAAATTTGAATCAGGTGGAGACAATAGTCCAGATCCAATTATTGCTCAACCGAGAATGTCTAATCTAGTAGACAGTATTAGAAAAATTGGAGGGACACAAAAACCCTCAATGTTAGAAGGAAAAATACCTCATGATCGTTGGAAGTTTATCTCAGAAAAAATAAAATTATTAGATGGAGAATCAAAAGATTGCACTTCAATAATGTATAAATTAAGAGAAACAAAATCATCATGGGAAGTAGATATGCTTCGAGAGAGTGGCCGGATCAACAAAGATATGTTTCAATCAATCAAAGAAAATGGGGGGTTGGGAAAAACCGAATTAGAAATGGCAGGAGTTGCCGAACAGATTAGCAGAAAAGCCGGCTTTGGAGGAAGAATAAGGATGAGGAAATGGCCAATGGACTGCGATAGAGTTGTAATTGTCGCTGGAAAATCTGCATCTATCCCATCATATTTTGATTCTGCAATTGGTGGAATTGGAGCCAGTCCGATATCATCTCTAGGATCCGGGCATGCTAAAGTAAAACCAAATTCACCAGTTACTGTAGATATTGTACATTTACATCGTGGATATGTTTCTGACTGTACGCGTATGTTTAGTGCAGGGACTCTAGAAAGTAAATGGATAGAAAGACTTGACCATATGGTTGAGATACGTAAAGCACTAGTTTCTAGCCTTGAAAAAGGAAATGAATGTTCTAAAACATGGAAAATTGGAAGTATGATGGCTAAGGAAATGGGGTACGCAGATAATCTAATGGGAATGCTTCCAGATAAGTCGAATTTCTTAGGACATTCAGTAGGATTAGAATTAGATGAAACACCAGTGATTGCAAATGGATTTAATCGTCCATTATGTATTGGTGGAACTATGGCAATAGAGCCTAAAGTAATATATCCAGATGGTTGTATTGGAACTGAAGATACTTTTGTTAGAACAAAAGATGGAATGGAATGTTTAACAATGGGTGATTCATTCCCATTATTGACAAACTGGGATTAAACTATCAAGGGATTAAACTAATTCCCATCACCTCTACGCTGTGTCGTGACTCAAGCATCGAATGCGGTTCAACGTAGATTGGCTAAGATTCTTAGAGAGAGAAAAGAACCTCATGGAAAATCATTCAAAGATAAAGAAATTTTGAAAGGTGTTGAAGTCAATGAATCAGGAATTGCGGAACTATGGGTAAAACCTACACACCCTTATTGCCCGTGTTGTATAAATGATTTGATTGAACTAAGAAAACAAATAATTTCAACGAAAGGAATTTTGGCCTGTCATATAGAGATTGTTTCAATACCACAAGCGAAAAGGTGGACTGCAGCTATAAATGAATAGTTTTTTACTCCTCATCTTTTTTCCATCTCTTAGATCTTCTTTGATTAACTTCATCAATTTTGGACCTCACGCGCCCAGATAACCACCATACTGCGAATGATACGGCTAAAATATCAAAAATAAGAATTAATAATAATTCTTTATCAGACCAGTCAATCATAATTTAACCTCATAAGGGTGGAATAATGTCGATATCACAGGACCCCTCGGGAGTCATACAACAAGAAAGAATTCCGCCATCCTCAATCAAAAATTCATCTAAACCGGGAGGTAAAGGATCTGGATAAGGGACTTTTCCAGATATTAATCTAACAAGACAGGTTCCACAATTTCCAGAGGTACAATTTCGTGGAATATCTATCTCTGCACGATCTGCAGCATCGACCAAAAACTCATCATCTCTAATTTCTACAGAACGTAGAAGTAACCTTCCACGGAAGAAGCGGACGATAGCCATGATTCACCCATAGAGAGGGGTATCTTCAATCCATCCAATAGACAAATTTGAATCTAGGCCGTATTCAACGATCTTCCCAGCGTGTCCATCGACCTGTTTGTTTGTTGAAATATAGTCCTGCTTTTTTCATCCATTTATTGAATTTAGTAGCACCTGCGCCTGTAGCAAGAATAAACTCTTCACGATGCTCTTGAGCTTGTATGTATCCTTTATCTGCTATTTTTTGCTCTATCCAGTCTTCAATACTCATTAATCCACCAGATAACTTACTTGCTTCCACTGCTGCTTCCACTTCAGCAAAAGACGCACCAGTAGATTCTAAATCTCTCTTGATTAAATCGTCAACACTTAGCACTTCTGATTTTTTAGGTGGTTGGAACACTTCTAATCTTGGGCCTTTTTGAGGATTAATAATTAATCTTTCTTCATTTTCTAATTTATTCTCAACTATCTCAGCCATTGGTGCACGAAATTCTTTCTCACAATCCCAACAAACTAAGACAAAATCTTTCATGTTGTCCATAACATTACCACCTCTTGGGTCCATTTCTTCACCACAATCTGGACATGCATGCATGCATAATACGGGAGCGATTTTACGACGGAAGTCAACTATATCCTGAGGGGTTCCCGAGAGATCTAATAATTCATGATCTCTTGCTGCTTCAAGTCCCCTCGTTTCAAGTTGATCTCTGAGTTTAGTACGTTGCTCATCTTTTCCTTCTTCATCAAAAGTATTTTCTAATTTCACTATAAGTTCAACTGTCTTACCCAATCTATTCATCACAAGTTTCTTTTCACGAAATTGCTCTACTCTAGCAATACGCAATTGTTCCTTCTTTTCTAATAACTCTGAATGAAGATCTTTCTGTTCACGCTTAAATCTCTGCTCCTCAATTTTGTCAACTTTCTTTTTACCACCAGTATCAGAAAGAACATCTGCAAGATATCTTTGCTTAGATGAAGAACGAGGGCCTGATTTTACAGCATCGAGTACAGAGGTTGCTATTTCTTTCTTGAGGCCATAATTATTAGTCAAAGTCTCAACGTCAAGACCCTTCAAATCACCAACTTTAATTCCACCATCTGATAGAATTTGAGCTGTCTTTTCATCTATCCCACGGCGTAATAGCGCGAGATAAGTATCCTTCTTTGCCATATTAACACCTATTCACGCGAATCTACATCGGCTCCGCAGTAGTCCACCCGAACTATGCTTATGCTATCAAGTCGCGGTCACAATTATCTCATTTATTCATCATACGAAGATATTCTATTAGTAATTATAGCCCATTCTTCGGGCTCAAACATATCCGGTCTATTATCAAACCAATCATCAGAGAATGTATCTGGAGGATTGGTCAATAAGTCTTCAACTGCTAATTTCCAACGGGATTTATGCCATCCATTAATTCTACTAATTCTACGTGGGACTTGAGATAATAATGTTCTAATCTTCTTTCTACGGCTGGAAAAACAGTGTTGAGTGATTATTTTGAACATTTTACGATGAATCAGGCCATTTTCCTTGGTTCTATCAACTGGAATGAGAGAGACAAGTCTAGAATTGACACGGGGGGCTGGACTGAAAGCCCCCCCAGGAACTTTCTTGTCTAACTTAACATCAAAATCAAGCCATAAAGACAAACCAAGAGGGCTCAAAGAACCAAAATGTTCCATAGACATCCTTTCAGCAAATTCATCTTGAACAAGCAATACAATGACTTGCAGAGGATTTGCAGCGTGATAATGTTGAATCTTATCAAGTATTGGACTCGATATTTGATAAGGTAAATTAGCTACTATATGTGTTAAATTATTTGGCCAATTTAATCTTAGAGCATCACCAGAAATAATTTCAAGTTTACTATTTTCATCTGCAAATACTCTTTCTAAATGGGAAACTGCTTCTTGATCAATTTCAATACCTATCACATTAGCCTTACTTCTCAACAAAAAAAGAGTTAATGAACCAGGCCCAGGGCCGATTTCAAGAACCCTTGATTTAGAATTAATTGGATGACCCTCTTCAGTACACATCTCAATTGAACGAGAAATTACTTTCTTATCTAAAAGAAAATGTTGTCCTAAGGATTTATCTGGAATAATATGATCTCGAAGTAAATCGACAAGGAGTCTAGGAGTTAGATCATCCATATTAATTCCTGATTAATTAGAAGAACGTATTAGATGACCAAGAATACTGCGATTATTCAGAGGATCTTCGATTTCTATTAGATATCTCTCTGCTAAAAGTTGTACAGAATCAATTTCACACGCCTCATCGACTTCTGAAAATTCCATCCAACCTGCCATACCACGAGATTGAACCATTTTTTGAGCCTTAGATTTACCAATACCTGGAAGAAGCTGAAAAGCATGAACTTTCAGAGAAATATTATTCGCACGATTATAAAATCCTAAATGAAGTTCAGAATTATCTTTAATAGCACCTACTAATTCTTCAAGAATTATATCTTCACCACTTGTTGAAAGATCACGATAACGTAGTAAAGACATAGGACCTAATTTATTCTCTGTAATATCAATCCTTGAACCATTACTTACTCCGTCTCTATCTATTACTTTGGCACGTACTAGATACAGAGAAGGTTCGGTTAACGCATGGACTTCATGACCAATAGGTCTCCTCTCAGACATATCTAATATTCTCAAATGAGTCTCGCCTGAAAAAATAGACGAGGAGCCATCTCCGGCGTCAGAAGGGGAACTCGCATGCATTACGCTCAACTACCTCAGACAGGTCTTTATTCAAGAATTAATTCATTGAAGAAACACTAATTTAATTGACTTAAATGACATGTTGACGAATGATAGTAATGATTTCTTCTACTTCTGAAGTATCCATTGCAATTCTCTTACTAGAAATAATAACTCTTACGCCTTTAACATTTATTGGAGTTAGTTCTGCTAATTTAGAGCAAATTTCAGGATATTGTGAAAGTTTCTCATTTTCAAATAGGGCATCATATAGTGCTGTAAATACTTTAGGATCTGTTTTTGTGCCGCCACGATTTGTGGATGCTGCCCATTCTGCGTGTTGAAGAGCCATCATTTGCTCATATGATAGGTCTCCTCGCCTTTCCTGAGCATCAGATAAAAGTTCACGTACAGTAGCAAAATCTACAAATTCTTTCTCAGTCATTAAAATCATTCCTTAATTGGTTTAAGATGCTCTGGTCTGGCAACTACTGTCTTTTTCATATTGCCATCTTTGAAGTTAACAACATACGCACGACCCTGTTTACCAGCAATAATACCAGTTCTTCCTTGGAATCTACGATGAGGCATCCCTTTATGTTGAGCACCATCTAAAACAATAGCTACTCTTTCGCCTTCTGCATACGGGTACATTACTCTATTAATGAAAACTCGGCCTTTATCACGCTTACTTTTCTTAAGAATAGAACGTGTTCCTTGGCGTTGTCCATGCGTCCTTGTTACCATGATATCACCTTACAGACCATAGGTCTTGGAAGCGGTCGACCTGCCTCGTATTCTTAAG
>Ga0209425_10004108_pt1 | contig 15041 bp, 10 predicted proteins | sample COG_05_FD_184749 | JGI IMG/M metagenome (GOLD analysis project Ga0209425, IMG submission 184749) | Pelagic Microbial community sample from North Sea - COGITO 998_met_05 (SPAdes) (version 2) | ecosystem: Environmental > Aquatic > Marine > Neritic zone/Coastal water | place: Helgoland, sampling... | reverse complement strand
TGTCGGTAAGTGGCATCTCAATGGAATGTTTAATTCACCAGATCAACCACAGCCATCTGATCATGGGTATGCCTGGTGGCTTGCTACGCAAAACAATGCATCGCCGAGCCATGCATTCCCCAATAATTTCATAAGGAATGGAAAATCGGTTGGGAAAGTTGATGACTATTCAGCGCCCTTTATTGCACAAGAAGCGAAGTCGTGGCTTGAGACCAAGCGAGATCCAGCGAAGCCCTTCTTTCTTGCTGTCTGGACGCACGAACCGCACTATCCAATAGCATCTGCAGAGCGATATCAACAACAGCATGCAGGTATTGCAGATCTTGAGGAGCGAACATACCGAGCAAATATTACACAGCTTGATGATGCGTTTGGAACGGTGATGGATTCGTTGGATACGCTTGGTGTTCGTGATTCAACACTTGTTTTCTTTACGAGTGATAATGGGCCCGAAGGGGCCGGTGACAAGGGCCCTGGTCGTGGTCTTGCTGGTAACCTTCGTGGTCGCAAGCGATCTATGTACGAAGGAGGACACCGAGTTCCCGGGATCGTGCGTTGGCCTGGTCGTATTGAGCCAGGGAGTGAAACGGACCTACCTATTATCGGAAGTGACTTTTTCCCGACCGCATTGGCAGCAGCTGGTATCAAGCTTCCAGAGAATACATATGACGGTGTGAATCTCGTACCGGCCATCGAAGGATCTCCGATCAAACGACCAAATCCTCTCTATTGGCGCTGGGGTGGTTCTGTTGCGTATCGTGAAGGACCCTGGAAGATAGTCGTTGATGAATCATTCGAAAATCCTGAACTTTTTAATCTCGACAGTGATGTTGCCGAAACGACGAACCTATCTACGGATGAGCCTGAGCGTCTTGCCAACATGATGCAGCGGCTTCGACAGTACACCCACGAAGTCGAAGCCGAGGCTCCTGACTGGTGGAAAAATCAGTCATGGCGGAAAAAAAAGAAAAAGCCAATAAAAAACACTCCATCAGCCAAGCAATCAAAAAAAACAGCATTCGTTCAACCAGCTATTAATCGTGAAAAGACTTCTTTTGTTCTTACCGCAGCGCCCCGGGCAAAGCAGAAGTCCTCAGAGCCAGAACAACAAGATGAAGATTTTTCTCAGTACGCGCTCTTTCTGGACACCGCGGCTCGGCCACCAGCATGTGAATCTACAGCGACAACACTGCCACTCAAGCTGAAGCAGGGCGATCATATTTGCCTGATTGGGAACACACTTTTTGAGCGAGCACAATTATTTGGTTTTGTACCGGCGACACTTCATGCTGGATTTCCGGACCATGAACTGGTTATTCGAACTCTTGCATGGTCTGGAGATGAAGTTGGTCTCATGCCACGGCCAGAAAATTTTGCTGATCTTGAGCAGCACCTGTTTCATGAGAAAGCGGATGTCATCTTTGCAGCATTTGGCTTTAACGAGTCGTTTGCAGGCGAAGCCGGTATTCCAGAATTCCGAAAACGACTCGAAGCATTTCTGCAGCGTACCAAGACAAAATCTTTCAATGGAAAGACAGCCCCACGAATCGTACTTGTTTCACCCATTCCAAATGAAAATGTACGTGGTGTGGCTGCCGCTGATCAGAACAATAAAAATATTGCCCGCTATGCATCAGTGATGAGGGAGGTTGCGGCTGAGCAACAGGTTGGTTTCGTTGATGTAGATACACCAATGCGTCCTGTACTGAGTCGTCCTGATGATCTGACTATCAATGGATGTCATCTTACAAAAGAAGGCTATGCTGAATTTGCAAGCACACTTTTTGAGTGCTGTTTTGGCGGTCCCGCCGCCAGCGTACAGGAATCATTGCGTCTGGCCGTGGTGGATCTGGAGCGGCAATTTTTCCGACGATACAGACCACTGAATACTTTTTATTACACGGGTGGCCGCAACGAACGCTATGGGTATCTCGACTTCCTTCCTGCTATGCGGAATTTTGAGATCATGTGTGCAAATCGTGATCGCAGGATCTGGAACATGGCCCACGGTCGCCAAGTTCCTGAGCAGGTCGATGACTCAAATGTACCTGAACTCCCAGCGGTTATTGAAACACGAGGAGCCAACAACTGGCTCCCGGCATCTGAGGAACAGAAGGCATTCAAAGTTGATCCACGCTTTGAAGTCAATCTGTTTGCAGGAGAAGAAGAGTTTCCAGAAATCGCCAATCCCATTCAGGTGCGTTGGGATACACGAGGTCGGCTTTGGGTGTGCACATCACAGGCATACCCGCATATCTATCCGGGCTTCGAGCCACATGATCGGCTTGTGATTCTTGAAGACACTGACGGTGATGGAAAAGCAGACACTTCAAAAGTGTTTGCGGACGATCTTCATGTGCCACTTTCTTTTGAGTTTGGTGACGGGGGAGTCTACGTCTCAGAGCAACCAAATCTGACATTTTTAAAGGATACGAACGGAGACGACCGTGCCGATATTCACGAGGTTGTTCTTTCCGGGTTTGGTACCGAAGACTCACATCATGCATTGCATGATTTTATTTGGACACCTGATGGGGCACTCTTGTTTCGGGAATCAATATTTCACCACTCACAGGTAGAAACTCCTCACGGGCCAGTCCGACAGCAGAACAGTGGCTGGTTTCGCTATGAGCCAAAGATTCACAGACTTACAGCAATGGGCACCTATCCGAGTACTAATCCGTGGGGTGTAACGTTTGATCCGTGGGGGAATCATGTTGCCAGCCACCCAATTTTTGCTGAGGCATTTCATTCGTTGGATCCACCATATCCTCAGCAACATGCTCGGCCTCAGGGTTTGCAGGCCTATTCAGGAACCTGTGGCCAGGCATTTGTTGATAGCCCGGGATTTCCAGCAGAACTACAAGGTGGGTTTATTAAAGCACGGTACAAGCCGACGAATCGTATTGAAATTCATCGTTGGATTGAAAATGACTTTGGTTTCAACGAGCAATACGTAAGTGATCTGATTTTCTCAACAAACCTTAGCTTTATTCCAGTCGATCTGCATTTTGGTCCGCGTGGCGATCTCTTTGTTGTTGATTGGTATAACCCCGTGAAGGGACATGCGCAATACTCGTTGAGGGATTCACGTCGTGACCGAGAGTCAGGCCGTATATGGCGTGTGACAGCAAAAAAAGGTTCGGTGTCAGAAAAACTAGACCTTTCAGATATCGCAGAGGCAAAACTGGCAAAACTCTTGAGCCACAGAGAGTTTCGGGTGCGGTATCTCGCCACTCGAGAACTTGCCCATCGTGATCACACGCAGGCTATCCAAGCAGTCAATGACTGGATTGATAACCTGAAGGGCGATGATCCTCAGAGGGCCCGCTCTCTCGCTGAGGGAATGGCATGTCTTTCAACGCTTGGTGTGGTCAGGCCGGAACTTCTCGTTGAGTTGGCTTCAGATACCGATCACCATGCGCGAGCGGCTGCTCTTCGGCAACTACGATACTGGCATGAATCCCTACCGGATCGGCATGAGATTCTTTCTCAAGCAGCTACGGACTCCTCTGGTCTTGTGCGTATGGAAGCGGCTATTGCGGCAAGTTGGATTGGCACTCAAGAAGCATTGGACGCTGTACTGAGTATCTTTCGTCAGCCAATTGGTGGACATCTTGCATATGCTGCGGTCAGTGCACTTGAATCGCAACCACTCCAACGACATTGGAAGAATAATCAAGAAAGTGTCGTCCCGGCTCTTCTCAATCGTGCTCGGCGGTCTCTTGAAATTCAGGAGCCCAAGGCAAAGGGTAAAGACAGAGAATTCGATAGGCGTCCAGAGACCGTTGAGGTACGAATTTCATGTGAACCAGAGCGAATGCTTTTTACAAACAAGCAATTCAGCGTTCGTCCTGGTCAACCAGTGAAACTCGTTTTTCTGAATCCGGACGCTACCGATCATAATCTTGTTCTTGTACAGCCTGGTGCAATGGAGGAGGTCGGGGTTGCAGCCAACGCAATGGCCCGTGATCCAAAAAATGCGACAAGTGATTTTATTCCAGAAGGCAAGCAGAATTTGATTCTTGAAGCCACTCCCATGATTGGGCCAACACGACAGTCGTTGGTGCATGTTTTGCGTTTTGAAGCACCACAGGAGCCTGGGGTATACCCATATGTGTGTACGTTTCCTGGTCACTGGATTGTGATGAATGGCAAGATGGTAGTGGCTCGTAATCAAGCAGAGGCTGAGCGTTTACTTGATGCGTGTCGGCCGACCGTCGTGAAAGTGTGGAAAGCAGAAGATTTTCCTACAGTCACGGCCCTCCAAGATGAAGAAACACTGTCACGAGGCATGCATGCCTTTGCCAAAGCCCAATGTACGCAGTGCCATGTAGCAGCAGGTCATGGTGTGAACCTGGGGCCAGACCTCGTGAAAAGTGTGAAGAAACTTCACGGGAAAGATCTTCTTCTGCAGATTCTTGACCCGTCTTCAAAAATTGATGATGACTATCGTACGGTGCAATTTCTACTTACTGATGGTCGGGTGGTGTCGGGAGTGGTCGCAAGTGAAACGCCAGAAACCTATACCATCAGGCCAAATCTCCTGATGCCAAAAAAGATTAAACGAATACAGAAAAAAGACGTTGAGGAACGATTTTCCTCCCAGGTTTCACCGATGCCTGCTGGGTTGGTTAATGTACTGACGAGGCAAGAGATTCTTGATCTCATATCCTTCCTTGAAGCTGGTGAAAATCTCCCGGCCGGACTCTCCGGGCATCATGAATTCCCCTCAGTCAAGTAATCTTTGCTGTGGTTGGATGAAAACTACGCTAGACTCTGCGTGGTACGAAAGTAACAGACGTTTGCTGGGGAATTCAGAGGAATCACATCAATGGGAAATAACCATCAATTGAAGGATCAGAGAGCAGCTCGTAGTCGTACAATCGGCATGCGGCTATTTCTGATTTATGTCCTGCTCTACTTAGGCTTCATGGGCATTGTCTTGTTTCGGCCAGATGTGCTCTCGTGGCGCCCCCTTGGAGGAGTCAATCTTGCGATTTCCTACGGAATGGGATTAATTGCTTCAGCCTTCTTGCTGGCCTTGATCTATATGGTTGCCTGCCGGGGCAGATCTCCAGACGCCTGATTTTTTATTGAGAGGCTCTTCGATGCTCTACGATTCATCACCAGTTGCCATTGCTATTTTTGCCAGCTTTGTCCTTGGGGTTATTGGTCTTTCTTTCTGGCTTGGCCGTAAAGGACAGTCGGCAAAGGGATACTATGCTGCACACGGTGAAATCCATTGGTTTGTGAATGGAATTGCATTCGCTGGTGACTATCTTTCGGCAGCATCATTTCTTGGTATCTGTGGAATGATTGCATTTTATGGCTATGACGGCTTTCTCTACTCAATTGGTTTTCTTGCCGGTTGGATCGTGGCACTGTTCGTTATTGCTGAGCCAATCAAAGCACTCGGGAAGTTCACATTTGCTGATGCACTCGATGCCCGTTTTAATAGTCGAGGAATCAAGTTTGCTGTAGCTATCTCAACATTAATTGTCAGCATTTTTTATCTGATTCCACAGATGGTCGGTGCAGGACATCTCATTGTTCCACTCCTTGGACTCCCGCATGCCGTTGGCGTTATTCTTGTTGGCGTCGCAGTGACTTTAATCGTTGTGACGGCGGGCATGGTGTCCACAACATGGGTTCAGTTTATTAAGGGATCGCTGCTAGTATTTTTCTGTGGCATCCTGACGATCATGATTCTGAATCGTGGACTCTTACTGAACGCCGGTCGGCAAGGTGAAGAAGATCTTCGGCCTCAGGTGCAGACGCGTACTCCGGATGGCCGTGTGCTTGTCAATGGTGAGCCGCAGACAACGGAGAATGATCTCCGCCCTGTTGGGACGATCCACAGGCTTCCTGAGCAGTATGGTGATGCACGCGAGACAGGGCCGTTACGACCACTGGAGTATCTTTCCACCCTTGAAGATTCACAGGTTGTGACCTGGTCAGCAAAAAAACACACTGACGATAAAGGGATTCATACAACATTCACGCCAACTATTCGTGATGGGAAAGACCTACTGAAGCCGGGTGGATATTTCAAAGGACTTTCGTCGGGAACACTGACGGATCGTTTAAACTTTGCCAGCCTTATGCTCGCCCTCTTTTGTGGGACAGCCTCCCTACCACATATTCTGATCCGGTATTACACCGTCAAAGATGCAGCTGCAGCTCGCAAAAGTACGGTAGTTGGAATCGCAGCAATTGGTGGATTTTACGTCCTAACGCTGTATCTCGGCCTTGGTGCCATGACGAGTGGATACCTTGATCCGACAAGTTCCAACATGGCAGCTCCACTTCTGGCAAAGTCGTTTAGTGAAACCTTATTTGCAGTAATATCAGCAATTGCATTTACTACAGTTCTTGGCACGGTAAGTGGCCTCATTATGGCTGGAAGTGGGGCTGTGGCTCATGATCTGATCGAAAATTGTTTTGGAGTTACGATGAATGATCATGAAAAAGTTCGAGCCGGTAAAATATCAGCGGTTGTTCTTGGAGTCGCTGCCATGGCACTTGGAATTCTGTTTAAGAATTTCAATGTGAGCTTCCTTGTTGGATGGGCGTTTCATATAGCTGCATCAGCAAATCTTCCAGCATTGGTCATGTTGCTATTCTGGCCACGAACCACAAAACAAGGAATCATAGCGGCCGTTACTGTTGGAATGGTTTCCTCGCTGGGCTGGATTCTCCTCTCGGCAGATACGTTTGAAAAAGTCTACGGCCTTCCACGTGGCGACTCACCAATTCCATTTAGTCAGCCAGGTTTGGTGACGATTCCGCTTGGGTTTCTGGTTCTCATTCTTGTCTCACTGCTCACACCACCACAGGAACCGCGGCATGTGGTGGATGCATGACCGATAAGTCAATTGGTACCCATGTGCTGCGTTGCGATGAAACGCATCTGAAGAACATTCGAGATATTTTTAACGAGGCAATTCTTCAGACAACAGCACTGTATGAAGAGTCGCCCCGGTCTGAGGCAACGATTGCTGCATGGTTTGAAGAAAAAAAACAGGCGGGTATCCCCGTTTTTGGAGTAGAGCGACAGGGGACAGTCGTCGGGTTTGCGACATGGGGTCCCTTTCGACCATATCCAGCATATTCCAAGACAGCTGAGCATTCTGTTTACATTGCGACGGAGCATCAACGTCGAGGACTTGGTCGGCTCTTACTCGAGACTATTATTCGGGAGGCCACATCGCATGAAATTCATCTTCTTGTCGCCGGTATCGACTCAGCGAACGAAGCCAGTATTGCACTGCATCGCCATGTAGGATTCTCTCACGCCGGAACAATCCGTGAAGCTGGTTATAAATTCAAGAGATGGCTCAATCTTGAATTTTGGCAACGTCTATTGAAGTGATGACGAGGTTCTACGGGGACAACACGCTCAGAGAGAACAATACGAGTGTTCTCTCTGGCGTTTATTTTTAATCACTTCCTACCAAGACTGCTCTCACTGTCTGCGGGGATACTTACGCACCCGGACGACGGAAGTGACGATAGGCCTGAAGGACATCGTGAAGATCAGAAGAAATCGTGACTTCATCTTCAGCAAAATCACTGAGCCAGGTTCTGTCACTTGAGACAGCATCAGCCAAGATCGGAAGGATTTCACCAAGTGGTACTTTGACACTATGCGGATCAAGTTGCTGTTCAAGCAACGAAACGCCTGCAGTATCATTATCTGGACCGTTATAAACACGTAGCTTTCGCAGACCCATGGCACACTCCCTTTTGCCGTGTGGTCCTTCGGAAGTCCGTCGGACCGTTGCCTGTCAGACAGGTTTATTGCTAGCTGCATCATGCGGCTAGCAGATCATGCGCGACATGAATCCTGCCTAAAAATTATCATCGGCAGATGGAGGCCACAAAGTTTGACCGAATTCTCTATTTATACCGATTTTTGTTATCGATACCCAAAAACTCAAGTTTTTGGGGGCTTTGGCTAAGCCCGGCTATTTCCTGATTGACTCTGCATACGACCTGCTCGCAGTGCCTCGCCGATACTCTTGGGGACGAGTGCCTCAGCTTTGAGGACACCAGCACGGTTTTCGGCAGTCACCGCTTTCATCTCCTGTTCATGAGCAATGGCCACTGCCCGTCTTTCCTCGGCTTTGGCACGTGCCACACGTGTGTCGGCCTCTGCCTGATCAGCCTGAAGCCGGGCTCCAATGTTTTCACCAACCTCGATATCAGCAATATCGATAGAAACAATTTGGAACGCTGTTTGTGCATCAAGTCCTCGTTCAAGGACAGCTTTTGAAATTGTATCTGGGTGCTCCATGACTTCGAAGTGTGTCGCAGCCGATCCAATTGATGTAATAATCCCTTCACCCACTCGAGCGATAATTGTTTCTTCAGTTGCTCCACCGATGAGTTGATGAAGATTTGTTCGGACCGTGACCCGAGCTCGAATTTTCAATTCAACGCCATTTCGGGCGACAGCTGAAAGAGTTGACTTTCCACTTGCAACATCTGGGCAGTCAATCACTTTGGGATTCACACTTGTCTGAACGGCATCGAGTACATCTCGACCAGCAAGATCTATGCCGCATGCTTTATCATAATCAAGATCAATGCCCGCTCGATGGGCTGCGATGAGAGCACGAATGAGACGAGGAAGATCACCACCAGCGAGATAGTGTGCCTCGAGAACACGAGGAGAAAGCTGCTTTCCAAGACCGGCCTGCGTTGCCATGATTCGAGCTTGGATAATTGTACGAGCATTGACCTTTCGCAAACTCATTCCAAAAAGTTCCAGAAATGTAACAGCTGCTTTTGACCAATATGCCTGAAACCAAATTTGGCCATAGTTAAATATCAGAATCAACATTGCGAATGCAATGATTCCGAGCAAAACGCCAAAGACTGCAAATGCGGCGGGAGGCAAAGCTTATCTCCTAATTAATACCGTGCGAAACTCTATAAATACTTAATTGATAGTACTTAGAAGATTCAGGAATGCAAAAACCTTATACACCTCGGGCATATGAGCCCTTCTTGTAGTGTCGGGAGGCATTCTTGGAAACGTTGTCAGGTCGTTTTATGCGTAACAATCCAGCCTCCGCCGAGAAGATGCGTGTTGTCATAGCAGACCGCTGGCTGGCCAGGGGTAATCGGACCAGGAGCATGCACTGTTGGCTCAAGAAAGCGTGCTTCAAACTGTTGATCACCTTTCCTTGTGACAATGGCTTTTGCAGGTGGTCGTTGGGCTCGGCACTGAACAAGACATTCAAAAGGAGTTGTTGGTACATCAGCCACCCAGCTCACTTCATTGGCAACCAGACCTTGAAGAGGCAACTCGGATTTTGGTCCTACAACAACTCTGTACGTTTCTGGTTCAATACGAATAACGTACAGTGGAGTGCCAATTGCAATGCCAAGACCTTGTCGTTGACCGATTGTAAAATGCTCAATGCCATGATGGTGTCCAAGGATGCTTCCACTTGGGTCAACAATATCTCCCGCTCGGGAACCACCGAGCCTGTGGGCTACCAAACGTGGGTGCTCGCCTGGCGGGACAAAGCATATTTCTTGACTATCAGGCTTGGTTGCTGTCACCAGACCTAAACGATCAGCATGTGATCGAACTTCAGGTTTTGTCAGTTCACCAATTGGTAGCATCATTCGGGCTAAACGATCTGGGGTGATCCCGAATAGAACATATGACTGATCACGTGAGACATCATGTCCTCGATGAATCTCAGGAATGGATGGGTGAGTGCCTGAGGTCTGGCTGTAAACAAGTCGTGCGTAGTGTCCCGTGGCAACATGTGTTGCACCAACTGCATCGGCATAGTCAAAGAGACGTCCGAATTTGATCCATTGATTACATCGGACACACGGATTTGGTGTCCTGCCAGCACCATATTCGGTGACAAATGTATCTATTATTTTTTCAAAATCATCTGTGAGGTCGAGGGGATACAGCGGAATACCAAGATGTTCTGCAACACGACGGGCATCGAGAGCATCTGTAACAGAGCAGCAGCCTTGGTGCCCGGGCTTTGAATGAGATGATTCAACTATAGGAAGCGCACCTGATGGTGTCGGCAAAGCTGGTTGCCCATGTCGCATGAAGACACCGATACAATCGTGTCCAGCTTCAACGAGTAACGAGGCGGTGACACTTGAGTCGACGCCTCCCGACATGGCAATGACGATGCGGGACATGAAAATCAGTCTGGCAAAGAGTCCGGAATGTTTCTTCCAATAGTTTTGGATGTACTGAAAGGAGTTAGTATTTCAGAACAGTTTCAATTCGGTGGTCACCCAATCGCTCACGTCCTCCTAAACCCTCAAGTTCAACAAGGAAAGAGCATCCTACCACCGTTGCATGCACAGATTCTATCAGACTGACACAGGCTTCAGCCGTGCCACCTGTAGCCAGTACATCATCGATAATTAGCACACGTGAGTGTGGTGTCAGAATTCCGCTGTGCATTTCGAGAGTGTCTGTACCGTACTCTAATTCATACTGGTAACTAATCGTATCGGCCGGTAGTTTTCCTGGCTTCCGAACGGGAATCAACCCAACACCAAGTTTCAGCGAAAGAGGTCCGGCAAAAATAAACCCTCTGGCTTCAACAGCAGCAACGGCATCAATAGCGGTGTTCTGCCACGGTTTGGCTAACTTTTCTATCGACTCATCAAATGCTTCGTGACTTGCAAGCAGCGGTGTAATGTCACGAAAGAGAATGCCAGGCTTCGGGAAATCGGGAACGTCGCGGATGTGTTGTTTTAAATTCATAGACAGAGGGTATCTGGTTTATGCGCCTCGCCGCAACTGTCTCGTAGGTCGAATGGAAATGGTTGCTCGTGGAACACCCTCAATTTCAGCAGCGAGTGATGCCAAGGTCTCAGATTCAATCTGTCGAACTCGCTCTCGAGTAAGCCCCAGGATGCTGCCAATCTCCTTCAATGTCATTGGCTCTTTACCCTCAAGACCAAACCGCATTCGAACAATAGAGGCGGCTCGGTCCTCAAGTTCATCAATACGTTTCAATACATGCTGGAGCGTGTCTTCATCAAGCATGACATCGGCTGGACATCGTGCATTTTGATCTTGGATAATATCCCCAAGCGACCACCCACCTTCTGTCTGATCAGTTTGCGGACCAGCTTGATGAACCTGCATTGCTTTTTTGATGATTGGGAGTTTTTTGCGAGCCAAGCCAAGCATACGAGCTACTTCTTCAGGTGTGGGCGTTCGACCAAGCGAATCGAGGAGACGAATCGAGGCTCGCCGCCACTTTGACAGAATCTCAACCATATAAGCAGGAATTCGAATGGTCTTCCCGTTATTAATGAGTGCTCGCTTGATTGATTGTTTGATCCAGTAACTGGCGTATGTGCTAAACCGCGTGCCAACGGTCGGGTCAAATCCTTCGACGGCTCGCATGAGACCAAGATTTCCTTCTTCGATGAGATCACAAAGCTGAAGCCCACGGTTTGAATAGCCACGAGCAATATTGACAACAAGGCGGAGATTCGCCCTGACCATATGATCACGTGCAGCAGGGTCACCTTTTTGAACCCGAACAGCCAGTTGTTTTTCCTGGGCTGCACTGAGGAGAGCAGTCTCATTGATGTCGCGTAGATAAGTTTCCATAGGTTTTTACTTGATCTCTTTGCTGATGAACGAAGATTAGGTTGTGAGTACGAAAGAAGGAACTTCTAGACATTCGTTCCGCACCCTGAGTGACACGATATGGTGGAGCCTTCCATCGCATCCCCTGTCAGGCACAGGACATAAATTCAGGGGAACGTGAACAAAAGGCGTTCCCCGCGGAAAGAACTATCGACTGTTCAGAGAGGACGACTGCACAAAGAGGGAAAAAGAGGCTCCCTGTACGGACTGTATCGGCTGCACGGCCCACCAAAAAAAGATCGTTTGAAGACTCACGAAGAATCGGATTGTCTTAGTTGCCAGTCAAGAACAACAAGCTCAGGTGGTGAACCGAGTCGAAGAGGAAGAAGGGAGGTGCCGATGCCCCGTGAAACGTACATCGGTGGTCCATTATCGCAGTACCATCCAGATACATAAGATCCACTCCCTGGAGGCGTAATGAGTGGGAAACCACCCGGAGCAATCTGACCTCCATGCGTATGGCCACTGAGAATGAGACTTGGAGGATTCGCAAGAAGTTTCTGAGAAAGATCACGAGTCGCTGGACAATGTGCCAGCACAAGGTGCTGATCCGCATCGTCATTCTTTTTTGTACGAAGAGGCTTTGGTTGACCTGCAAGAAGATCATCAAACCCAGTAATCTTCAACATACTGGTATCGTGTTCCAAATGGTATGACTCATTTGTCAAGACGTGAAACCCGAACGGAGTCAGGAAATCCTTGAATGATGATGGTGAGAATCCGGCGTTGTATTCCCAGTTCCCCATGATTGCAAGTCGGTGAGGTGCTGGTGGAAGCTTCTCTAAAAATTCAGACAGTGGCGGCATGCCATTTTTATGACTTATCGTATCGCCCGTTAGCAGAATCAGATCAGGCTCGGAAGTTGTGACAGCCTCAAGAAGCTGTATTTCCAACTGACCAATATCATGGAGGTGCAGATCACTGAGTTGAACAATTCGCAGTGCTCGATGACCCGATAATGAGGGCGTTCCAATGTGGAGATGCGTCTGAGAAAGCGATTGTGGTGCTACCACAAAAGATTCTGCGAGGAGTCCACCGGCAACACCGCATGTAGTAGCGGCAGCCGTTTTAATCCACTGTCGGCGACTCAATTGGAGACGGGGCAATACCATACTCAAACACTCCGCTGTTGAAAAAAAAGAGCGTCGTGATTTTCGAGAAAACTCTCAAGACTGATTTGGCTTATTTTCCAGATCAATTTGGGTGGTTTTCCCCGTCACAATGATCGAATCAAGGTCGGTATCAAGTGTTCGGATTAGAAAATTGAGCACTGTCTGGCCAACGATTCCGTCTTCTACCAAAGATTCTTGTTGACCCTCAGGAAGGATAAGTGTGCTGTCAACATCTGCGGAAAGAAGTGCAGCATGTAATCGCTCACTTTGACTCACAGGGATAGTCTCATCGCTTTTGCAATGAATGAGTAATGTGGGTGGGTCATTCCGTGAGGCGTAACTGATCGGGCTGGCTCGTAACGCTGCTTCACGAAACTCGGGAAGTGGCCCGCCAATGAGCCGACTCGCTGCAGACGAAGCACGGTCAGAATCGGTTCCAAGCGTGGGTAGATGAGCGATAGTTGAAATACCACAGATTGCAGCAATCCTATGCGTAGGAAAATCATCCCCTTTGAGGGAATCGTTATGTTTTTGATCAGGATCCAAACCGATTAGCATCGAAAGATGTGCACCTGCAGCCTGCCCTACAAGACATATTCGTGTTGGGTCGATACTCCAAATTGCAGCATCTTCAGCGAGACGATTGATTGCTGCTAAACAGTCATCTCGTTGCGTAGGAAAAATATGAGTTTGACTTGAACGATAGCTGATACTTGCGACAGCAAATCCATGCTGTGTGAGCCATGTAAGAGGACAATCAATGCGAGGGCTACTCGACCAATCGTCACCTGGTAACCAGATTACAAGGGGAAGTCTTCCTTCACGGCACCCGCCCGGTAGATAGAGATCGAACTGCTGGTGTTGCTCCCCTGATCCATACGAGAGGTTTCGATGCTCAATGGGTAATCCACTATGTGGCGGTATATCCTCTGGAACAACTGTCCATGTATTACGACGACTGAGTCTTCTTTGGGCACGCCTGGAAAGTCGCCGTCGTGGATATTGTGTTGAGTACGAACCTGATTCAGGGCGAACGCCTTCTGGGAGATCACCGGAAGGACGAGGGTCTTCACGATGGAATCGGATTGCATGCTTTCCAATTCCAGCACCATCCCCGATCTCTGCTCTATCCATTGTGTAGGCCAGAGAAGGTAAGAGTAACATCAAACACATTGTGTGTAATGAACGAAATACATTCACTGCGCGGTGGCTTGTCTGCAACATTGACACCAATTCAGAGTGGGGTGTATTCAAGGAGACTATCAACTTCATGACAATTCATTTTCCACCTTGTATCGTACCAGAGGGCGTGGGCAGATGCGCCTGTTCGATGTATTTCAAGATGCCTTTTACTCTAGACACCTTAATTCAAGGTGGATTTGCAACTTCACCACTATCACGTGTTGCGAGTCCTCGCCAAATGCGTACGGCGATGTCATCAGTGATTTTTCGGATTGAACCATCAATCATTCCAGTATTCACAACGCCATTGTGGTAGCTACGAGATGTTACAGCAGCAAATGTTTTCTGCGTGGCACTCTTCCCTTCCTGTTGTGAGTTGTAGTCAATATCGTAAGTGACTCCACCAACAGCAAATTCAACTACTGTATTAGGAGTAAATGTTGCGGTGAAACCAGTATGATGAACTCGACCATCGGGCCATTCGGTATGGCCAGTATTGCTATTGGTTGCCGGCCCCATTTTGTTTTGGCCGCCGGCAGCCAGTGATGCTATTTGAGAAACGTCTGAGGGTGGAGAACCAGCCGGATAGGTACTGCCGGGATCGGATGTATTTCGAACATAAGGCGTAAAGGCCTTCACTTCACTGATCATTAAGGTTTTTGATAACCCATCTCTGAATTCTTTTGCTTTGTAATGTGAGTTTGGATGGAATGCCCCATTACCACCTTCTCCGGTCGCCGGGTTGTAGACGAACCAGGTTCCAAAGTTAAAGCCGTAGTTTGTTGGGTAAACAAAGTTCACCCCATTCTTTGTCCGAAAAAAGTTATTGGCTTCACTTGGACAGACAAACGTTTCGATTCTGGTTGAGCCGACGGTGGCCCAATTCGTACCAACTGCGCCACCTGGATAGCCATTATCCCAGGGCAGTTCGAGGTTGATTCTTTCTGCAGCAGCCCCCTGTTCAATGAAGGGCAAGATTCGGCCATGAATGCCCCACGAGCCATTGTTCGTGGCAAATACAGTACCTGGTGTATGCAGCATACTCGGAGGAAATCCTCCTTTGCTTGAGGCGTAATTATGAA
>Ga0209425_10004097_pt1 | contig 15062 bp, 25 predicted proteins | sample COG_05_FD_184749 | JGI IMG/M metagenome (GOLD analysis project Ga0209425, IMG submission 184749) | Pelagic Microbial community sample from North Sea - COGITO 998_met_05 (SPAdes) (version 2) | ecosystem: Environmental > Aquatic > Marine > Neritic zone/Coastal water | place: Helgoland, sampling... | reverse complement strand
TATTGATAATAATGGAAATGAAACCATTTCTGAACTTAAAAAAGGTGTAAGTTATTTTAGAGAAAAAGGCGTTAATCATAACGTTATAAATTTCAATGATTTTCCTTATTCTTTTGTTGAAATAGAATTTAAATAATCAAGTTAAATATTTTAACAATGAGGTTTTTAAATGTCAGATTCTAAGTTGATAAGTTACATAACTTCTGATTTCCAAACTAAAAGTGATATGAAAGTGGGTGAAATTGAGTGGGAAAAAATAATGAACGAGAGATTTGAAAAATTTAAAAAGGCTGGAGCAACCAGGCAAACTGTTACTCAAATATGGAATAAAGATGGTACTCTAAGACTTGGTCATTTGTGGGAATATAAAGATGAAAAAGCGTTTATAGCATGTCAAAAGATATTTAGAGATGCCGAAGAAGAGTTTAAAAGAAGAACAGGAATTATTTGGAAAGTTTTTTCTAATAGAGGGGTAATATTATATGATACTAGTTATAACTAATTTTTATAAGCCTGAAATGAATGAAAAATTTTGACCTAAAATTTATTTTATATATTTTAAAATTAATAATTATTTTCCTTTTATTATCTACTAATATGAGCTTTGGCTCTGAACTAGACAAACTTTTTTTTAAAATAAAAAATGCTCCAAGCTATGATGTCGCCTTAAAATATGAGACCAAGATTTGGCAGTATTGGTATAATGAAGGTTCTACTAAAAATAGTAATTTAATAATGAAAAAATGCTTAATAAATTTTCAAAATGGTTTTTTAGATAAGGCGCTCAATTGCTTTGTAAATTTACACAAATTAGAACAAAATTGGGCTGAACCCTTAAATAAATTAGCTACTATCAAATTTCTCAGGGGTGATTATGATGGGTCGTTAAAAGATATCAAGCTAACTCTTCAAAAAGAACCAAGACACTTTGGTGCAATAGCTGGTTTAGTACAAATAAATGTAATATTAAAGAAATATGATAAGGCATTGAAGCATTTAGATACCTTAAAACAAATACACCCAAATATTACTATTCTTACATTAAGGCCTGTAATAGAAAAATTATTAAAAAAATCCTTAATATAAAATACTCAATTAAGAATTATTAAATTAGATAATAGATTTAAAGAGTTTTTTTAAAAACGGTTATTCTTAATTTTATTTACTATCGAGCTTTAATGTTATTATGGTTTCAAATTTTTCATCCAAATTTTTTTTAAAATTAGTATTATTGAAATTGGCTTTGTTTTGCTCATCCTCATAACAACTGAAACATAATTCTAAATACCTACCCTTTAAAGTTTTAAAATTTTTTGTAGGAATAGTTTCATGCGCAAAAGCAGGGTGCGGGTTCATGGTTCTTTTGCACCAGAAACATTTAGCATTAATTTTATTATATTTAAATGACACTTTATTTTAATTATTTTGTTTATTTATTAATTTTTTAATTTCCTTTAGTTGATTTTCAATAGACACCATTTTTTTGTGTATATCTTTTTCAGCTAAATGATTCTCTTTTTCATCACCGGAAATTTGTTGCATGGCATCAACTATTATACCTATGAATAAATTTAAAATCGCAAAAGTAGTTACTAGTATAAAAGGTACAAAAAAGAGCCAAGCTAAAGGATATTCTTTCATTACAGGTCTAACAATTCCCATGGACCAACTTTCTAAAGTCATTATTTGGAAAAGCGTATACATAGAATTACCAATTGTCCCAAACCATTCATAAAAACTATTACCAAAAAAATTGGTTGTTAATACTGAAGAAATATAAAAAATTAATACAATGATTGTTCCAACTGACAATATGCCTGGAATTGAAATGAATATTGCTTGTATAATTCTTCGCATTGATGGGACAATTGATAAGAGTCTTAAAGTTCTAAAAATTCTAAAAGCTCTTAAAACAGAAAATGGACCTGATGCGGGTATCAAAGAAACAACAACAATTATAAAGTCAAAAACATTCCACCCATCTTTGAAAAAATTAAATCTATATACTGAAAGTTTTCCTATTAATTCTAATGTAAAAATAGTCAAGGCAACTTTATCTATAAGAGATAAAATAAATCCATATTTTAATGTAATATTTGCACTTGTTTCAAGCCCAAGCGTAAAAGCATTTATAATTATAACTGTTGTTATAAATGATATAAAAATACGACTTTCTAGAATGTTTTTTAGATTGCTCATTGATTAAATATTTTAAATCCTTTTATTTAGCCTTTTTTAATAATTAAAAAAAAATTTACAAGAGTAATTTATTTAAAAGATTTGATTTATTAATTTTACTTTAGCTATAATACTTTTCATTAACATTAATAAATCAAAGAATTCATAAATGTATATAAGGACAATTAAAGTAACATTTAAAGACAAGTTATCAAAGGATATGTTTGTTAATTATACAGATACTAATGCAGATGCTAAGGGCATAAAAAATGGCACTTTAATGAAAATTATTTTTAGTAATTCAGATGTAGTAGCCACATTAATGCTTATTTTCCCTGACCATAAGACTTTTATGAAAGATCATAATAATTTAGCTGGTCCTATTATTGAATCTTTTAAAGACCAGGGTCTTAAAGTTGAGCTAAATGATGGTGAAGTATTGGGAAATACAGCTGTTTCTTCTAGTTTCTTAGAAGTTTTAACTAAAGTGGCAACCTTTTACTCGCCCGTTGATTGATTTTTTAAAATTTAAATGATTAGAAAAGCAAAATGAGTAATTGGAAATCTGATTTTGAAGTTAAATTTCAACTTGAATTTATTCATAATAATGGAAGAAAAGAAGTAAAAAGGAACACTTTAATAGTTGAAGCAGAAAGTGAAGAAAAGGCTAAAGAAATTGTTTTGCATCAATATGAAAATAGTGAATTTTTAAAAATAAAAGAAATTAAAAAAATTTGGAATTATAAATAGTCTTATTGTAATTTTCTATTTTTTGAAAATATTTTGAATTATAAATCTTTGGCACAACGAAAGCCTATATATACTGCAGACATTTTTCTTGGTTTTCTAGCTCTATGTTCTTTATGCATTTGATCCTTTCCATACCACCATGAGCCACCTTTTGTTGCTTTATAATCTTTATCTATAATAGAAGCCCATTCCCAAACATTTGCACCCATGTCATATAAACCATTTATTCCTCTTTTTGTGCTGTTAATTTTAGAATGCCCATATCCACGGGATAATAATTTGGCATAATTTAATTGATTTTTAAATTTACAATCATTTAGGCAATTGGCTCCATAGGGTAATGATCCAACTGGATAATTGTAGGTTTTTTCATTTATATAACCATCTAGTGGTTTTGGTCTTTTTTCTGTGTAAGCAGCGTAATTCCATTCTTCTTCAGTTGGAATTCTTTTTTTGTTCCATTCGCAATACATCGCAGCTTCGTCATAATTAATATGAACTGCTGGCTCAGCACCCTCAGCTTTTAACCCATAAGGGTACTTCCAATTCCAGCCTGTTTTCTTTACCCAACCATTTTCAAAAACGAAACCCCATCCGCGTTTTTCTGCTTCTGTTATATAACCAGTCGTTTTAGTAAAAATACTGAATTGTTCTACAGACGTTTCGAAAATATCAATAGAAAAATTTGATATTTTTTGCATTTTTTGATCATTTGCAATTAGATTTTTTGTTAATAAAATTAAAAATATAAAAAAATAAATTAACCTTAATTTATTAATAGTTGTAATCATTTGTAAAAGTTATGTCTTCCAACTAACAGATATGTTTCCGTTTACTATGGTTTGACATGCTAACCGTTTTGAAGACTTAATATCTTCTTCAGATAAAAGTTTTAACTCTTTTTTAGTTAATTTGTTGGTATTATTTATACCATCTTCTATTTTACAAACACAGGTTCCACATATTCCCCCTCCACATTTATAAGGCATACCTACCTTATACCTTATAGATGCTCTTAGTAGGCTTGTTTCTTCATCAGTAGTAATGATTTGATTATTATTTTTAAAAATAATTTTCATTTATTTTTTTAAATCTTTTGAAACTTCAACATTAAAGTGTGTATCTTTGTAATAATCAGATAATGCCTGTAACGCAGCTAAACCAACTTTAGTATCTTCTTCACCATTTCCACCACTCATCCCAATTCCACCGACAACACTATCATTAATGCAGATTGGAAAACCTCCTACAAAAATTGAGAACTTACCGTCAAAACTAAACTGAATTCCAAAAGCTTCGTTGCCTGGTAAGGCAGGACCATTAGGGGGAGTGTTAAACAAATGAGTTGATCGTTTATGAGTAGCTGCTGTAAAAGCTTTATTCCATGAAATTTGTGGCCCAGTAACTCTGGCACCATCCATTCGCTCCATCTTTATAGGAAAACCTGCATTATCTACAACACAAATAGTTTCTAGGACTTTTATTTCTTTTGATTTTTTGATTGCTGCTTCAATTAATATTGAGGCATCATTTGTATCAATGGTTAAGATTTCCTTCAATGATATCATTCCTTTTAAAATAAGTTATTTAAACTTATGAAATTTTTTCTAAATTAGTATCTAAATTTCCATAACAAACAAGTGATTCAATTTCTTTCTTTGCTTCAATTATATTTGTAAAATTCCCAAAAAACTTAACAGGGATTAAATTTTCACAGTTTTTGTTAACACAATCAATAACCCTAATTTTACTCTTATCATCAATAACTTTTGCAATGTTGATTTCTAGTTTTATTTCATTGTAAAATCTATAAATGTACCTTTCTATAATTTCAATACCATTGCCAGGTATTGATTTATAAACATTTTTTTTACTACCAAAGATAATATACATTAGGCTACACTAGTATTCATAAATTAATTATATTTTATTTTAAAATAATGTTAAAATAAACAAATTTTATTATTTTTAAATTTATGGAGGAAATAATGGAAAAATTAATGGATAAGGACGAATTCAGAAAAGCTTTAGAGAATGCAATAAAAGGTAAAAGTGCTAATCAAGCCCCATTCAGTAAAGCTTGGGCTTCAGGGAAATTAGAAAAGAAGCATTTTGCACGTTGGGCTGAAAATCATTATCATTATGTTGGTCCATTCGCAGATTACCTGGGATATGTTTATTCTAACATGCCTGAAGAATATACAGATGCAAAAGATTTCTTATTACAAAATATGTATGAAGAAGAAATTGGTGGAGATAGGCATACAGACCTTTTAATAAGGTTTGCAGAATCTTGTGGTACTTCTCGAGAGAGAATAAAAAACCCAGACAACATGTCTCCAACTACTCGTGGTTTACAAGCATGGTGTTATACTGTGGCAATGAGAGAAAACCCAATTGTTGCAGTTGCTGGTCTTGTGGTGGGCTTGGAATCTCAAGTTCCTTCAATCTATAGAAAGCAAACACCTGTATTAAGGGAAAAGTATGGTTTTACAGATGAAGAAGTAGAGTTTTTTGATCTCCATATTGTGTCTGATGAAATTCATGGCGAAAGAGGATTTCAAATAGTTCTAGAACATGCTGACACATTAGAGTTACAAAAACGTTGCTTGAAGATATGTGAAATTGGTGCTGAAATGAGGTTTCTTTACACTACAGCACTATTTAATGATTATGTTAAAAACGATTTATCATTAGAGGAACTGGAGACAGCGGCCTAAATGCCTCTTGTAAGATTATTTCATGATCACGATATCTTTGAAAAGAAACTTGATAAAAACACTAATCTAGTTGTTCAAGCTGGTATTAAAAAATTTCCTTTTCCATACTTAAAGTATAAATGTGGGATGGGAGCATGCGGTACTTGTGAATGTTTTATTATTTCAGGAAAAGAAAATATAAGTGAACCTACTTGGAAAGAAAAAAAAATTCTAAAAGAAAAGCTTAGTTTAGGTTTCAGGCTTGCTTGTCAATTTAGAATTTTAAATGACGTTGATTTAAAACAAAATTCATAAATACTTCTATAAAAAAATTAGAAATTAATAAAATAGTAATGAAAACATCTATTTCTTGCAGAATGACTGAATATTCAGATGATAAAGCAAAATCTTTTTTGTCTTTTAGTTCATTCGTTAAACTAGTATCCCATTACAAATTTAAAGGTATTTCACTAAGACCATCTGTAATATCAACAAAATCATCAAATAATGATATTATAGACGTTTTAAAAATTATTAATGAAAAAAAAATTAAAGTTTCAATGGTAACAACGAACCTTCATTTAGCTAAAAATGATCAATTAGCATCTCAAAATTTGAAAAATATTAAACCTTGTTTAGACCTTGCTGAAAAATTAAATTGTTCTCAAGTTCGTATTATGATTCAAAAAAGTGAAGATATATATTACGCCCAAAGGTCTTTAGATGAAGCAAATGAAAGAAATATAAAATTATTACAACAAACACACTGGGGAACACTTGCTGAAACTATTGAAGACACATTGTACCTTATAAAAAAAATCAGAAGAAAAAACTTTGGGATTACATTTGAGCCAAGTAATTTAATGGCCTGTTCAAGTAAATATGACGAGGAATCTATTAAAGTTTTACTTCCATATATAAAAAACTTTTATTTCCAAAATATTATTCTTGATCCTTTTGGAAATCATGTTTTTAAAACTAATATAAATGGAAATGTTAAAGTCACTTATACGCCATTGAACGATGATCGTGGTATTTCTATATCAACTTTGTTAAATTTGTTAAATAAATTGGGATATGAAGATTGGTTCACTATCCACCAACCATTGTTGCCTAATCAAACTGTAGAAGAGGCAATTAAAGAAGCTTCAGTTCTAATGGAAACTTTTAAGAGTCAATAGTTATACCCGTGGCCACCATTTACATTTATAGTTTCACCTGTAATATAACTTCCAGATACACATAATAAAAAAATAATTTCAGCAATTTCTTCTGGTTCTGCAATTCTTTTTAAAAGTGTCTGTTTTGCCATTTTATTTATATGACTTTCTGATCTTTCACTAGTCATCCTAGATTTAGTAAAACCAGGAGAAACCGCATTAACTCTTACATTAGGGGCAAATGATTTAGCAAGAGATGAAGTGAGTGTTTTGAGTGCCCCTTTGCTAACTGCGTATGGTATGCTTGTCCCTCGTTTTCCATTTGATGATATTGAAGTAACATTAACTATAGCTCCAAAATTTTTTTTTAAATACTTTTCCGAAACCTTAGAACAATAAAAAGCTGACATAAGGTTTACTTTCATAATTTCATCCCAAAAATTGTCATTGATTAAATCTAGTCTTTCAAAAGGTATTGGGTTTTTAACTAAGCCAATACCTACATTATTAATTAAAAAATTAATTTGTGCATATTTATGTATTACTTTTAAGATAATTTTTTTGACTTCATTTTCTTTACTTACATCACCTGGATATAAAGAAATATTTGGAAACTCTTTTTTTAAATTTTCAACTCTTTTTTTGGAGTCAACATCTCCTGGAAAGAAATTTATAGCCACATTTGCTTCCATTTTTGCAAACAACTTAGCGGTTGCAAAACCTATTCCGGCGCCACCTCCAGTGATAAATACTGTCTTATTTTTAAGAGGTGCACTTATCAAACCAAGGCTTTTCATTTACTAAATCCTTATAGAATTATTTATCAAATAATATAAAATTATAATCGAAACAGACTAATAATTTTAAATTAAATAAGGTTTAATTTATACCATAATTATTATTTTTGATTTTTATTTTTATAACTTCAATTAATTTAAGGTAATAATATGAAAGATAAATTGAAAATATGGCATATAAATTTAATAGAAAAAGTTCAAAAAAACACGGGCATATCCAATTATCAAATAGTTTGGTTGAGCTTCATAGAAGGACTAATTATTGGCCTTGTCATTGGTTATTTATTATGATTTTAAAAACGAACAAATAGTTTTTTTGATAAAAAAACTAGAATATATTTTTATAAAATTCGTTATATTCTAAATGTTTAGGTGTTTTAATCCCAGTAATAGCCCAAAATTTCCTTATCATTTTTTCTATATCTTTTTCGGTAAGTCTAATCTTTACCCATTTACTATTCTTAATTTTCTCAGTTTTAACTCCAGGAAGATCTACAGGTAACTTTGCTCTATTAAAGACGCTACATTCAAATAGGTCTTGATTGCTTTGTTTAGTAAAACTTAAAACATAATAATTATAATCTAATTGACATATACCATTTACAAATTTTAGCTCATTGAATTTCATTATTTAAATATACACTTCAATCATAATCATTAATTAATTTTTTATTTTACAATATAATTTTTTAGGGATTTTCTTTAATTGAATTGTTCCTTCGCTCAATATAACTGGTTTTAATTCCATAGTATTTTTATCTAAATGCCATGCAAAATCGACACCTAAATATTTATATTTATCTTCAAACAAAATAAAGGATAGATGTTTTTGGCCAACTACTTTACCTGCAGGAATAAATTTTCCTTTAATTTTTTTTAAAACATTCTTCCAAATCTTATTTCTATTTATTGTTAATATAAATTCTTCTACATCATTATTATTTTTACAAATAATTTGAATTTTAGTTTCTTTCGCAATGGAAGGTTGGGAAATGACAATGGTTATATAAGTTACAAAAAATAATAAATATTTCATTTCTAAATCTTAATCATGTTTGATGTGCAATACAATATTTTGAATATAATTTCTATTTTTATTGTATTTATTTGTTAAGCATTTAAAATTTATTTTGATAAGGATGGAGTATTTTTTATGCCTGATAAAGCCCAATACATTTCATTTAGATTAAGAGGTAAAGTCTTAAACGTTAATAAAAAAATATTTAAATATTCATTAATTTTAATAATCGCTATTTTTATTTTATTTCCTTACATGAATTTTACTATACCAACTCATTTCTTAACTAACTTATAATAATTTCATGGATAACATTCTACCATGCCCTTATTGTTCGAGTAATCAAGGCTTCATTTACATTCAGTCTCATTATCAATGTTTAACATGCAAAAGAGTTGTTGATGATTGTTGTAATGGAGAAGTCGTAAATGAAAAAGCATCAAATGCTAAAGCCACAGAAAGTTAATAATTATATGAACTTTAAAAGTGAATTTGAAAATAACTATTTGCGTTTATTTCAAGCTCGAAATTCAGATTTTGAAAAGCTATATTTAGTAGCAAAAAACCCTAGCATTTGGGAACAACATCCTGAAAGTGATAGATGGAAAAGAAGTAAATTTTCTCTTTTTTTTAAAAATGGTTTAGCAAATGATTTTGGTCTTTTGATTGTTTTTGATAAGCGAGTTGATAAGTTTATTGGTTCAACAAGATTTTATGGATATGACAAAAATAATAGCGCAATAAGAGTTGGCTTTACCTTCATATCAAAAGACTATTGGGGAACTTTAGTAAATTACCATATCAAAAAAATGATGTTGGACTATGCTTTTAATTTTGTAGATAATATATTTTTTGATATTGGGGTTAATAATATAAGATCTCGAAAAGCAATGGAGAAAATAGGTGCACGTTTGTTTATTGACAATCCGAGTGGTAATGTTGTCTATAATATTGTTAAAGAAGATTTTAATGATGTTTAATTCAATTATAAAATCTATTTTTTAATTTCCTTTAATTTATATAAAAATTTAAACTATTAAGGAGCTTTTAATGACTGATTTATCACAACGGCTTTCGAAATGTTATGCTAGTGCTATTCATGATGTATTAAGAGAGAAGGGTTATGGTAATTGTGTTTTACCTCCCGAAATTCAAGCTCTTAAAAGAGGACAAAAATTGTTTGGAGAAATTTATACTCTTTCTGGTCATATAGATAAAACCCTTACGAGACATGAATCTCTTCTATTATGGTCTCAAGTATTATCCAAAGTTCCAAATGAAAAAGTTATTGTATGTCAACCTAACACTCATTCAATTGCATTAATGGGTGAATTGTCTGCTCGAGCTTTAATGGTCAAGGGAACAAAAGGATATTTAATGGATGGTCATTGTAGAGACGTAGAGGAGATAATAGATGCTAAGTTCCCAGTTTTTTGTAGACTTTCTACACCAGCTGATATTGTTGAAAGATGGAAGTATGATGCTCTAGGCGATCCAATAACAATTGGTAGTGTTACTATTCGTTCAGGTGATTATATAATTGCAGATATGGATGGCGCTGTGATTATTCCACAAGAAGTAGTAGAAGAAGTCATTACTGAAACAGAAAAAGTAATGACTACAGAAAGCGAAATGAGAAAAGCTATATTAAATGGCATGGACCCTGAACAAGCTTATCTTAAATTTCAGAAATTTTAAAAGCTTGTTTTGTCCCCAAACCTTCAATTATTTGTTTGTTAATTAATGGTTATTAACAGAAAAAATATATGGTCTTTGTCTTGGCCCTTAATTATTGCTAATTTCACGATACCTTTAGTTGGATTAACTGACACGATCATAATGGGTCATATGCCAAACAGCCTATATTTAGCTGCTATAGCAATTGGGGGTATAGTCTTTAATTTCATGTATGCCGGCCTGAATTTTTTAAGAATGGGAACAACGGGGATTGTTTCTCAATATTTTGGAGCTAATAATTTCGAAGAAATTTTTTTCAGTTTATTAAGACCACTCTTGATAGCTCTAATTATAGGTATATCACTATATTTTTCTAAAAATTTACTTTTTGAACTTTCGGTATATTTTTTAACTCCTGATCCGGCATTAGAAAAATTTTATAAAGAATATCTTTTTGTAAGAATGATAGGCTTGCCGGCAGGGCTTTTGAACATTGTTTTTTTAGGTTGGTTTTTTGGTATGCAAAAAACAAGATCTGTTATGTTACAATTAATCACTATTAATTTAGTAAACACAATCGCCTCGATATATCTTGCTGTTTTTCTTGATTATGGAATTTATGGAGTTGCTTTGGGAAGTGTCTTAGCTCAGTTTTCTGGTCTATTTTTGTCAATTATAATTTTTTTAAATTTTTTTAAACAATATAATTTTAATTTATTTAAGGTAACTAAAATGCTTGGTCTAAAAGCTTTTAGTAATTTGTTTTCAATCAGTAAAAATTTATTTTTACGCACTATGTTGCTAGTTTTTGTTCAAGCATATTTAATCAAAAAAGCAGGTTTGATAGGTGTTGATCAATTAGCCTCAATGGAAATATTATTAGTTATTTTTGGTTTATCTTCATATACTTTAGATGCTTTTGCTCATTCAGCTGAGTCTACAGTTGGAGTTTCTATTGGTTCTAAAAATAAAGAAAATATTTATAAGTCTATTAAAACCACAACTGAATTCGCTCTCTTCTTTTCAATTTTTATAGGAATAATCTTATATTCTTTTAACTATTATGTGTTAGCTATGTTTACTGATTTAATGGTATTAAGAGAAATGATTGATGATGTATGGGGGCTTGTTGTCATTACTCCATTTGTTTCAATGTTAGCATTTCAACTAGATGGGATTTTTATTGGAGCTACGTTAGCTAAAGAAATGAGAAATTGTATGATTTTATCATCTTTAATTTTTTGCTTAATTATAGAATTTTTTTATCCTACTACTCTAGATTTAAAAACACTTTACTCATGTTTCCTTTTATTTTTAATTTTAAGAGGAGTTTTCTTAACAATGTATTTAAACAGAGTTTTTAAATTGGTTAGAAGTTAATTTAATGTATTGATTACATTTATTCAGGATGAAACATGAATTTTAATAATGGATTTACGGACAAAATAATCTTCAGGCGCACTATTTTACTTATGGTTTTTCTGTCGATTTTGTTGGAATTAATACCAACTATTTTTCATTTTGAAAGATATTATGGTTTAAGTCGCTTTATAAATCAGGGACTATTATCGATTTATCTTGATGATAAACTTGAATTGTATTTAACAATTATAATGTCTTTTTTTTCTCTAACGAGTATCATTTTAATATATTTTTTTGTAGCTATAGGTAAATATTTTTTTCTTATTTTTACCATATTTAATTTTTTTACAATTATGTTTGGAGGAGACATTATAAATTATGGTTTTTTATATCCAATTCAGTGGTTAAAAAATGTGACAGAGGCGCTTTTAATTTATTTCATGTTTTGGGGATTAGCCAAAAATTATTTTAAAATTAATAAAACTTATACTCAGGATAACAATTTCTAATTTGTAAATAAACTTTAATTAGATACTTTTATTTTGTTAAAATATACTGAAAGGACATCTAGTGAGCAATAATATTATTCCAGGTAAAAAGGCACCATCTTTAAATATAGAAACAATTAGTGGAAACACTTGGTCATTAGATAACCATTTAAATAAATCTAAATGTATGATTGTGTTTTATAGGGGCTTACATTGTCCAGTTTGTTCTGTTTTTTTAAAGCAAATTGAAAGTCAGTTGTTAGAATATAAAAAATCTAATACTGAAGTAATAGCCGTGTCCATGGATAATAAAGAAAAAGCTCTTAAAGTAAAATCTGACTGGTCAATTAAAAATCTTAACATTGCCTACGGTCTAAGTGAAGAGAATGCTAGGAAGTGGGGGCTTTATATTTCAAAGTCTATTAAAGAAGCTGAAAGTGATTTGTTTTGTGAACCTGGTTTATTTATTATAAAAGAAGATGGCACTCTATATCTTGCCAACACATCAAATATGCCTTGGGCAAGACCTGATTTAACTGATTTTCCAGCTAAACTTATATTTGCTGAGGAAAATAATTATCCAGTTAGAGGGAATTATTAAAATATAAACTATAAAAATTAATTTGTTGAAGTTTTATTCTCTATAAATATTGATGCTTTTTCAAAAATTAAATTTTTCTTATCTTTATTCATTCTTTCTAAAGATTTTATCAATATTGAAAGTCTGGGATTGGTTTTAAAAAAAGATAAATTGTCATTCATAAACTTCCAATACAAACCATCGACTATATCGCACCATTCATCTCTTTTGTAATTACTCATTTTGAGTATATAATTTGAGCCACAAGAATAAGGTTTTGTAGCAAAAATGCCTCCATCAGCAAATGTACCCATGCCATAAACATTAGGAACCATTACCCAGTCAGAAGAGTCTACAAACATTTCCATAAACCATCTGTAAATTTCATCAGGATGTATTCTTGAGAGGTTCATTATATTACAAACAATCATCAACCTTGGAATATGGTGTGTATATCCATATTTCAAACAATCATTGATTACATCATCAAGAGGTATGATGCCAGTTGTTCCTTCATACCAGTCTTTAGTTAATTTTCTATTATGTTGCCAAAAATTTGATTTTTTTTCTTCTCGACCTTTGTAATGATAAATGCCTCTTATAAATTCTCTCCATCCTATTATTTGTCGAATGAAACCTTCTAAAGAATTAAGTGGTACAGAGTTTTCTTTTGAATAATTAATAGCTTTTGTAATAATTTCTTCTGGAGTTAAAAGCCCCATATTAATAATTGGACTTAATGCGCTATGATAAAGGAAATTATTATTATCTATTATAGCGTCTTCATATGTTCCAAAATTATGAAATTTGGTCTGAAAAAACCCTTCCATCCAACTTAAAGCTTCTTCTCTATTTGTAGGCATCCAAAGATAATCAGCAGACCCTGGATGATCTTTAAATAAAACGTTAATTTTTTTTTTCAGATCATTGATTTTGTTATTTTTTATTGCTTTGGGTATTTCTGGTGTATGGATGTCCTTTGGAATTTTTTTTCTGTTTTCTTCATCAAAAGACCATTTACCTCCAATAGGTTTTCTATTTTCGTCAATTAAAATTGACATTTTAATTCTCATTTTTTGATAAAAACTTGCCATTCTAATTAAACTTTTTTGAGTGTTTGCAAATTCTAAAAACTCAGACCTTGAAACTAGAAACATTGGGTTTTGCAATAATTTAGTTTTTATATTATTTCTGATTACAAATTCATTAAAAACATCTTCAAAGAAATGATCTTCGATTTCAAAATAGCTAATTTTTTCAATTTTTTTATCTTTTAGAATGCTAAGTAATTTATCTTCATATGAAACTTTGAAATTCTTATCATCGATTGAATGGTAATAAACTATGTAACCATTCTCTATTAGCTTATCTCTGTACTGTCTCATAGCCCATAAAAACATTAAAATTTTTAATTTATGGTGTTTATGATAAGTGGTTAAGCCAAAATCTTCCGCCATGAAAATTTTTTTAATATTTGCTTTTTTTAAATATTCTAAAGGAAAGAGCTGATTGCCTAAAATTAACAATAAATCATTATTTTGCATTTTTGATTTACTCAAACACACTTAATTTTGTTGTATTTGATTTGATAAAATCCCAATTATATTTTACACCTAAACCAATATCGCTTGGTACAGAGACGTACCCCTCAGCATCTATACAGTCAATCATATCTGTGTATCCACATGTGTAAACTGGTGCCATTGTATTTGGGCAGTCTGGCCCAACTAGGGCCACTTCATAAAAATTAGAATTTCTTGTTGCGGCCATTACATGTCTATGTGCAGGACCACAAGCATGAACTTCAACATCAACTCCAAATGCTTCTGCTAAGTGAGAAATTTTCATAGCTCCGGTTATCCCCATATCATATTCAGGATCAGATCTTAAAAAATCAGTTCCACCAGCAATTAAAAAATCACATTTGGTCTCAATACCCCTAATGTGCTCTGTTTGCAAAATAGGTGTTTTTAACATTTCACGAAGTCGTTTGTGAGAAAATGCCGAAACACCGCTATCCCTATATGGATCTTCTAGCCAGAAATAGCCGGCTTCGTCACAAGCCCTCCCAACATACAAAGCGTCTGCAAACGTCCTTAATTGACAGGCTGGATCAAGCATTAAAGTCATTTTATCACCAACTTCTTTGGCCACATGCAGAACATTCTCAGCTTCTTCTTTAGCATTGCCTTCATGCCAGCCGTGAACTTTAAAAGCTCTGTATCCCATGTCAAAACATTCATGGGCAAAGTCGCTAAAAGCTTCTTTGCTATCAAGTCCGCCGTTTCTGTCTCCATGATAAGTACTTGCATATGCAGGTAAACGTTTTCTATAACCTCCCAATAAAACACCA
>Ga0209425_10004092_pt1 | contig 15067 bp, 8 predicted proteins | sample COG_05_FD_184749 | JGI IMG/M metagenome (GOLD analysis project Ga0209425, IMG submission 184749) | Pelagic Microbial community sample from North Sea - COGITO 998_met_05 (SPAdes) (version 2) | ecosystem: Environmental > Aquatic > Marine > Neritic zone/Coastal water | place: Helgoland, sampling... | reverse complement strand
AGCACGCGCGGCGCTGATGGTGCGATGCCCGCTGCGTCGGCAGCAATCCCGCATCTCCCATCCGCGGCGCAACCAGATTTAGTCCGAGCGCATCAGAAGGACGATTACTATCGAAAGGTACGGGTGCAAAAGTTTGAATTGGAAAAATGAAATCCCCTATAGAAATCAAATGACGCGCTTTCACGTGCAAAAAAGACTGACATTTCGATCCATTTTCTCCCTCTCTCTGTGCGTACGCACTTTAACAGCTCATATCTGAATCCGTCTCTGATTCCGTTCGGCTGTTATTCGGCCCGCAGTTCTGGAACGACAAACTCGATGCCATCGAATCTTTCGGTGATTTCTTGTACTTTGCATTCACCACCGGGTGCAACTCGCAAACGCTCGGGGAAGGTAGGAACTAAAATTTCTCTTTTGATTCTTTGATTGTATTGAACTCGCGATTGAATACTGACTCTCTCTCCCTCTCTGTTTTTATATGCACTCTGTTACTCTCTCGTTCATCATTTACACGGATTTATAGAATACACGGATCTTTTCATCGCGGACGCGAGAGGGGACATCCCGAGCGCCTCGCGACGGTGGGCGTTGGTCGCGTTGGAGGCGTTGGCGAAACCGATCGGGAGACGGTTGAAAAATGCGTCCAGGAACGCTGTTTCCGGAGTTGGGGCGTTTGAAAAACAGTCTTTGTTAGGTGTTAGTAGTAATAGTAGTGGTAGTACGAGTAGCAGCGGCGATAAGGAGAAGGAGAGGAACAAAAGCGCTTTGAAAAAACAGTTCTTAAAAGCGTACGCGTGGGTGTTCGGAAACGCGCCGCAGAATGCAACTGCGACGAATCCAGCGCTCAAAGGAGTCAACGACCGAGGAGGATTTGGACCTTTGACGCAGTTGATGCTCTTTTACGCGTTCGGAAAGTATGTTTCTTGGACGAACTGGGCGACCGGGATGGAGAGGGTGTTTGTGAACCCGAATCCGGGAGAGCCAAGGGCGCAGTATTCTTTGCTGTCGAAGCTGGTCGCGTTGCAAATAGCATACGCAGTATTTAATGAAGGACAGCGTAGGTATAAGTTACATTTGAGCGGGAAAGCGACAAAAGGAAGACGACCGAAAGCGGCGGAGGAGTTTGGCTTTTTTGAGGCGGACGGCGTGACGAAATGTGGGGATAGATCGAGAGACGAAGCAAAGGAGAGACGAAAAGGAAGCGTAAATCCAGTTTCAGTCATTGACGACGCAAACATGCTTCCAAGTTTCGGCGGCAACGGATTATCGAACGACTTTGATCGAGCCGACGACGAAGATGCCAAACGGTACACCTGGCATGATATACCGTGTCCGTTATGTTTGAACCCTACGAAATACCCAACCGCGTTGAAGTGCGGACACTGTTTGTGTTGGGAGTGCGCGGTGGAGTGTTGCCAACAGAAACCAGAGTGCCCGATGTGTCGCGCGCCGTGTAAACCGCAAGAGTTGATAACGATAGCAAACCCTTAAACTTAATTTATACGAATAGTAAACATTTTTAGTAACAACAACCCGAGCTAGAGCTAGAAAATGATAAATTACAAGCACTTTAACTTTTAAGCTTTCAACATCGCAAACTGCCCTTTCCAATCCGTCTTACCGGTCTCGTTAGATGTCGCAATCTCGAATGCAATCGCGTCGCTACCTTTCTTCGGCGGCTGCGCTAACGCTCGGACCGCGCACACGGCGACATCCTCGATTGAAATCGTGCCGCTCAATCGTCCGTCTTCCTTGGAGAACGCCATCGTCTTCCCTCTCGTTGGTTCATCCACCACGTCCACTGGGCGAATAATCGTCAAAGGTATCCCCAAACTTCTAGCCAATTGTTCTCTTTTCTCCTCTTTTCTCGCCCGTGCGCCTTCGTCGTCCAAAAACATGCTCAACACGTTCCCTTTACTCGCTTTCGCGGTCGACAACAGCACGATGTGCTTCACCCCGCTCTCCTTGCACGATTTCGCGAACGACTCGTCAAACTTACCCGCGGGAACAATCACCGACCTCACACCAGCCAACGATCGACGCAACGCCTTCGCGTCCCCTAAATCCGCGACGTCGACGTATGGCCCGTACCTCGCGCTCTCCGCCTCCACGTTCTCGCACGCCACCTTCACGTCCAACTTCGCGAGCACGAGTTGCATGACCACCGCGTCGCCGAGCTTTGATCCAGAATCGAGCACATAAATAGCTCTCTTCGGAGAACTCATCTCTTCCTCTTCGTTCCCGTACGCGCTCTCTTCACTGTCCATCTTCATTTGCATCTCTCGTTCCTCTTTCCTTAAACTTTCCTCCTTTTCTTCTCTCTCTCTTTTCACTTCGCCATCTTTCCCGACCGAGGAATCCTCGCCGTACCACTTCCGTAACTTTGGCCCGCCTTCCATGACGTCGAGCATTTTGTTCGCCTCGTTGGCGATTTTATCGAAAATGTTGCTCTCCTTGGAGCCGTCTGCTTTCGCTCTGGTCGTCGTCGTCGCGAATCCATCATCATTCCGTCGTCGTCGTCGTCTATATCGTCGTGAACTCTCTTTGAGTGATGACGTTTTGGACGCAGTCATCTTTACGCAGAAAACATTCGTCGTCGAAAGCATCGTCGTCCCCATCGTTTCTCGCGCGTAGAAGTGTGACTCGTCGTGTTTCTCTTCCTCGGGGTGGCGACCTTTTCCTGATCAACTTCTGTATCTGTGCTTTACTTTTCGCGCGTTGTTCGGATGGAATGACGACAGACATGTCTTCCATTTTATCCAAACTTTCTTCATAAAGAAAACACATCGCAGTCATACCATAACGCACCCTTTTCATTGAACGCAGATGAGATGAACTCGACGAGAACGCGTCCACGAGCGAGTGAGAGAGAGATTTAAGACTTTTTCGCGAGAGTACGATAATCTGAGATGAACAACGCGCAAAGATGTCTTTCTTCGTTTCATCTTTCCAAACACCTAACGGGAAATCAAAGGCTTTGGAATGCGCGAGAGGAAGGGCAACGAGAACACCTCAAAAGAGGAGACAGAATACGAAGGAGAGTTGGCAAGCGAGAGATGATAAATGAAGGCGAGAGTGGTGCGTATCGAAATGGTGGTGTGAAAGAGTACGTCGCGGCGAATTACGTTCGCGTGCTCGCAAAGCTGGACGTGTTGGATGCGAAGAATGAGAAGGAAACGGCAGAAGGTGACTTTGAGGACGAGAACGGCAGCGGTTCGAAGATGAACATTTACGGGCACGTCGCGACCATTGATTTGAGCGATGCGAATAATAAGAGCGAGTTCTTGGACGAGAAATTTATTCGATGCTTACACGAACCGGTGCTCATTCAAAACGCGTTTGAGAAATCGCGGCAAGGAAGCGCTTCGTCGTGGACGTTGCGCAAGTTGTTGGAAGCGCACGAGGAGGAAGAGAAGAGGACGGGAGGGTTGTTTCAGACCACGGTAAGAGTGAGAATGGAGGATGGAGTTTCAAGTGGTAACAATGGACGAAGGAACGCGAAGGCATTCGTGTACGCAGAGCAATCGCACGAAGCGATACGGAATCGAAAGTTTCAACCGCCTTCGCTTACGCAACAAATGCCATTCGCAAACGGATTATCGCGCGTGTTGGAGTATTCAGGAGACGGAGCGTATATCCAATCCGAATTGCCATCTAATTTGAAAGACGAGATGGAACATGACTACTCGCGCGTGTTTACGTCGTTTGAAAACAGCGAGGAGTTCGTGGAGTCGCAACCTCTCCGACTTTGGTTGTCAAAAAGAGGGAGCGTATCGCCGCTCCATTTCGACGCCTCGATTTCGACTCTGACGCAATTGAAAGGCGAGAAGACTTTTTTATTGTTTGCGCCATTTTCTGGGCTCTCGCAATGTTACTTATATCCCGATTGGCATCCATTGAGAAGACGTTCACAGCTCTCCATCGATGATGAGCGCATTAGAAATGGATTACGCGCGTATGAGGCAACTCTTTCGGAGGGCGATGTTTTGATTTTCCCACCGCGATGGCTACATCACGTTGAATCGTCGAATAAGACGAATTATTCGGTATCAATCACGCGTCGTTATATTTACAACGCATCAAGTGGTGTAAATACGGATACATCCTACGCGTTGCGTTTCGCAAAATGGGCAAAAACGCGAGACAAAGGCACGAAGGCGCTGAGTCGTTTGTATTCCTCGGGAATGGTTAATCCGGATTTTCCGTCGAGATTTAATCTTGCCGTCATTGATTTAGATGAGGACGGCAAGTGTCCGAAGCTCTGTGAAACCAAAACGTTTGAAAGAAATGTACAAGAGAAATGGAAAGTGTGCGTAAAAGCTTTGTCCGATCGCATAGTCGCCCGAACGAAAAATATTTCGTCGATTTGCGTGCGTGGCTCAATCGCTCGAGGCGCCGCGGTTGATTTCGAATCCGATTGCGACTTGATTGTCGTATTTGAAAATGAACGACCGAATGAACAAGAATTGCAAGATTTACGCTCGGAACTGGAAGATGTCCGCGCACAAGAGTTCCCATTCGCTAAAAAAGTCGACGTCCGCTTTGAAAAAAATCGCGACGAACTGAACGCGGAGCAACTGTTTACGTTGGCCACATCTTCGCTTTGCGTGAGCGGCGAGGATATTCCAAAGTCGTCATCACGAATGGCACCTGTGCGAACATCAAACCTTACATTGCTCGAAGATGTCGATTCGGCAATTGAGAATGGAAGTGAAAAAGCAATGTCATGGGCGTGTAAGCGATGTTTGCGCGCCGCGTTCGAAAGTCAGAAGAGGACCAGGTTTACGCGAGAGATATCGAGATGCTGCGAGATTGTGTGCGAGGAAGATTATCCGAAAAAGAAATACGAAGTTGGTGATTTGGAAACTGCTCTCGTTATCGCCGTGAAAGGTCCCAAGATGGTTTTCGGCGACGCGTACTGGTTGGAAATGAGCACAGCGCTTCTCAAGCGTTTGAGTAATTGTATTCTGTCAGCTAAGATATAGACTTTTTGTTTATCATTATTTTTACACCGCAGAAGATGCGGAGAACGCCATTGGAACAAAACTCGTCGCGCCGTCCCCCCACGATACTGCTAAGATTCTATCTACGATGGCCCGATCGTTTAATCTGCGCATAGCCGACGAGTCACCGGACGAGAATTGCATAGAAGCGGCGATAGCTTTCGCCCCTATTGGTTTCCCCTCCTCGTCATCCGCGAGCGCGTCTTCCTCGTCTTCTTTCTCTCTGCAAAACGTACCGATAGCTCTGACAGTCAACACCGGGTGAACGATGGTCGCGTACACTCGAACTTTCCCATCCGCGTGTCCAAACACCAATCGCGACGCCGTATCATCCCACGCGCACGACGTAATCGCCGCCGCTTCGGAAGAATCACCTTCACCTGGGATTTTTGGAAAGGTGATGGGCAGCGCCGCTCGTGTCGCCCCGTCTGGAGCGACTTGTAAAGCCGCGCACGAGATGTGTCTCTTGTCCGTGCTTTTTAAAGCAACACCTCCTATCGCGGTTTCGACGCAGCACAAGCCAATTTCGTTTTCGTCGTACTCTCGAATTCTCTTGTTTCCACGCCTCGCCGCCGCTTTCGGCGACGGCCCCCACGCAAACGCGGTCACTTTCCCAGTCGACGAGAATCCGTTCTCCGACCAAACGCCCGATTTCTTCGTCCAAATTGTCAAGGCGCCATCTTTCGAAACCGACGCGAGGTGTCGACCAGACCCACTAAACGCCAACGAGATGATTCCGTTCCGTTTTGTATCGATTTCAATCGGCACGAGCGTTTCCTTGAACGAATCAATCGAGGAGAACGCTTTCATAATTTCACTTTTCGATTTTGGCACTCGAAACGTCTTTCTTCGCTTAATCGATCGAATAACCGAGGACAAACCGCTCATGTTCCCGGAGGACATCGCCGTACTCTTCTTCGCGTTCACGTCCCAAATACGAATGGTAGACCCCCTTGAACTCGCCGTCGCTAACAACGACCCATCTGGCGACCACGCGAGTTTATCGAGAACGCGCACGCCTATCACGTCCGACACCGCCGAATCCAACAGCGTCTCCGTCTCGTCGTTTGGCAATCTTTCAATCTTCCACGTCGTTACATCACTAGCGCTACTACTATTATTATTATTAGACGCAAAGGATGAGAGAACCTTCGAAAATAATCTCACCCCACCGCTCTCCTTCGTAGTCACCGCGATCTCGTTCGGATGATCCGGCCGAAACGCCATCGCCACCGTCGTCTCGTTCGCCACGCTCGGCGTCGAACACGGCGCGGAAAGTAAACTCACGGGCGCAGCAGCGCCTCTTTTCTTGGTCACTTTCGACGCCGACGGAGAAAACGGCGCCGAAGGAACGGTACCACCCGACGACGATATTTGCTCTAAAATCTCCATTACGCTCCGCCTTCGATCAAACACTGAAATTTTCGTCCCTTTCTCACTGTTGCTCGCGATGCCAAACGTCGTTTTACAGTTTTTATGCCAAGACAACGGCGAAGGATTGACCAAATCCTCCTCCGTCTCTTCCTCGTCTGCGGTATATCTGCCATTCTTCGCGAACGATGAGACGACTTTAACCACTTTTCTGGCGAACGCATGCAGTTTCGGCACCATCGAAGCGCCGTTTAACTCCAATTCATCTTCGTCTCTTTTGCCCCCATCGGCTTCAGAATTGGATTCGACAAAACTTTTTTTCTTCGTCTTCTCAAACTTTTGCGGCGCGGCAATGGTCACCGGACACGACGCCGGCGATTTCACGCGAGAGGACGCGCTTCGTTTGGTGTAATACGCGTTCGAGTCCATCGACGAGGCGTTCACCAGCTCGTGGTTGATTTCTCGGAGCATGATGCTCGAGAGGTTGGTGTTTTTTGAATTTTTAGTGTGAGGCAAATTCAAGCGAAAAAGGAGAGTGTAGCGGTAAACGTACGCGAGCGAACGCGGGAAAGAGAGAGCGAGTTTTCTTGATGCATCGATCTCGATAGATTCCGAGATGGAGGATTCGCACGCGATGAACGATGGTTTTATATTTCTATATGTTTAATTTGTAATAGGTGTCATCACATCGTCATCCTTCTGTTGCTATTCTTTTTGTTCTTGTTTTTGTTCTTCTTTTTCTTTTTCTTCTTCTCCCCGACGGCGGTTGTTCCCGAGGACTGATTTTGATGTTTCTCGGTATTCTTCTTAATGCCAAGAATCATGTGGTCTTCTCGTTGGTCGTCGTCGCTGTCTTCGTCGTGTGCGGAGTACATGGACTGGGCTCTTCGTTGCATGGGCGCCGAAGCCGGCGGGCCGGGGAAGTATTTCGATTTGACAAACGCCGAGGGCGAGCCTTTACCGATCGCGTGGATTGGCTTGAGTAATCCTTTCGTTGGTGTGGACATCTTAATGTTTTGGACACCTCTGGAAGTATCGATAGCGCCGGACGGGAAGGACCGGGTGATGCCTTTGAGGTTCCACGATAGTCTTTTTGACGGCGAGGCGGACGGCGAGGAAGAAGGGGAATCGTTGTTTCCTTTATCTTGGTACTTCTTCGGTTTGAAGTTCAACGCGCGTCGAGCGGAGATGACGTGACCATTCATCGGCGGATGCTTCTCGTCGTCATCAGCAGCATCTTCCTCTGTTGTTGTTACTGCTGCCGGTGCTACTTTTACTGCCAACGCGTGTTTTTCTTGCTGCGCCTTCTCGAACGGGTTTTCCTCGAATATTTTTTCAGCTTTCTTTTTGTTCTTCTTTTGTTTCTTCTTCTCCGGTTGCTCTTCCTCGTCTTCATCGTCAATGACGCGAATCTCTGCGCGTTTCTTCTTCTTCTTTTTCTTGTTACTGCTAGTGGTGGCTTTTTCCTCTTTATCTTCTTCCTCCGACGACGATGACGAACTCGATGACGAAGATTTCTCTTCGCTCATGATTCTATTCGCCACTTTAATCGTCAACTTTTGATCCCTCTTCAACTCAATCGACGGCGCTTTCTCTGCCACCACAGTTGCTTTCTTTAAGTCCGTGTGTAACTCGTACAGCGCTTCTCGGGACGTCTCTGGACAACCGTTCCCAGCGCCGAGCTCAATCGCCACCCTCGCCAAGTCTTTAATATGCGTCGCGTTCAACACCCACCCATTTTTGTTCCTCGGCGCGTTTCGTGTATCCACGTTCGTCGGACAAAACACGTCAAACACATCGCTCGCGCACCGTTTGAGGAAGCTAAACGATGTTTCATGTCGCATGCCGTGCATGAACGCGACGAGAAGCATTTTGATAATTTCCTGCGGCGGCGCCTCCCCGGCGTCGAAATCGTCCTCATCATCGGTGACGTCCACGTTTTCTTTATCGTCGTCGTCATCCGAATCACTCTCTCCATCGCTACTGCGCTTGCCCTTCTTGCTCTTCTTGCTCTTGTTTTTCTTCTTTTCGTCATTCTCCTTCAAGTCGAACCTTCGAATCTCCTCGCCGAACGCCTCCGCCACGTGTAACTTAATCCCCACATCGATCGCGGTGATATGATCATCTTCCCCAAACAAAGCATCTCTGTACACCCTATTCGCCACGTTCTGACTCACGTTTGTTTCCCAATCTCTCCGTTGCATATACTGAAACACGTGCTTCTGCATCTGCCTCGCCAGCACGCAATACTTGTCCAACCGGTGTTTATCGATGCCGGCCCACTCGTTTCGCATCGTCCAAAAGAACACCGAAGCGTATAAAATAGCCATCTGTGGTTTCAACGAGTGCATCACGGACGCGATGGACGTCGCCAATTCTCTTTGCACCTCTCTCCCGTCCGAGTGCCACACGGCGTAAAACAAAGCCTTCCACACTTTCTTCATGGACAGATGGTCCAGCGATTTCTGAGAGCACAGCCACTTCCTCAATCGTTCGAAGGTTTTATCGCGCGTGTGTCGGTCGGAGGAGACCAACGCTTTCGCAAACTTCGTGTTCTTCATCTCTCGCGCTTTGTCTTTACCCTCTCGAATTCCCACTCCTGGAACGTGAAATGCGCTCGCTCTGTTTCCTCTCCTATTCAATGTACGAATTTGCGGCGGCGGTGAAGGGTGCCTGCCGCCTGCCAATTCCTTCTTTTCCCTAAACCCAGAGAGTAAGAGAGTGAGAGAATAAGACAGTTCACGAATCAAACGCGAACGAACGGTTTCGCTAATATGCGACGAGTGCACGAAATACTCGCGCTTAAAGTGAGTGTCGAGGGAAGAGGAAGCAGCGCGTGTCTCCCTTTTTCTCTGATTTGAGGATTTTTGGGTAAAAAATACGAGAGAAGAAGAAAAGGGCAGAGAAAGAGTATAAACAAACACTGCCGATACGACGCACGCGAACACACTAAAACCAAAACGACCCGCACGACGCGCTGCTGCTGCTCCTGCTACTACTACTACTACTACTATTGCCTGTGCTATCATCGTCTCGTAGCCCCAATCCTAACGCCGCGCGGTGCGCTTGGACGGCGCGTTCGAAGGCGCACGTCGCCCCGCAGTACGTGGACCACGCGGTTTTGACGTTTTCGTCGCAGGAGGATTTGGCGTTGGCGGCGGAGGAGGGAGGGGATGCCCCTGAAGCAAAGGAGGAGGAAGAGGCGCTGCGAGTAGTGCCGCGAGAGAGCGCTCGCGCTGCGCGCAAGGCGTACGACATCGTGCGGCGGAGTTTTTCCGCCCGCTCGAACAGTTCGTTCACGTCTCGACGTTTTTGAGGGTCCGCCGGTTGGGCTTTGAAGAGCGCGAATGTTTTCGAAGAGGACGATGTAGAAGAGGAGCGACTGGTATCAACGACATCGTCGCCGATGAAGTTTGTCTCTGCACGAGAGGCGAGCGTTTTGTCGATGAAAGCTTCGGTTTTGTTCCAAGCGTACGCGAGCGCGTCCAAGGAGAGGACGACTTCGATGGATGCCGATGACGCGGGGGCAGCGGCGACGGTTGCCATCGACAGTGGTGATGATGTTGAAGAGTTCTCTCCGCCATCCAACTGTATGGGGCTAGTGTGCTCGTTCGTGATTGTATCGTTGATGTTGCTGTTGGATGGTATTATTTCGTTGTTTTCGTCTCTGTTGTTTTCGCTGGCAGTATCATTGAGGCATATGCCCGGGACGATTTCACTCGCACACTTCGCAAAGATACCTTTCGATAGCACACCCATTTCGAGTGCTAACTCCGCATCTACTCCTTCTAAATTTGTATCGACTATACCATTGCGCTGTTTCAACATCGTGCGTTTCGTTTCTTCGTGACACGCCTCGAAAACTTCCGCAGCGAGTGCGTCGGCTTCCTCACCGCTCGCGCCAGCTTCTTTAAGCAAAGTTCTCACGATTGGTCGGTGCATGAGAGGTTTAGAAACTCTGTGTCGAAAGACTGCATCGAATGTTTCCGAAAATTTGACTTTAGCCATCTTTTTGAGTTGAATGAGTTCAGTCAACGCGAGATCCAACGCTATTCCTACATCAATCGCGTATCGATCGTCGTTCAACCCGGCAAAATATTTTTGTTGCAAATCCTGAAAATTATAGCCATCGCTCGATACCGAGTGGTTCCGCAACGCACTTCGCAGTTGCGTTGGTATCTTGTTCCGTCGAAACGCGTAGTGAATACCTCGTTCGGCTTCGTCGAGGAAAACCATCGGCGTTTGGGTCTTTTTACAGAGCGGTACTTTCATCGCGCTTCGTTCTGGAGGCAGCATCGCAGAAAATGCAGTCATTACAAACACTCGCTCGTCCGCGCGTAAAGGCTGACAACATCCCATCAAGCGCGAAAACATTCTCGCCAACGGCGTGTGACTTGTTGCTATGGAAGATGTCGAGGCGTTACAAATATTGATTTTTCTGAGTTTTCGCAACGTCACCGCGAACGCTCGCAAGTGCCACGTGGCGAGCTCGTGAGACCCGTGGGACTTGATGAACCACGATTTAACGAACCGTAACAAGTCGTATTGAATCGATGGCGAAGAATTTGCAGAGTTCAATTCTCCTTGCTTGCGGAAAAATGTGGAGCGTTTATGCACGCCACCACAGATGCTCGGTTTACTATCGTAAATAGTCGAGATGCGCCTATTCGCACTCGTCGCGTTGCTATTACTTCGCACGTGTATCGACGAACGCGAGAGCACTGTGGAGTTCATTCTCGAGAATCTTCTCGAATCCAGTGAAGGTACGCGTTCTGCTTTGTTTCGCTCGATACCGTTGGTCATTGTGTCCTCGATGCCTATGTAGTCGTCGCCGTCGTCGTCAAACGGCAAACATTCCATCCGTAAAAATCTCACGATCTCGCACAAGAGTAACAGAATGTGAGTCGCGCAATCGCTCGAGCGCATCGGTTCAATCTCCATTGCATCTCGCCCACCAAGTAAGGATCTCTCGTCATCGTCTAGGTCTTTGTATACTGCAATTTCACATTTATTCTTCGATTCGGCAGTTTTACTCTGCTCGACACGTTGAGCTCTTTCAGAGGAGAAGAAATCCTCCTCGTCGTCGTCGTCGTTCTCGCGTTTACCGAATCCTTCCTCTCGCGCAGACACAACAACGCATCGATCGCGCCCAGGTCGAGCATCCTCGTTCATGCGACCATCCTCGTTTACCGACCAAAAATATTCGGCGTCTTTTTCGTCATCGAGAACAAGCATTACCTTTCCTTGCTCTCCCTCACCTTCCCTCGTTTCGCCGCTCGTCGATACGTCCTCGTCTTCATCGCACGCCGCCAACTTTTCCAGCACCGCCACCATTTCTTCCTCGCGATGATCGTTCCCTTCGTCCTCCTCCTCCTCTTTTTCGTCATCGCTGTTTCCCCGCTTCTCTATTTCTCTCGCCATCGTCCGCATCGCTCGTTTCGCTCTCGCGACTTCCCACCGCAACCGTTCGTTCTCCTCGCTCTGTTTTACCAACTTCCTCTCCAGTTTCTCTCTTCGTTTCTTTTCTCTCTCCGCTTTCTCTTCCGCTCTTCGCGCGAGTTTGCGTTGCCAAACGAGATCGAACGATTCATCCTCCTCCGATTCCGAGCTCCTCGTCACCAGCAGTAGCGGCCCCGGCGTTTTCTCGTTCTCGTTCTCGTCCTCGGGGCACATCTCTCTCTCTCTTCGAGCGGTGGTCAACGCGTGTATTTTTAGGACGAATCTGAAAAAAAGGCGTTTTGGATACAATTTTTCCGAGATATTCCACACAATTTTTCCTACAAAGCTCCTTATTCTGCAACAAATAATGAACGCTTTAACGACGACGCTCAAACCCTGCCAAAACAAACCCGCGCGAGGGGGAAGAGGAGGAGTAAAAGTGGCCTCATCCTCCTCTTTGCCGCAGAGAAGAAGGTTTATTCGGCGTCACAACGGGGGCGGGATGTGCGGCGCGCTTGGGAAATCATCAACTGTATCTCATTATCCAAAAGAAGTTAAAGAAGAACAGAGAGACGAGAAGGATGCGAGCACGAGTGATGTCGCGCTCAATCCGCCAGTAAGAAGAAGAAGAGCGGTGATGGTTGGTGTTGCGAGGAGTGTGTTGTTTAGCGCGGCAGCGTGCGTCCTCGCGGAAAGTTTTGTTCGGGAGGACGTCCAGGCATCCGAAGACGTGGAGGAAGAAAGTGCACCACCGCTCAACGAATTCACGTTCAAAACGTTCACGCTGAGAGCGCCTGGGTTTTACAAAGAGGTAGACGTCGATTACGATAAAGGACGCTTATCTGGCGCGAACGGTTTAGAACTTCTAATTAGAGATTCCCGGTTCGGTTTGGCCGGGAACACGATTACTTTGAGCAAACAAGGCAGTCCGATCGATCCGAACACGAAGCAACCGCTCTTCTCGAAGACGGAAGACTTGGGCGACGTCGACGCGGTGGCGGAGAAGTTGGTAGCGGGGGAGAATCAGAGGAATAAAGGCGCAAACGCGATTTTGAAAGAATCGAAAAAAGGTACCGTGGACGGGACGACGTATTACGACGTCAGTTATACGAAGAAGGTGAAATTTGTGGATAGAATTGTGAGGACGAGGGTGTGCGTGCACGATAACGTGTTGTTCACTTTGACGGTTGAAACGGACTTGGAACGCGGTACCGGGGAGGAGGCGCAATCGTTGGACGATATCGTGACGAGCTTTAGAGTACTTTAGTAATTTTCTTGTACCTATAGGTTGTGTACAACACATGAGAATAAAAATACATTTAGGTATAGAAGCGCCGAGCACTCGTTTATAAATACATTCATGCAGACGTCGGAGGAGGAGTTGGTGGTGTTAAGGAAGGCGGCGTAAACGCGACGATGACGTTTGCAAACTCGGCACCTAAGTACGCCGACCCTCCGGCGATGGCGCATAACGCCACCAAGCCAATACCGCCTCTCGTTTTGATCCAATTGTCCGGATTCCCAGCTTGTTTACCGAACAAGTACGTCACGGTAATCTCTAATCCTAAGGAAATTCCAGGTTCTATGACGCCGTAATTTGTAAACGCCCACTTCAACGTGCTCCAATACGGAAACCGACGTCGAAAGTTTCTCTCGACTTCATCCAATCGAAGTAATCGAGCGTCGTTCCCTAGTAATTGCTCAAACTCGCTCGGGTTCCCGACGATTGGTTTCTCCGTCGCTTGCTCCGAGCGCAAAAGACTCACAAATTGTCGGTTCAAGTTCCCCAACGACGCGACGTTTAGCACGCGCTCAAAGTTTCTGTAATCGACAAACACCGGCGTCAATTTTGTGCTGTTGATTTTCGCAAACTTTTCGTTGAGTTCGAGCATGGTCATAATTTCCGGACCGACCGCGTCGTACATTCGCAACGTGTAATGCCTCTGATTATTCGTGACGAGTTGTTTCCACGAGTCTTTGTTCCACATTTTGTTCATGCCGTCGTCCGCGTCGTACGTTGCGGTACTACTACTACTACTACTACTACTAATGCTACTATTACTGCTGCTGCTGCTGCTATTTGCCGCCACGTCTCCTGTGGTGTTATTAATGCTCCCAACTCTCACTGTTGTCGTGTTGTTGTTACTCGAGCTACCCGAACCCCACCCACCGCTCGGCATTCGCCTCAAATCGTACCGTTGCGTCGCCCTTGAACTAAACTCTGTCAAACACAAAAAAGCAATCCTATTTGCCGCGTCTGCCACCTCCAGCGGTTGCAGCGGCGCCGTTCCGTTGCCCATAATCGGCGTCAACGGCAACAGCGTCAAATCCGTCATGTTCAACAAATCCCCTCTCTGCCCGACTGCGCCACTCTTCGAACTGTACAACAATCCTAAACTCGTGATCGATACCGGTAACTTCTCTAACCTCGCCAATGAATAATCAGTCATCGATTTCCACCTCGAATACGGCACCTGCCCGGCTCTCTCCGCTTTCGTCGCTTGCGTCGAGCTTTGCACGAAATGCCCGAATCCCAACGCCTCGCACGCCCTCGCGGCGGCCACCGGCGCGCGATAATTCACCGCCATCATCGAATCCGGCTTCCCTGGAACCGGTCCGGCTAAACCGGCTAAATTTGCAAACACCGCGTTACACCCACCCAATCCGAGCGACCCGAGCTGGTCGTGCCACGAATCCACGTCGTGTTGATGATAATAATCCACCCGAGTCGCTCTCACCGTCTTCAACCTTTGACTTCCCAACTGACTCGTCAATCGCGCCATCAGCGTCCCTGGACTGGAGGACAACAATAACAACTCTCCTGGATCTAACCCGTTCGCCCTTCGAAACTCGTGCGCGTCCAAAATAGCATCCACGACGTTGCTCCCTAAAAACCCAGCCGGACCGCTCAGCGCTATCGTCTTCGGTCGAGAATACAACAGTTGTTCCCCGGCGTGCTTGATTAAAGGGTTGTTAAACGCTTGCTTCGCGTAGTCGGTTGGTGTGTTCGAAGAAGAAGAAGAAGACGCCATCGCCGCGCCACCATACACCACATCGCTACTACTACTCAGCACTCGTCGCCGCACATCGTAAATCCCCTCCGCAAAAGCAGAAGAACACGAGGAAGAACACGAAGAACCAGACGGCATCCCCCGACGAAAACACCCAATCCGTGACATCATTCTCCAATTTGTATCGCTTTTTATTTGTATCTCTTCTCCAAAGAATTCAAAAAATCCGAAACGCGTTCTTTC
>Ga0209425_10004089_pt1 | contig 15073 bp, 9 predicted proteins | sample COG_05_FD_184749 | JGI IMG/M metagenome (GOLD analysis project Ga0209425, IMG submission 184749) | Pelagic Microbial community sample from North Sea - COGITO 998_met_05 (SPAdes) (version 2) | ecosystem: Environmental > Aquatic > Marine > Neritic zone/Coastal water | place: Helgoland, sampling... | reverse complement strand
AAGTTTTAACTAAAAGAGCAAAAGCCATAAAAGCAAACAAAGATTTTTGTGGTAGAATTACTTTAGCTTTAGCAGAAATTGCTCAAGAGAAAAGAGATGCAGGCGATCAGTCCGATATTACTCCTGAGGAAAGTATTTATTTAAAATTTGTAGACAATAAAGAAACGCCTAAAATGGAAAAATGGCACCAATCTTCTTGGGAAGAAAAATTTAAACTCTTGGACAAGTTTGAAGATGAGCGATTAGTAGATTTTGGCAAGAAGATTATTTATCAAGAAGCACCTCAAGTATTACCCGAAAGCGTTAAAAAAGAAATTAAACGAGGCATTGCCACAAGAATTTTAAGTACCAATAAAGAAAAATGGACGACTTGCTCTGACTTTTATACTGAATGCGATCATTTTAGAATTCAGTTTGAAAAAGAAGGAAATACTGAAAAATTAAAGTTTTTAGATGAGATCAATCAATTTGTAGAGAACATTCAGAAAAAATATGAAGCAGCATAGTACAACAGGAGAACCAAGACCTTATCTAATCGAGTATAGCAACAGGTTAAGAGAGATATATGTTAATAGAAAAGAATGGCTATATTATTATAAACAATTACATCGATTAAGAATTGCCCAAAATAGAGCGCACAGATATTTAGCTGACGATAACCCATTTCTTTTTTATTTCTTCTTTATTTTAAATTTGCCTTTAGATATTTGGAGAAGTTTAAGGAGCATTAATAATTATTACCTTTTAAAAAAACTTGAAAAAGAATTAAGAGTAATAGGCGAAGAAATGATAATAGTAAGAAATCAAATTTCTCAAGAAGAGGTCAAGTATTCTCCAAGATTATTTAAAAAATGATAAATTATTCTTTATTAGAACAATACGATAAATTTGTAATCAGAACACAAAAGAAGTTCGAGGTTGCATGATGAATTATCTTGATGAATTTAGATACTCTTTTGATAATTTAGACGAGATTAATATTAAAAAAGATGTAGTTGTAATTAAGAAAAAATATGCCAACGAAAGAATAAAAACTTTATTATCTAATTCTGTAAAAGTATCAAAAGAAATCTTTCCTAATATACAATTATCAATAGATAAAGTTTTTGATAATTTAAAACTAAAAAACAATTTTAGTTTTTTCATCACAGCTAATCATCATGAAACACAGGCAATGTGTTCAATGATGCCAGAAAGTAATAATGCCGAGATTATAATCACCTCTAAAATGATAGAGTTGTTGAATAAAGAAGAGTTACAAAGCATTATAGGACATGAAGTTTCACATTTTTATTATCAACATAGTTTATATCCATCTCCAATTTCAGCAAAGACAAGAATTGAACAACTTAATTATTTGCATTTGAGTAGAGCTGCAGAAATTTCAGCAGATAGAGCAGGTTTTTTAGCATCTGGAAACTTAGAAAACAGTTTAAGGGCAATGCTTAAAATTACATCGGGATTAACAGACGAGCATATTAATTTTAATTATAGTATTTATCTTGATCAACTTAGAGAGTTAAAAGAATTAAAAGGTGATAAAACTCAAATGTTTTCTACTCACCCAACATTTCTAAATAGAATGCAAGCTTTAATCTGGTTTTCAATGAGCAATGAATACCATCAATTTTTTGAAACTGATAAAAAAGGTATTTACGAACTTAAAGAAGTCGACAAAAAAATAAATGATAGTATAAAAAATGTAACTGGCGGGGAGATAGAAAAAGCTAATGAGGAGATTATCGAAAAAGCTTTGTTATGGGGTGCTCTTTGGATTTTTTTGTCAGATAAAAAATTTTCTAAAAAAGAACAAGAGATATTTTCAAAAAGATTTGGAGATAAAAATATTATAAGTGTAAAAAGTTTATTGAAGATTTCAAAAATATCTAATATTGAAAAAAAAGTTATCGAAGCTTATGAAACCGCATCAACATTACTTAAATCTGATAAAAATAAAATTATAAATCAATTGCATGAAATTTATACAGGCGTAGATGAAAAAAATGATAAGACTAAGAAAGAATTAGAAAAAATCATAAAATTTCTTAATGACTAAAGATTATAAAAGATATCTTACAGCCTCAAAACTTAAAAATTGGCTGGCATGTAACTATACGATAATTAATGATATCAATAAAAATAAAATTAAAAAAAAAACTAGTTCTAAAACTGAAGAAATTAGAAAAAAAAGAGGAGATGAATTTGAAGAAAAAATTTTTCAGAAACTATTAAAAAAATATCCTAAGAACATAAAGATAAAAAAAGATGAATTAAAATTTGAGAAAACAAAAGAAGCAATTAATAAAGGATATGATTTAATACATAAAGCTTACTTTGATCACAACGGATGGCATGGTGAAATTGATTTTCTGATTAGAGATAAAAAAAAAAAAACAAAAAAAGGAAATCACATTTATGAGGTGTACGACACGAAATTATCTTCTTTTGAAAAACCAGAACATATAATTCAAATTTGTATATATAGTGAATGGTTAGCAGAAGCTCATCAAGATAATGAACTATCCGAAAACGCTTATCTTATTTTAGGTAATGAAAAGGAGAAAAAATTTAAAATTGATGATTATTATGATTATTATAAATATAATAAAAATAAATTTGTAAATTTTTTAAAAGATGAAGATCTAAAAAAAAAATCACTACCTGAGAAATGTAGTTTTTGTCAGATGTGTGACTGGTCAGATGTATGTAAGGAAAAATGGCTAAAAGACGATCATTTAAATCAAATTGCCAATATTAGACCAGATCAAATAAAAAAAATTAAAGTTCATAGTATTCGTACACTTAAACAATTTTCTGAACTTAATCAATCTGAAAAAATTAAAGGTTTAAATGCCAATATATTTAAAAAACATCTATCTCAAGCAAAACTAATAAATAAATTTAAGAGCACTAATAATCCTGAATATAAAATTTTGCATTCAAATAAAGAAAGAGGTTTTAATAAGTTACCTAAACCTGACTTAAATGGGCAAGATCTTTTTTTTGATATAGAAGGTTTAGATAAAATACTTAATCCGGAAGAGACTAGTAATGATAAGTCAGGATTAGAATATCTTTTTGGGATTTACAATCATGCAAATGAAAAAGAACCTTATTTGTATTTTTGGGCACACAATCAAAAAGAGGAAAAAAAACAATTTAAAAAACTCATAGATTATTTTGTTAAACATTTAGAGAAGTACCCTGATGCACATATCTATCATTATAATCATTATGAAAAAACTGCTTTGACTAAACTAATGACTAAGCACGATGTTAATATTGAACAGGTAAATAATCTTTTAAGAAACGGAAAATTAGTAGATTTATTTCATGTGGTGACGCAAGGTCTACAAGTTTCAGAAACAGAGTATTCACTTAAAAATTTAGAAAAATTTTATAAATTCAAAAGAAGTGGAGAGGTTCAAAAAGCAAATGAAAGCACTGACAATTATCTTGACTGGATAGAGACTCAAGAAGAAAAATTTTTATTAAATATTATGATTTACAATAGAGAGGATTGTGAAAGTACTTATCATTTACTGAAATGGTTGCTTGAAATAAGACCAGAAAATACAGAGTGGAATATATTTAAAAAGGTTGAAGAAAGAAAAAAAAATTGGGAGAAAGAAAATGAGAATTATAAAAAATTGATTGATAAAAACCTTGAAGGTTCAAAAATTGAGAAAATATTAAGTGGAATATTAGGCTTTCATAAAAGGGAAGATATGATTTATTGGCAAGATTTATTTAATCGAGCTTCAAATAAAATGGACGAAGAACTGATTGATGATGCAAAATGTATAGGAAATATGAGTTTATTATCATCAGAAGTTGATAAGAGTGATAAACGAGGAATAAATAAAATTTATACCTATAGCTTTCCTAAACAAGAATTCAAAATGAAAGAAAACGATACTGTTCTGAAAGCACTAGATGCAGACTTATCAAGCAATAGATTTGGCAGAGTATTAAACATAAATGAAAATGACTCTGAAGATAATGAAATAAAAATTGTGAGTAAAATCCAAAACTCAAGTGATGTTTTATCAATTATAAAAGATGGATATGTAAATGCAGATCCTATAATTAAAGCAGTTAGAAGATTTATAGACTCAGCTATAAGAAAAGAAAAAAAATATAATGCAACTTACGATATTCTTAGAAAATCATACCCAAAATTAAAAAATAAATCAGCTGAGGACAAAATAATTGATAATAAGAATTTTTTAGAAGAGTCGCTTAATGCTGTTGAATTTATGCAAAATACATACCTGTACTTTCAGGGGCCTCCAGGAGTGGGAAAAACTTTTACAGCAGCACATGTAATTAAAGAATTACTTAAAAAATCAAAAAAAGTTGGTATTTCAGCTAACAGCCATAAGGTAATTTTTAACTTATTAAATAAAATAGAAGAACTATCGCTTAAAGAAAATTTTAGTTTTAAAGGCTTTCATAAGCCTGGAAGCACTGTTGAAAAAAGATACGAAGAAAGCAAATTAATTAAAAACACAGGTAGAGTAAAAGATGAATCAGGTAAATTTGTAGATCAAATGGAATTAGAGTTTAGAAAAATGGAAGCTAGTTTATTTTCTGGTACTGCTTGGTGTTTTTCAAGAGAAGTTTGTGATCAAAAATTAGATTATATTTTCATTGATGAAGCAGGGCAGCTTTCTGTAGCGGATGTAGTTGCAATTTCATTATCGGCGAAAAATGTGGTTATCATTGGAGATCAGATGCAATTGAACTCACCAAGTTCAGCTATTCACCCAGATGACTCAGGTAAATCAGTACCCGAATACTTACTTGAAGGTAACGATACCGTTAGCCCTAGCAAAGGTATTTTTATTGATAAGAGTAGAAGGCTCCACTCTAAAATTTGTAATTTTACTTCTAATAATTTTTATGATGGGAGGCTAAAAAGTTTCGAATTTACAGATAAAAGAAAAATTATACACAAAAATAAAGAAACTTTTTTACCTGAAACTGGTATTGTAATGCTTAATGCAAATCATAAAGAAAACTGTAGACAAAAAAGCGAAGAAGAAGGAAGCTTAGTCAAAAAACTTTATGACAGAATTATTGGAAGTAATTTTGAGGATAAAGAGAATAATATTTATAGAAAGATAGAGATTAAAGATATTTTAACTGTCGCTCCTTTTAATGTTCAAGTAAATCATTTAAAATCTGTATTACCAAAAAATTCAAGAGTGGGAACAATCGATATTTTTCAAGGTCAAGAGGCTCCTGTAACTATAATTAGCATGACAAGTAGTGAAGCTGAAAGTTTACCAAGAAATATTGACTTTTTCTTTAGCAGAAATAGGCTCAATGTAGCTCTTTCAAGAAGTCAATGCCTATCAATTGTTATAATGAACAAAAAACTTCTAGAAATTAATTGTAAAAAAGTGGAACATATAAAATTAGTAAACACATTTATGAAACTACTAGATTATGAGAAAGAATATAAAGTATAAAGACGGGTCAGAGTATATAGGTTCTCTGAACTCAAATAAGCAGAGACATGGTAAAGGTAAAATAAACTATAAATCAGGTGAAAAATATGTTGGTGAATGGAAATTAGATCAACAAGATGGTTTTGGTATTCATTATGATCAAAATGGAAATATTTTAAAACGAGGTTTTTGGGAAAAAAATATTTTTTTAACTAAGACAGATTATTTTGAGAAGAAGAAAGAAAAAAAATTAATAGAATTATACAAAGAACGTTGGCAAGCATATTTAGATTCGCAACAAAATGAATATGGTGATTTTATAGACTCTGAAGAGTCAAATCCATTCGAAGATGCCCCTAAGGAAATAATAGACAACGAAAAACTTTTTTTAGGACTAATAGAAAATAATGACTATCCTGATTTAAGTTTTTTTGAGTTTGTAAGCGATAGATTAAAAAATAAAAAAAATTTCGTAATAAAAATTTTTTCATTTGATGTGTATATTGATCAAGCTTTAAAAAATAATATAGGTGAAAGTTTAAGAAAAGATGAGGATGTAATAATAGCATCAGGCTTAAGAGTGATGAAAGAATTTGGGGAAGAAATACTTAATAGTAAAGAAAAATTACTTAAAATTATTAGAGGCAGTAAATATAAAAATTTTCACGATTGGCAATCTATATCTAAAGAGATTAGATCTGATCCTGATTTTTTTCTAGAGCTTTCAAAAGTACAAGGATGTCATGACACGTTAGCTTGGGCAAACAAAGAAGTTAAAAACAACACTAAAGTGATTGAAAGTTATTTAAAAAAATCATCATATGCAATAAAACATATAGATAAAAACCATAAAAATTATCATAAATATTTATTAGCATGTCTGAAGGTATCAGGAGAATTAATAACAAGTTTAGATAAAAAATATCTTAATGATGAAAATTTAGTGAAAGTAGCTTCTGAAACTTTTCCTGAAATAATTAAACAAAAAATTAATCCTGAATTTAAAAAGAATAAGGTGATTGTTAAAAATTGTCTTAAAGACGTTGAAAATATTCAATATGTAGATGAAAAATTTAAAAATGATAAAAAATTTGTTAAGGAATATTTAATTAAAAAACCAAAAATTTTAAAATATTTGGGAAATAATATAAAAAAAGATAAAGAATTGTTTGATTTCTTTATAAATAAAAAATTTAAATCTTTAACAGAGAATACTTCCGACGACGGTTTGGAAATAAAATATTTTGATATTAAACTCAGACATAATCCTAAAATTATAGAATTTTTAATTAAGAAATGTGGAAAAGCACATGCAAGTTATCCAAGCATAAACTCAGTCACAAAAAATATATGCGATTATTTAAATAAAACAGAAGATAAAGAAATGGTCTCTTATGCTTTAGAAAATTCAGAATATTACTATGATGGATTAAATAAAAAATTACAATCCAATAAAGAATTTATTTTAAAGATGGTAAAACATGATAATCATTACATAACCAAAAAAATTCCAAAAAAATTCAAAACCGATACCGACATTCTTGAGGAAGGTTTTAAAAATTTTTCAAAACCTTACAAAAATTTTAAAACAAAAAAACAGGAATACAGAGATATTAATGATGTAGAGACACATAAAGATTTATATTCGGAATTGTATTGGTATATTTTTGATAAAAAAAATCCTGATAAATTAAATAATCAAACAGAAAGCGTTGCAGATGTGACAATCAAAACACCTGAAAGCTTATTTGATGATCATCACGTTCTTGACTATTCAGGTGAACAGATGAATGGTAGAGCTCATGGTTCTGGCTTCGCATCCAATGAAAGAAATGAACTAGAACATGCTGATAGATATTGGACTATTATAACTTATGAGGGAGAATGGAAAAATGGTCTTCCTCATGGTCGTGGAGTGCTAAAACATTTTGCTAACTCATATCCTCCCGATGGAGAAACAGAGTATCATTATGAGGGAGAATTTTTAGATGGACAACAGCACGGAGACGGAAAAGAGTTTATAGGCTCTGAAACTAAAAAAGTTAAATATGTCAAAGGTATATTAAAATAATTATCTAGATAATCCTAAACGCAATTTAGCAGCTAAATCTCTCATTTCTCTAGCTCTTTCCCGGATCGCTTTATCATTGTTATTTGTTAAAGCATTCCACCTACTGTATTCTTTTCTTAAAATTTTTATTTTTTCCTCCTTAGCCATATTTTCTGTTATTCCAAAAAGAGTTTCACCAGAGCTATTGTCAAATCCTACGAACTTAACGGAAGCTGTTTTTTGTTTTTTTATTTCTCTATATTTTTCGTTATCTAATTCTAGACTTTTAGCCACGTTATCAATGAAATTATTCTCATTTTTACTAAAAGTTTTATCATCAATAGCTAAATTTAATAAATAATTTATAATTTCATATCTTTCTTCGATAACAGAATATTCTTTCAATTTTGACAAAACTACATTTGAGTCAATTTTATTGCTACAAGCCTTGTAGAAGTTTTCTTTTATATCTAAAGTTTTATAAATCGCTTCTTCATCTTCAAAACTGAAATCGATTTTATCTATAATTTTTTTTAATGCTTCATTGATATCAATTGAATTTTTTAGAAGTATATCAAAGCCTAAAAGTATTTTTGAATTAATTAATTTTCTTTTATTTAATTGCAAGTAGCCAGGTTGTTTATAAAAAACATCAATTGATTTGTGATCGTAAGATATAATCTCAGCTAGATCGTTGTATTCATCAAAATTTTCTATCTGTTCTAAATAAAACTCTTCGGCTGCAAAATTTTGTTTCTTATCTTTTACGATTCTACCTGTCAAACCATCAAATATCTGTTTGTCCGTGCAAATATATGATCTGAATGAAATTTTTCTTTTTCCATATTTAGGAAAAAGCATAACAGAAAAAGGTATAGCTATTTTTTTAGTGATATCCTCAAAAGGTTTGATTTCTAATGATTGGATTAATACATTATTTCCATTCGACCAAGAAAAATCACTTGTTTTAATAACATTACAATTTTTTTCGATATATATTTCATAATTAGTAGCTTCATCATAATCATTTTTATTCAGATCGGTTACGTCATAAGCAAAAAGTTTTAAAAAAATTTTTTTGTCTTCATTGTTATAATGTTCAATAATATTGTCATCTGGTAGTCCTTTAAAACTTATTTGAAACGAGTCTTTTCCATTAATTTTCTTTTTTTCCACCGAAGTTGAAAGATTTATTTTTTCACTCTCTTGCCATTGATATTTATAATCTTCATCAATGTAATTATATTCATCATTGATAATTTTATCTTGTTTAAACATATTTATTTATTCAATCAATATATGTTCTATTTGTTCATAGTCTTTTTTAAGATCTTCAGCGGACTCAGGTCTTAAAGAAACTTCATATTTTTTTCTTGAAGTTTCATCTGTAAATGTACAATGTAATTTTCCCGAAGTATCATAAACATACGTAACTTCTATTGCCCTTCCTTTTGGTTTTTTGTCAGGAAATTCAAGTCTTCCTTCATGAATAATATTTACAAATTCTCTGTTTTTTTCTCTTCCCTCACTTTGAGTAATTTCAATAGAAATTGCCTCTTGATCATCTTCTAATGTTTCAAGTCGTTTTACTTTTCTTGCTGGCAGAGCAGTGTCTCGATCAATTAAAATTAAATTAGCAGGGACTCTTCTATTTAAAACTGGATCTTCTTCCATAACTAATGTACCTAAATAAAAATTGCACACATCTTGTAATTTAACGCTTTCTATAGCTTTTTTCTGAGCTTCATTTAAATCTGTCTTAGATTTTAAGCCGGCGTAAATAGCTGCGCCTGCCGCCACAGCTTCATCAACATTCACCCCCTTTAGAGGTAGTTTTTTCATCACTTTTTCAATTGTTTCTGTAACTAAAGGTATTCTTGTTGAACCTCCAACTAATAAGGTGTGACTAACATTTTCAGGCTTTAATCCACTCCCATCTAAAGCTTCTTCCATTAGCATTTTAAGTTTTTCAATATGAGTTTGTATTGATTGTTCAAATTCGGACCTAAGAATTTCTATTTTTTTGGGTCCAGCCTCTCCCTCTAAAACTTCAGAATGACTTTCTTTTGCGGAAAGTGCTCTTTTAATTTGTTCTGCAATTTCCATTTGTTTTGAATAGTTATTGTTTGAAATTAAATTTTTATTTGTCGAAGCTTTGTATTTTTGTTCCATTAATTTAACTAATTCTTTATCAAAATCTTTACCACCCAGCCATTTATCCCCTCTACTAGTAATAACGTCAACTTTTGAACCCTCAACCTCACATACGGTAACATCAAAGGTTCCACCTCCAAGATCAAACACAAGTATTTTTCCACTTATTTTTTTTACATTAGGCAAACTTGCATAATAACAGGCAGCTGCAGTTGGCTCATTTATTAAACTTATTACCTCAATGCCTGCCATTTTTGCAGCATCTAAAGTAGCAACCCTCGCTTTTTCAGCAAATAATGCTGGGACTGTAATCACAGCTTTTTTAACATCTGATGTGTAATTTTTTAATTTAGATAAAATAAATGAAGATATTTGCGCGGGAGAAAAATTTTCCTTATTGCTTTCATCTTTATCTATCCATTTACCAGCTTCTACCGAGTAAACAGAGTCATTTTCCATTTGTCTTTTTGTTTCAGTAATCACATTGTTTGGGGTAGCAATCAAAGCATCCAACGCTTTGTCTCCCACAACTACATTGTTATTTTTTATAAATACAGCACTTGCAGTAATTTTTTTATTTGAGTCTGTTGAAGCTAAAACCTCAGGGTTTCCTAAATCGTCAAGTTGAGCTATCGCACTAAATGTAGTTCCTAAATCAATTCCAATTATTTTACTCATGGCTGTTTATCCAATTCATAAACTTCAACTTCTGCATTTTTCAAAAATATAAATTTATCTTTACTAATTTGTAATTTATATCCAGGTTTGACAACATTTGCTATTAAATTAGCTTTTGATGTGTCTTTTGTTTTTTTAGTCGTCAAGCTTGGTGAACAGCCTTGTACTTCTAAGACATTTTTATTTAATTCAGGTTTAAACATCTCAACTCCTGAATTATTTAATAGGATTTCTATTTTATCTTTTATTGCTTCAACATAATTTTGGGATACTTCATCCAAATTTTTAGATTTATTTTTGAATTGATCCACAAATTCTAATATACTGATTAAACTTGTAAACATTCCTTTTGTTTTTATTATTTCTGCGCCTTCCTTATACTTTTTTAATTCAAAAGTTTTTTCTTCAATAGTCTGTTTATAGGTGGTTAAGAGGCTATTTATCTCAAGAATATATTTGTTCATTGTTTCCAAATTTTTTTCATGATTTACAGATCCCTCAATTATATTTTTATAAATTTTTTTTGAATTTTTCTCAATTCGCCAAAGTATGATAGAGATTGAAATAATAAGAAATAAAAATACTAAGACTATATAAAAATAATTATCTATATCCATTTTACAATTTTTTGCTTATAATTATATATAAACAACTTTATTATAAGAAGGCAAGTCATGCGTACAGAGCAATACTTTAACTTTTCAAATGATACCTTAGAATTTAATGCATCTAACACTAAGAATTTTAGCCTAGAAACACTTTTCATAGAGGTAGGAGATAACTTTAACAATCTAGAGCTTAAAAATTTTTCATTAGATAGCGACTGGAGTTTTTTAAAAAAATTTCAATCTGTAAATTCTTTAGTGATTAAAGATAGTTATATAGATTACAAAAATTTTTATAATTCAATACTACTGCTAAAAAATCTCGAAAAACTAACCTACAATCACTATTGTTTTTTTAATAAAAAAAAAGGGGATACAATAGGAGCAGGCTTAGCATTGCCGTCTCTTAAAATATTCAAATTGGAATTTCCCTCAATAGAAGAACCTAACTTTGAAGAAAATAATTGGAGATTTAAAAGCCATGAAAAAAAGTTTAATTTTATAGCAGATTTAAAGAATGGACATGAAATATTTCCAAATCTAGAAGAAATACAATTTGTAAACTATCAAATATATTTAAATCGTCTTAAAGAAAATTGTACTGACAAAAGAAAAATTAAATCATTAATTTATTGGAATACAGAATTTAAAAAACTAATTAATTTTAAAAAACTAAAAAATATTAGAATTGATAAAGGTGATATTTCATCACTATTTTCATGTGGTTTATATGAAAATGTTGAAAATATTTTAAGCAAGATTTCATATAGTATTAATGGAATAAAAGAGGAGATAAAAAGTTATCCGCCAGAATTTTCTGTGCTAAATTTTTCAAAATGCCCACTTAATGAATTCAATATATTTTCTAGATTTAATTCCAACTTAAGTAAAAGTTGTGCAAGCATTTTAAAAGATTCCAAAAATTTAAATATAAACCTCTCAGATTTTTATAATTCATCTAATTCAAATAAATATAAATTGAAAAAAAATAAAACTTATGAAAAAATTTTGAGAAATAATTTTCACACAATTATTTTCTCGCCTACTTATGATTTTTGTGACTATGATGCAGAAAATTCAAAAATTAATCTTTTTATAGATTTATTTAAAAATCAAAAAAGCCTTAATAATATTGTGTTTGATTTAACATATAATGAAAAAGATTATAATGAAAATCTTAAAGAGTACACAAGTGATCAGATAATTTATTTATTAAAATTTATTTCAACAATAATTGAAAAAGTACCTAATATTAAAATCTTTTTATATTTAGAAAAAATAAAAGAACTAATTACAAATAAAAAAAGTCAAAATCTTTTTACGAAACATTTAATAATAATTTTAAATTATCTAATTCGCAATAAAGCAAATTTAAATAATCGTGTAGAATTTTTAGATGTTAGTTATGAAGAATTAAAATCTTTTTACGAAAATTATAAATTAGATAATATAAAAAATGTTATTGAGGTGGATGACGTAATTTTTAAACATTCAAAAAGATTTAATGATTATGACATTGTCTATGGAGATCAAACTTGGGCTATGCGTAAAAATTTTGTATATTTTAATGAAGATTTCTATAATAAAAAATTTAATATTCCTTTTAAAAAAACTTATCAAGATCTTTTAAGAATATTCTCATTCCGTTTTGATGATAATTTGAAAAATGAACTATTCATTCTTACTAGAAAGGGAAAAATAAATAAAAGTTCTATTAAACAAATTGATAAATATTGTATATTTTTAGGTTCACCATCAAGTTACATAGGCAATATGATTGATGATAAACCTAAGATATTTGATGCAAATAAATCTTTCAATGATGATGGTTTAGTACCAGATAAAAAAACTATAGAAATACAAAACAAAGTTATAGAATTATTTACACAATCAGACGAGTTCTTCGATCATAGTAACTTGAAAAAACAATTTTTAAATTCATTAGATGTAATTAACTATATGCCTGAAGATCATGTGGTTAAAGAAATGGGAAAAAATATTTCTTATTTATGGATTGAGGGTGTTAAGCCTAATTTAGAAAAATATGTAAAATTGAAAGATTTACCAAAGTATTTCTATTTAGATAATCTAGAAGAGCTTCGAGTGAGTGATTGTATTGCATTAAATGATAAAACGCTGCCTCATTTACCTAAATTAAAAAGAATGCGATTAGATTTTTCTGCTAATCACCATAATGACCTTTTTTTTCCGGATAAAAAAGACTTCGATAATAAATTATTTAAATTAAATGGTTTTAAAAATTTGCCGAATTTAGAAAAACTTGAAATTCGCTCACTATATAATCTTTATAATAAGGATTTTATAAGGCAATTAACTATGTATTCAAAACCAACAAATAGATGGTCAATTACTGATATAAATTTTGAGGGTATAGAAAATACAAAACTTAAAGATTTAATTATATATGGTATCGAGTCTTCGTGTTTAAAGTCTATCAAAAGTTTACCTATGGCAGAAAAAATAAAAATTGAAATGTTCAATATTTCGGAAGACATGTCACCAGATCATAAAAAAACTATTAAAAAATCTATAAAGGATGAAGATCTTAAATTTTTAAAAGGAAGTAAAAATATTAAAAAACTAGAACTTGAATTTGGCCATATATGGAACAACGAAGATAATTACGGAGATTTTTTTAGTTCAAATTATGATGGATCTGGTGAGTTTTTAAATTATATTTCGCATAATATTGAAACATTAATTCTTAATATTAATTTAGATATAAATAAACAAGAACAAATTCAGGATATAATTAATAAAATAAGTAATAGATTTTTTAAACTTGTTGAACTTAAAATTAATTTTGGATTTTCCCTCAAAGAGGATGCTTTCGATTATGAAAAGAATATGTATCATAAAAAAATTAACACTCAGGTAATAGATTTTAAAAAATTTGCTAAACTTAAAAATTTAGAAGCGCTTAGTTTATATGGATGGTCAAGTTATCTAAAATTTAAAACTATAAATTTCGATCAATTAGTAAATTTAAAGAAGATTAAAAATTTAAGTTGGTTTTATGAGACAATTCCATTTAATGATTTTAGAAAAACAAGAGAAACTTTCAAAAAAGAAAAATTTCATCATCCTGCAAATTATGATAGTGAATATGAATATTACGAAGAAGATTCTGATTATAGAAAGAATTGGACAAGATTTGGCCATATAAATACTGATATGGATAATTTCGATTGGATTCCACTTGAAGAAATATATTTAAATAGAGAACGTGAAGAAAATAAAAAAAATTTTAAAAAACCAAAATTAATTGTTAACAATAAATAATTGTTAATAAATATTAATTAAAGATTATTAAATTGACTATGATTTAAATAACAACTATTAGGTATTGTATGTCATTTAAAGATTCAACAGACGAAAAATTTCAAGAACAAATTAACGGAAGTAAACTTAATTTGATTCAATTCAGCGCTTCATGGTGTTCGCCATGTCAGCAGCTTCGCCCAATTATTGAAAAAATTTCTAACGCCATGGCTGATAAGATCGATTGTTATTACCATGATATTGAAAGCCAACCTAACGAACCGACAAAATTTTCAGTTAGAGGTGTCCCAACAATTTTATTATTTAAATCTGGAAAACTTTTAGGAACTAAAGTAGGAGCTACATCTGAAAAAGATATGCTAGAGTTTATTCAGCCTCATCTTTAATTTTTATTAAGAATATTTCCAACATTGTAAAGAGACCCAAGACAAATAATTAATTTTTTATTTTGTGAAGATATTTTTTTGATTGCTTCATCAAAATTATTAGCTGTCTCGACATTGAAATGATTTTTTTTAGCTATAGACTTAAGATCTTTAGCAGAAACACAATTTTTTTCATTTTCTATAGAAATTGTTATTATTTTTTTAAAAATTCCCTTGAATTGTTTAATGAATAAATCAGGCTCTTTGTTCTTCATCATTGCCCAAATAGCATATTTTGGTTCTTTAATTTTTTTTAAGTAGTCTGCCATGTTAATTGCATCTGTTTCTGCATGTGCACCATCTAACATAATTTTCTCATTTTTATGCAACCTGTTTTTAATTTTTCCTTTATTTAAGTATTGAAAACGCCCTTCAAACTTAATTTTGGGAATTGTTTTTTCT
>Ga0209425_10004076_pt1 | contig 15108 bp, 12 predicted proteins | sample COG_05_FD_184749 | JGI IMG/M metagenome (GOLD analysis project Ga0209425, IMG submission 184749) | Pelagic Microbial community sample from North Sea - COGITO 998_met_05 (SPAdes) (version 2) | ecosystem: Environmental > Aquatic > Marine > Neritic zone/Coastal water | place: Helgoland, sampling... | reverse complement strand
TCGGGTAACCTTATCCGAAATGACGGTTTATGAATTAGCCACTGGCCGAGCATTAGAGATATTGGACGACCGCGATTTCCGAGGATCTAAGCAGCAAAGATATCATCAGGTAATCGAGCGAAAAGCATCCGAAATGGCTAAGGATATCGAGGCATACGAAAAGCTATTAGCCGAGACTGACGATCCAAAGGAGAAGGCGGGAATTGAAAAAACTCTGAATGACCTCAGGCGTCAGCTTAAAGGATTGATCTTTGACTACGATGAAATCGGAGCATTTCAGGGAGAAGAAACTGGTGGAGCATTTGCCAAGATTCACGGCGGAAAGGTTTGGACTGAAACTCTAACTGAATTCATGTTCTACCGCGAAAAAGCAGATGCCGTTCAAACAATTTTAGATATCTGGGAAGATGACATTGCAAATGACCGCGGCCCAGGAATGGGTAGGAAAACAAAGGAGCGTAAGAATGCACCTGAGCAGGGAGCAATTGATTCTTGGTTAGTTTATCAGGCATTAAAAAGATCTCCCGATGTAACCCGCGAACAAATCGAAGAAGCTCTTGCCGAGTTCAGAAAGAAAGCAGAAGAAGCTAAGGGTAAGTTCGAAGAATCCTATGCGGAAAAAGCAGCAGAAGAAGAGACTCAGGCTGCAAAAGCATGGGGTACTGAGACAGTTGCTCCAGATGATTATGTATTCTTCGGCCCAGGAGAGAAAGCAACTTCCAAGGTAAAAGAAACATCAGCCCATGGATCATTTGCCCGTGGAGCTGTGGACGAAGGCATTCCCGTTCTGTCCATGTTCGGTAAGGGTAGGGCGGATAACTTCAATCCCGAGAAAACAACCTTTGGAACAGGGTCTGGATCGGAGCAGGCGAATATTGGATTGGCTGCTGACCTTGATCGTAAAGTCAATGAACAGATCCAGAAGAAGCTCAGGAATTTACTGAACCGTAAAGAATCTCAGAATATAGAAGCATTTGAAATTACAAAGCCCGACGGTAAAACCGCGAAGGTCAAAAGAGTTAACGGTACATGGAAAAAAGGTAATAATCACAAACTTCCAAAAGACCTCCAGAAGATTGCAGAAGACACCTATATTAACTCACGGATTGATGTAATTGATTCGGTTAATAAAGACATTGAGAACATGGATGCCAATGCGATTGCGGGTGTATCTTCCGGTGCTCATGTCAGTGCTGTTCAACTGGTAGAGTTTTTAATTGCGCAAGTAAAGAAGAAGGGCGGAGGAAAAGACGCACTCAAAAATGTGATGAAGTCTTTGGAGTACAACCCATCATCTCAAACTTCTGATGGGATCGTACAACAACTTCCCGGTGGCCCAGCTGGTGGATTGCTACCTTATGTATGGTTCGAATTTATTACCGCCTTGCATAAGAAACTGAAGATTAAAACTGAGCTCAAATTAACCGAAGCAAGCGACCCATCAAAATCAGGCTGGAAAAATATTGCCGATGAAATGATCCGCACGGTCAGCGTAAATGAGAAAGGTGAACAAGTTGATCCAAGCAAGCTTACCAAAGAAGAAAAGAAAAAGGTAAGACAGATAAGAATTTCCGAAAAGAACGATTTATATAAAGACGGAATTCCTGACATGGATGCTATGGTTGAAATGGTTAAACCAATCATTCAAGCAGTATACAATTCTGGCAGGCTGAGATTAAACCCAGGCCGTGGATTTGATGAGACTGAATCAAATGCCAATTCAGCCAACGCATCTAATATTCTTCAGCGCGACCCCCTGCTCCACGAAAACCCACTTGATTCAGTCCTCGGATATGAGGAAGCACCCGAAGGATCTTTCGATAATGCCGAGACCGATTCCGCAACCAATAAGGATCAGGCAAAGCAGACCGCGGATGATCTTGAGCCCGAAGCAATTGGTAATCTAAGAGAATTTGAGAAAGAAGAGCTCGAATCAGGAGTTCAAAGCACCGAGCTCAGTGAGGAGCAGTTAGATAGGTTTGATGATATTAATAAAAGACTTACCCGTATAAGAACAAAACGAGGAGTCAGTTTTGAAAAGGTATTTAAAGAATTTAAAGAAGAACCCACATTCTGGGAGGTTTATGGATTACCCGCTCCAACTAAGCCGTATCCAAAATGGTTAAAAACAATTAAGGATCATCCTAAATTCCCAGAGTTTAAGAGAATAATTCTCGACCCAGATTCTAATCCCGAAGGCCCAGGGCCGAAGGGCGGAGGTAAAAATCAAAAGCAGTTCTTATTTGAAAACATGCTAAAAAACCGAGGCGACCTTTCCTACGGGCTCGGCTCAAGCTACTCACTATCATCGGGAGTTTCTACAGACGCATTGAAGACTTCTACAGTTCTTACCCGCATGGCAAATAAGGTCGGGTTAGATGATGAGGGTAAGAAAGCATTGAAGGATTATTTTGCCAAGAAGAAGGATGATTTAAAATCCGGAGATATTATCAGTTCATTTGTAGATCAGTCCAGAGCGGGTACTAAATTTATTAGCGACGCGCTTCGCAATATGGGAATAGAGGATCAGGCATTACTAGACCAGTTAGATGTCCGCGGTCTTTGGCATCAATACTATGGTAAAACGGATGAGCAAGTAAAACAGGCAGAAATGCGTTTTATCGAGCCTATTATGGATGCGCTAAGTGACCACGGAATTTCTCAGGAAGAATTTGGCGAGTACTTAATTGCTCGTATGGCACCGAGTAGAAACATCCATCTCAAGAAGATGTACACCGAGATGATGAATGAATTAGATGACGGTGATAAGAAGAACAGTTTAAAAGAAATGCTTGAAAAGCGTGGGGATAATTTAAGCGGAGTTGCTACGGACATTGCAATCCAAGTGGTTAAGAAAATGGAAGCTGAACCGGCATTTCTTAATTTTTTACAGGATAGCAGAGAACCTCTTCAAAAATTCTATGACATGAATCGTGAAGGATTAGATCATAGGGCGGAGTCAGGGCTAATTCAAGGCCCCGGAGCAGCAACGGAAGCTCTAGAAGACGGCACAGCCTCCGGTTCTATCGACGAAGTAAAAGCAATGGTTCAGGCCAGTTCGTTTTTTAATTGGACAAAGGATGGAGGTTCTAAATTCAGCTATAAGTTTGCCGGGAAAGACAGCAATTATTCATACGCACCGATGCAGGGCTTCGAGGGAGGAACTGATACTCTGTATGAAAAAGAAGAAGCTTATGGAGTTGTGGGAAAATCAAGCTCGTCATCCGGTCGTGCATGGGATCAGCCAAAAAATAAATTTCTATTCAAGGGAGCGTTTGGAAGAGAAGAAGATTCTGTCGGGCCGAATCCAGAAACGGTATTTGCTGTTGCTAGACAGCAGTATTTTGAAGGAGGAGTTCGAGGAGCCAAGAATGAAGTGTCTAATTCATTTGGAGCAGCCTTTGAACTGTTCCGAGCAGTAGCATATCACGGAACAGAAATCACCAAGGGTGAACCTCTTGCACCTCTACCGCCCGCTGTTTTAGAACGGATTGAAAAAGACCCAAGCATTATAGAAACCGCCCGCGAAATGTTTGAGGGTAAGGATGCAATCTTTGAGAAAGATTTTAAACAAATCGACATTAAAAAAGACTACGAGATTGTAGAAAAAGATATTCTTGTGGACGGTGAAAAGGTTGAAGGTCTAAGAATGGTCACCCGGGAAATAAGCACCGAGTTTCAAAATGACCCATATGTTTTTGTATACCGTAAAAACGGTGTCCCGTACTATGTACAGTTTAAGAAGGATGCGAATGGTGGCCGGGTTGCTCGTTCCATTAAGAATCTTAGATACGAAGCGCTTCCTACATTTTTAAAAGGTGTTAATAGTGTCACGCGATTTATGGCGAGTATGTTCACCTCAAGAAATCCCGCTTTCATAATACCCAATTTTATTCGAGATCTTGGTACTGCATTTATTCACTTATCCGAGGACGACAAAAAGAAATTTGTTAAAGCTACATTCGGCCGGAAGCGGTTATATGGTTTCTTAGTTGAAACAATGAAGGTTGAAAGAAAAGCGTATAAGGGAGAAATGATACAGCTTGACCCCCAAGGCTTATCAAGAGAAGAGTACGCTAAAAAACTAATCAGCGAAGGAGACTACCAAAGAGTTTATCAATTAGCAAAAGAAGCTGGTGCAAAGGTCGGATATTTCCGAGCTAAGTCAGTTCCCGAGCTTCTTGATGATATGGAGAAGTACGACACCAAGTCCAAAAAGGGTATGCGTGGAGCATGGAATTCTTTTGTTAATTTGCTCGATGTCACAAATACCGGAGTTGAGAATTCAATCCGTATGTCTGCATTCGCATCTGCTGTGGAAGCGGGATATACCGTACATCAGGCAGCGACTATATCCAGGAATGTAACGGTTGATTTCAATCAAAAAGGTGAAATGACCCAGACCATGGGTTCATTATTTGTGTTCTTTGGTGCATCCATGAATTCGATGCATCGAATGATGTCCACATTTAAAAAGCGCAGTCCAGCAGAGCGTAAAAAATTAATTCTCACAATCGCGGGTGCGTCTTTCGGTCTCAGTCTATTCAACCGAATTATGGATGACGACGAGGACGAGCCTATTCCAGATTACGATACAATTTCATCCTATCGCAGGGACACCATGGCAATCATTGGAGATCCAAGAGATAAGAATACCGGATATGTCGGAATACCTCTCCCTCTTGGTTATAACATGTTCTGGGCTTTAGGACAGACAGCTGGGGACTTCGTTGCAAAAACAGTTATGGGACGTGGTGGAGCGGGAGCAGTTGATTTCTTAACTAGAAATTTAAACGCTACTTTAAATGCCTTTAATCCAATTGGTGGTTCAACATTAGCAACCGCAATGATCCCAACCGTGGGAAAACCGGTAGCCGAATTATGGGCAAATCAAAACTTTATGGATATGCCTATCCGCAATGAAGACCGTCCATATGAAGCACCTAAGCCTGCACATATGATGGATCCGAAAAGAACTCAGGAGCATTGGACGGCACTTTCAGAAGGACTTAATAATCTACTTGGCGGTAGTGATGAAGTAAAAGGTTCAGTCGGTGGATTATTTGGAGGCAGCCCATTAAATAGTTTAGAAGGCACCGATATGAAATTTGATATTTCAGGTAGTCAAATGGAGCACTTACTTCTCGGGTATGCTGGTGGTCCGGGGCAGATTGCGAATGCGATGTTTGGCGGTCTATTATTCCCCGCAATGTCTGCTGAAAAGGATTACGGTAAATTTGATCCGAATAAGATGCCTATCGCAAATCGCTTCTACCGATCCACGACCCACGGCTCGCGAGTTAAGAACTTATACTACCAAGTTCGGGAAGCGAACAAGATCGCAGATCGTGCGATTAAAGCAGCTAAGATCGCCGGTCCAAAAGAATTTAATGAAGCTCAGAAAAACTTAAAAGGATTGTTAGCCCTATCAAGCAATATAAAATATGCCGATGCCTTTAAGAAAAAGGTAGCAGCTCAAAAGTCGAAGGTCGAAGTCTCAAAAAGCTTAACCCAGGATCAAAAATTGCAACGCATTGCACAACTCGAACAGCGTGAACATGATGCATATGTTAAGGTCATCAAGAAAGCACAGTCGCTTGGAATTTCATGAAACAAACAAATTTACGACTTACAAAAAAACAGGAGGAGAAACTTGTAAAATACGCACTAGAGCGTGTTGAGCAGTTAAAAGAGGATAATAGGGAACGCATTGAGAACGATAAGATTTCGTGGAAAATGTATCACAACGATCGTACAGATCGGGTAGGGTACGACGGAATATTTAGTCACTCTAATTTGTCGGTTCCTATGACCAGCTTAGTGGTGGACCACTTCATGGCTCGCGCTGAAGATGAGATCACAGGTACTTCTCCATACTTTAAATTCGAAGCTCAGGGAGCAGGCGATATCGATATGGCGGAGACCTACGATAAATACTTTAATTGGAAGATTGAGGATCAGGCAAATACCAGAGAGAGACTCGAAGAATCTTACCTCCATTTATTTATCCAACGGGCTTTAGTCCTGAAAGCGGTATACGAAGAAGATGTTTCCACTTGGTACGATTACGAAAGAAATGGACTCTTTAATTTACAGACTCAGGAATTTGAACAGATCCCAGGACAAGGACCAATAATCGAAGGCGAAGACCAGTTCATTCCAGAAATGAACCCAATGACCGGAGACTCAGAACTTCGACTTGCATCTGATCCCAGTTTCGTAATGACTCCGGGTGTACACGAATTCCAACCACTTCCGGAAGGAGTCCCCACTCAAATGGTAAAGTACAAAGGTCCAAGGTCGGAGGTCGTCGACTCAGATCGTTTCTTATGTCCTAGCCATGCAGAATCTGTACAGGATGCAGATATCATTGTGGAAATGTATGACAAAGATTTGAATTGGGCTAAGGAAATGTTCCTTGAGCGTGAATGGTTAAGCTTTGGAGATTTTTATAATTTATTAAATAAAGACGCTAATCCAAGAAGTCCGATTGAAAAGAATGAGGAAAGAACGGAGAACTTAGATTTCGATTCAGAAGAAAATCCAAGCATGCAAGTACTTGAATGTTGGATGAAAAGAGATGTACTTGGAACCGGAAGCCCTCAGGAATTTTGCATATTCATAGATCCAGAAACTGAAAAACCGATCTTCTATGAATTCGTGGCAAAACTGACTCCCGATAATCATGTCCCCTATACCGTGGTATCGATTGGAAAAGAGCGTAATAAATGGTGTGGTCAAAGTCTCCCCGAGCGAATCAGATCTTTTCAGGAATATGTAGATAAACAATTTAATTCTCAAAGCTATAGGAATGAACTTGCTGCGAACCCGATCATAGGTGTCAACCCGCAGGCCGTAGAAGATGAGCCGGAGGATGTAGAATTGCACGCTGGTAAGATATTTGAATTGAAGGATCAATATACCATTGATGACTTTATAAACTTTGCCGCTGTCCCCAATGTCGATGTTCGAACCCAGGATCTAATTGATTTTGTATTTGGAATTGTCCAGCTATGGCTTGGGGTTTCCAACATGGCACAGGGAGATTTTCAGGCTTTGGCTCCGGCTAATACAGCAACAGGCGTAGAAGCAACCCTTCGCGAAGCTTCGAAGATTGGTCGTCGATGGATGCGTAGAATTGTCCGTGGATTTGAGGATCACTTGACTAAGCTTGTACAAGTTTCCATGGCCACCATTGATGAAGAAGAAGTCTTTGAATACATGGAAGGCGATGTCCGTGCATTTGGTGTTATGTCTCCTGATGCGATTAAGGACATTGGAATCAATGTTCGAGTCATACTGTCTCAGGACCAAGGACAGCGAGCGATAGAGAAAGCGAATTTAGCATTGCAGACCCAGGATCGATACTTCCAATCACCTCCGGAGATGCGTCCATTCATCCGTCCTATGCTCAAGCGTATTCTTGATGCCATGGGATTTGAAAAGACTGATGAATTGCTACCACCTGAAGCACCGGCCGATCCAAAGAGTGAAGCTGAGATTGCTAAGATGTTGGGTGACAACGCTGCATCACAGGGTGAAAGTCCCGAGCCAACCGATGGCGTTCAAGCGGCTACTGCTGGTATGGGTAATAGTAACCCACAAGGCATGAACCAATACCAAGGATAATTTATGAAAAAGTACACTCACGCAAAAGAAAACACTAAAGAACTCCGGTTGGAGCAGAAACGAGCGCTAGATATTAGAAAGATCGATAATCAAACAACCGTGGAGCGTCAACTAGGACACTTCCATCCAAAATTTGGATCATCTCTTGGCACTGGTTACGACGGAACAACGGGCGTTGTTCAGAAAACAAATCGAGCAGGCTCTGTCGGTTCCGCCCCTAAAGCTGCTGAAGTGACATACGAATGGAGCTTTTCTTTTGTCGGAGGCGCTAGCCTTAGGCTCTCTTACATCAGTAAAGTGAGTGGAGTTATATCTTACACACCTATTACGGATAAAGGAAATCACACATTTGATGTGGCTTCTACAAACGCGGGTGCGCCTTCAAGCGTTGCATTCTGGATAGATGAAGCTGCGGATGTACCAGTATCAGACAACTACAGAGTATATTGCGGTTTAGTACCATTCTACAGCACAGATGGAGGTACCACGGGTATAAACTTTGTCACCTTAGACACCGATTCAAATACCAACGAGTTAATTACTGCGGATGTCACTAGCAGTCTTGACAACGCTAAAATCGCTTGGATGGACAATCTTTTCGCTGGGGATACGTCCGTAAATATTTTCTAGAACTAATTTGCATGACCGACCTAGTAGTCTTCGATCAACTCGCGGACATAAAAAAACTGACTACCGATGAATCTTTTATCCATCTGGAAAAACGCTTTCAAAAAGAGCGCGCTCGTTATCTATCAAAGATGCTTGACCGTGATACAACGCCTGAAGAAACACTGGCCATCAAGGCTGTCGTTAACGCGCTTGAAGGCTTATCGCCAATGGCTCTTGCGGAAAAAGTTCTTAAGATCGAAGTAAAAAATCGAAAGGTTTCTCATCCGGAAATGTTTAAGATTAAAAGAAACACAACCGCTTGATAAGGTATTATAAAGAACTGATAATATAGACATGGCAAATATAAATATATCCTGGACGACCATCCCAGCCGACACTTCTGATATAGAAACTTATGAAGTATATGTCTGCGATGCGACTGCTAACGGCCATTTCACTACCGCAGCTCAGCTTCAAACTAAGCTCGACGCTATTCAAGGAGGCGCTACCGCAGGTGCTCAAGGCTTGGAACTTGTAGAGAGTATCACAGATCTTACGGCATTATCCACAAGCTCACCTAAACCGTTGACCACTGGATCTTACCACTTCGGTATCGCAGCAAAAAACCAAGGTGGGTTTAAAGTTCTAAACGACACCTCGGTTACTGCTCTTGCGGTAGCCTAAGACCTTAGACCTATGCCCGTCGCTTCCAGATGGGGGTCAGATGTAAAAACTGTATCCCGAATTGATTGGACTTGCGATTCCAATAATACGAAACCGCGTCCGTTAAACCACGCGTGCCACTCATCAGGAACTGCATGCCCACCAATTAGCGGGCCGAGTAATATATCCGCAAGCATAGCGATACCCGCATCCGGACCTAGCGGAATAAGCGCAAGCGAAGTATCGGCAGCACCGCCAGCCAGCGGCCCGACGGGAATATCCGCAGCGATCGCTCAATTTAATATCGCACCTTTAGAAGCGAGTCAGGATAGCTTTGTAAGATCCGCACCGGTCGGGAATGACAATATTAAATTCGCAGAAGATGTTGATCATATATTTATAAACGACGGAACTGATTGGCACCGCTTTAACGAGGAATAGGAACGATGGGCGATATATCAGTACATAATAGCGCTGGTGCAAATGATAACCCAAATACGGTAACTAGTGTAAATGCGAATGTGGGTCGAGTAGTCGATCTATTCATGACAAAAGAAGAGGCTGCGATTATTCAAAGTCAGGTAAATGCAAATACAGAAAATGTAACCGAAGTTGTTGAAAATGCACCGGTCAGTTTAAATACCTTTAAGGAACTCTCTGATAATCTACAGGTTAGTGATTTTCTTGCCGCATTGGGCGACGATTAAAGTTTTACACCGCAACCGATTGAAGACCTTGTTGTTTTATAGGATTATCAGACCTGAACTTCACCCGCTCTAACACAATTTTTTTATGGCTAATATTCTATCTCAAATCGGTGGCGCAGTTAATGTTAAACTCGCAGAAAAACTTAATCTCGCTGGAGGTACAATAACGGGAGAACTCGTTGTTCCCGCACCAACCGCAGAAACTCAGGTCGCGCAAAAAGCGCAGATTTCTGCATTGGAAGCACAGATTGGAAGCTATGGAAATTTCGTAGCGACCATAGCAGATGTCACCGTTTCAGTTAGTGATACCGCGGCTAATATATTCGCCATAGCCGATCCGGCCAATGGAACAGTTGCAGTTGCGACTGACACCAATGCAATTTATGTCGCGGACGGAGGAACATTTTCCATAAGCGATATCGATAATGTAAATGCGGCTGTAATAACTGCACTCGCAGAATACAATGCATCGGGAGATACCGAAGCAAACATCCGATTGAGGACTGGGGATGCTACCGGTACTATCATGTTCGGAACTGATACCTACGATCTCTACATCTTCGACGGGACCGATTGGCAAACCTATAACAACGACGCATAATGAGCGATTTAAACGTATATACAACTTCTCAAATTAACGCACTGACCCCGATCACTGGGGATATGGTTGTTGATTCCGATCTTAACGCAGTAAAACTTTATGACGGAGCCGCATGGAGAACCTGGAATTCAGATTCGGTCGCGGGAGGATTCGAAAACCGCTGGGGCGCGAGCTTTGATGGTACGGATGATTATATCCAACTGCCTAATGGCGTTCTAACTGCACTTTCAGGTACTGCCTACACGATAAGTGCGTGGTTCAATTTAGATATTGTAGGGAATTATCAAATGATTTTTTCTGCTAGTAGTAATTTGCAAATATACTTTAGACCTAGAGTTACACAGGTAGGACTAGAACTTTACGTTAATGGAGCGACTAGGATATCCCAGTTTTCTACATATAGTAATGTGGGTTCATGGGTACATGGTTGTATTTCAGTCGATACTACAGGCACAAGTACAATGTACATTAATGGTTCTTTAAATACTTCAAGTATTAGTGTACCTCAAGCTACCAGCATCTCAAACCCTGTAATAGGGTCTTTTAATGGAGCGAGTCTTTTTTTGAATGGGTATGTGGACGATTTTGCTATTTTCAACTCAGCACTAGATCAAACCGCAGTCACGGCATTATACGGAGCTGCTCCAAATGCAGGCATTCCTTCAGAGGTTACCGGAGCAATCGGATACTGGAGAATGGGAGATGATTCAAATGATTCAGCAACCTCAGGCGGATCCATCGCAACTATAACCGATTCAAGCGGAAATGGAAATGATGCAACCCAGAGCACTGCAAGCGCGCAGCCTACATTCTCTGACCTAACCGGCGAAACAATCTACGTATAATTAAAATATCATGGCAACTATAGACACAATCGCAGACAGAAGCACCGGATCCGCAATCGCGGGCAAAGCATATTTTGAAACCTCGACGAATAAATTCATCGTCTATAATGGCAGCGCATGGATCGAGATCGATAGCGATGGCACCGGCGCGGCAAGATATGATCTTGATTTAAATTACTCACTCGACACTAGTTCGGCACCGCTATTACATTTGGATGCATCTGATCTATCTCTTTCTGATGGAGACTCTGTAACTACTTGGTCTGATAAAAGTGGTAACGGTTATAACTTTTCAGGTACAGGTGCTACCGCACCGATATTTAAAACATCGGGAAGACTTGGCCACAATACAGTGTTGTTTGACGGCACTGATGACTTCATGACTAACGGCAGTGTTCTTGGTCAATTTACAGATCAAAATGCTACTTTAATCGCAGTTTTCAATCAGTATGATACCGATTCTCAAGTTGATTTGTTTGACACTGGTGCTTTTGCAGGTGGAGATAGGTTATCGCCGGATTACAGCAGTGCGTTCTTATCTGCAAGAATTAACTCAGTATCCGAGACTTTTACTAAGCCGCTTTTTGGTAACAATATATTCGGTTTAAGAGTCGATTCATCATCGCCGAGCTATGAGCTCTTTTACAACAAAGCAAGTCAGTATCAAGTAGGATCTTATAGTTTTGGGGTAGCATCTACCATGTCAATAGGTGGGGGTAATACTAGCTATAAGTTCAACGGTGAGATTTCTGAAATATTACTTTTTAATCAGGCATTATCTGATGACGAGTGGAACACAATTCACTCGTATCTGGCTGATAAATATTCGGCGTCCAGTAAGACTGTCTTGTCAGGTAGCTATGCTCTTGACAGTACATATTCTGTAGCTGCATCCCCTACATTTCACTTTTCACCTGAGGCAGAATACTTACTCAAACCCGACAGAACACAAGCATCGGCTAATGATGACGAAGTTGTCGCGTGGAGAGATAAGTCGAGAGGTTTGCAGTTATCTAGTGTAGATTCGACCTTAAACCCAATTCTAAAAACTAACCACATTAACGGAAATAACGCCCTCTATTTTAACGGGGATGTTTTAGCCGCTTCGGCTACTACAATGTTAAATAATTACGACGGTTCGGGTACTTTGATCTTTGCTTTTAATGCAAACGGAGACAGCAGCACCGAACCGATCGCATTTCCTAATAGCGGCTCTGCTAGGCTAATTAACGACGCTTCCAATGGTTATATGAGCACACTAAGGCTCGGCAGATTGTCTAATCAGCCTCACGGTGTCGATATAAACAACCCCCACATATCAACGGTTACACAGAGTATATCTTCGAACTATTATAAAATATTTGGTAACGGTGGATCACCCGTAACTAACACAACAGCCTCAAACCCAAACTATTCAAGTTTAGTCGGCACCAAGGATTTACTAGTAGGAGCGAATACCCTTACGGCCGACTACCCACTTAACGGTTATGTCTACGAAATCTTATTCTTTGATTCCGCACTTTCTGATGCAGATTTAAATGCAGTTGGAAACTACCTCGGAGCAAAGTACGGAATTAGTTATACCGCCATATAGGTCGTGGTACTAAGGATTGAGGTTATTAGAGAGTGGGAGACGACGACAGCTTAACCGATGGACAGACCGGAATATCTCAAATTACAGATGCATCCGGAAATGGAAATCATGCAACGCAAGCAACCGCAGCAAATCAGCCAACCGCTAGCATTGATCCTGTAATCTACGTATAAATCTTAACATCAATTCTAACCTTACATACTATGGCACATAAATATAAATTATTTAACACTCCTGAGGAGTTTGACGCAAAAGAAGCAGAGATGAGAACTCTCTTAGCTATCCCTGACAGCAAGGGAACAACTGGATATGCAGATTCCCGTATGATTGATAATCCCGATCATGCTGATTATGGAATGTTCATCTTCCCGGTTGTAACCGAAGGAAAATGGAAATGCGATCAGCACTTCAGCGCTGACGAGCTTGTCGATGGTGATTCTTCCTGGGCGAAGCCTTTAGAAGAATTGGCATAGTTCTTACTCCTACGCGGGGGTTGTATTAACTACGACCCAAGAACCTGAGCCTAAGTGCATATACAATTTATCAGTATCTGTACCTAGTGCCATGGATCCTTTAGGATCTCCGCTCCTACCTTTAATTTGGGCCTCGGTATCGATTATTCGAACGAGGCCCTTTTTACTTTCGATTATTAGCCGAACGGCTGTTCCGATTTCTGCTACTAAACTCATTCGAAAGAGACCCCCAAACTCTCTTCCACATCCTCCGCATTATACCGGATGACTCGTGCGTTAATTTCTTTTCTTTCCCAATTCCATTGTTTCGCCCATCGACGAACGGTACCGGGAGAGACATCCATCCTTTCACGAATAATTCGTGGCGAAAGATAACGATTTTTTGTTACGCCCATATTCGTTTATATACGCTTATAACCGTACTACGCGACCGGATGTAAAGCGCGGGCAACCGATTGAGGAATCGACCACAATCTGGGATTATGAGTACCGGAAAGAGGCACATACGCTTCGTTCTTTATGATTAATCTAAACCCACAAAATACTTAGTTACTATGTCTAATATTCTCCAACAAATCGGTGCCGCTGTTAAAGGTAAAGTCGATGGTGTACAAGCCAACGTCGCTGCTGAAGAAACCGCTCGTATCGCCGCAATCACTGCTGAAGCATCTACCGCTAGAGCAGCTGAATCCGCTAACGCTACTGCAATAAGCAGTGAAGCATCTACCGCAAGAGCTGCTGAAGCCGTTCTTACTACTGCTGTTTCTGACGAAGAAACTGCTCGCATTGCTGCTGTTACTGCTGAAGCAAGCTCAAGAGCTTCTGCTGATACCAGTCTACAAAGCAACATCGATAGCGAAGCTACAACTGCAAGAGCTGCTGAAGCTGTTCTTACTACCGCTGTTTCTGACGAAGAAACTCGTGCAACTGCTGCTGAAGGTGTTCTTACTACCGCTGTTTCTGCTGAAGAAACTGCTCGTATCGCTGCTGTTTCTGCTGAAGCTAGTTCAAGATCATCCGCTGATACCGCTCTCCAAGGCGAAATCGACGCAGAAGAAGTTCGCGCTGCTGCTGCTGAAGGTGTTCTTACCACTAACCTCGCAACTGAAGTTTCCGATCGCCAAACTGCTGTTTCTGCTGAAGCAACAACTCGTGCGGCTGCGGTTACTAATCTTGACACTGTTAAAGCAAACCTCGCAGGAGCTGCTTTCACCGGTGCTGTTTCTGGTACAGACTTAACTCTTAGCGGAAATCTTACCGTTACTGGTACAACCACCAGCATTGAAACTGTTAACTCCCAAGTTAAAGATTCAATCATGCTTCTCAATGACGGAGCAGCTGGCAGTTCGAACAACGCAAATGACGTTGGACTTATCATGGAACGTGGATCGAGCGAAGATAACGTTGCATTGGTATTCGACGAAGGTGAAGACAAGTTCTGCATGTACAAGACCTCAGCTGCTGCAGATGCAATTGATATTACTGATGCTGATTCATCAGCAACTCTTCTTCCAGTTAAGGTTTCTGATGTATACTTAGGAGCCGACAACCTCGGTTCTTACTCCGATTTCAGCTTAGCATTAGGATAAGCCTAATTTAGCTTACTAATTCTCCTAAGGGGTCGGAGGTCTAATCCTTCGACCCCTTTTTTTCCAATGAAAGTCGCGCTACTTACTGCCTTACTATTAAGCCTTTCATCGTGTTCGATGAGATCGTTAGTCACCCCGGCCGCGACAATTTCAGGTGCAGCCCTCGGAGCTATAGGTGGCCCAGGTGGCGCAGCCCTTGGTGCGGGTACCGGATATGCCGCGGGGCGCATATATGAACTAGATGACGAGAAAAAAGAACTTGTCAATTCCATCACAAAAGGTGATGTCGACGCGATTTTAAATGCCGGGCTTGAACAACACAAGTCGGGATTCGACGAATTTACTGATTCCATAAAAAACATACTGAAAATTGCAGGTTCTGTACTCATAGCCTACCT
>Ga0209425_10004072_pt1 | contig 15124 bp, 9 predicted proteins | sample COG_05_FD_184749 | JGI IMG/M metagenome (GOLD analysis project Ga0209425, IMG submission 184749) | Pelagic Microbial community sample from North Sea - COGITO 998_met_05 (SPAdes) (version 2) | ecosystem: Environmental > Aquatic > Marine > Neritic zone/Coastal water | place: Helgoland, sampling... | reverse complement strand
CGCAAGACAGCATTTTTCGCACGGCTTGTAAGCTCCTCGTAGGTTGTACAAGAAAGGCAGACTGGGAAAGTTGAGGAAGGCCGTGCACTTATTGCTCCAGCAGCAGCAAACATCATCCGGAAGTTCAGAAAGTCTGATTACACAGACTCCGCACCCGGCTGAGGCCCAAGCAAATTCAAAGACGAGACTGAAGATTCGAAAACTAAAGTGTCGGTGGGGGCTTGCATGCAGATTCATCACAGTATCATTTTATTCGATGAAGAAAAGTACTGCAAATCGGTCAGCAGGTGAGCTTCGAACTAACGCTAATTCTAATTTGGGACTAATCTTATTAGTCAGTTCACTGACGAATGAAGTCACATTTAGTCCCACATTCCAACCCGGTTTTCTTGCGATCGTGTCTCGTTTCATTGACTGGGTACGATTGATTTAATTATCGTATATATGTATAGATATGGTAATATTATGTAATATTTAATAAATGTAATAGTGTATGTTCATCAAATATGATCGGGTAATTTTTGCCGTTGATTATGGTGGTATTTAGCTAGGTTTATTAAATATACTCGTATTTTATTTTTCACCGAGAAAAGCCATAAATACTTGGTTTCCTTCGCATTCGAAACCCTTTCAGCTGGCTCGACGCTTAACGCAGCGAACCTTCACGCTTACATCTATGGTACGAATTTATTAAGCACACCGATGCGACAAGAGGAAGCAAGGGTTGCTCATTCCATGTGACCCCTTCGAGCCCAAACTGTTGCCGCGACTGACTCCCTAATCTAACTTTGTAGGCCGACGAGGAAAAAGGAGTGCCGGCGGCGGAGGAGAAGAAGCCGTGGCTTCCTAACCCTCGCGAGGGAGAACACGTCTTCGGGGTTGCACATATCTTTGCATCCTTCAACGATACCTTCGTGGTGCGCACCCCTCCCTGGTGTCTTCCTTGATAATAGGGTTTTCGACAAACCCTAATGTTTGTCACGCTAACGACGCATTCTCACAACGCAGCACGTCACCGATCTTTCTGGAAAGGAGACAATCGTACGTGTAACCGGTGAGGTCTAGATCAACAATACCCGAGGCTCACGACCCGTATTTGACTTTTCTGTGTTTCCAAATAGGCGGAATGAAGGTAAAGGCGGACCGCGATGAAGCGTCCCCATATGCCGCAATGCTTGCCGCTCAAGACGTCGCTGTCCGTTGCAAGGTGCGGCGAGTATGCCCTGCCAGTTTCCCTGATGTGACATGATTCGCCGGTCGCGATGAGGTCGAACGCGTGTACGCCAACTGAGTTTGTCGTTTTTCCATGTACCTCCAGGAGCTCGGGCTTACTGCTCTTCATATCAAGATGCGTGCGACGGGTGGAAATAAAACCAAGAGCCCTGGGCCCGGTGGTCAGTCAGCCCTTCGCGCACTGTCTCGCTCAGGCCTCAAGATCGGTCGCATCGAAGATGTCACTCCGGTTCCCACTGACAGCACCCGCAAGAAGGGAGGGCGCAGAGGGCGTCGTTTATAAACGCTTTTGTGTTGGATATCCTGATCTGATCATTAATTACAAAATATTTGCTGGTTAAATCCTTGTTTTGTTCTATCTTTGGCCTCTTTGCCGCATTCAAGAATTGTAAGGCTAAATTCAAGAAAAGCATTACAATTTTAGGAAATCAACCCCATCAAGGAATCTTCTAGAGAGGTCCTTGCTGCCAAATGATGTGTTTGGTTTCTTCTCCTTCACCAGCGAATTCCAACCAGACATGATAGCACACCAAAAATGAGCCCCACATCTCCGATTATCTGTCCCGCTGCGTCAAACGCGAATTTTGGAGCAAAGACAGACCATACCATCAGGTGGCTCCGCACAGCACCAACAAAGCAAGCTGTAACAATTATTGTGACGAGACGGAAGAAAGCATACGACAAAACAAAACGAGAAAGTGCATTCCCCAGGGCCTGCGTGAGGTGTTCTTCATCAATCTTCCGCGGATTAAAACATGCAACGGCGACTGCTGGAAGATTCACAGAAACCAAAGCGTCCCCAGACCAGGTATTTGCAGCGAGCAGGATTCCCATGGTGACAAAATGAAAGTTCTTCATTCCAACAAACGCACTTGTGAAATGCAAACTGTCAAACGTGCAGTAATGTCCCCCTGCAAAAAAAAGCTGTAGAGCAAGCACTTGCCATAGGAGTGCGTGCGACACCTCTCTCAGATAACCTCCTTTTACAGTAGCTGATCCAAGTAGGCTGGAATGCAATGCGGCAGCAGACTGCGTGATGGAGAGCACACCCCACAATGAACCACGTTCTCCAAATAGTAGTATAAAGATGCTTAGAAGCGGCCATGTAGTACTGTGTGCGTCGTTCTGAATATCATAGCGCGGAGAACACGTTCCGCCGAGATTCCTGGGTAAAAATAAACCAATCATTGATGCAATATATGAGATCCAGGGCAGAAAGATCTCAGGCAATACAGATGGACCAAAAGTCCCAAAACCCATGAGTCGCAACAGAGCGACAAAACAAGTTCCATGCTTGAATGTAAGAAGACCAACTGACGTTGAGGCTAGAACAACACATGCTCGTTGACCATTCGTGCTTCCCTGAATCATGTCGCGATGGCAAATCCATGGTAATGCTGCAAATGCACTGAAGAACATAGGTCCTTGGACGAAAGCAAAGGGCAACAATCGCACATACCCTGTGCTATGATAAGCTTGCTTCAGCCATGTAGCCCCAAGGAGTTGACAGCCCGCGTTGCACGTTATTGATGCTGCGCCGATGCCTGAATGCAGAGTAGCATCATATCTTCTGTAAGAACTCATAGCTCGGCATAAAAATGAGTTTCGGAGAATTAAAAAGAAAATTACAAATGAAGCAGCAGTAAAGTGAGCTACATCTGCCTCGGCTGAAATGAAACTATTCGATACTCGATAGCCAGATATCAAACTACCGACAGTCAGAAGAAATAGTATTTCCAGGCAAACAGCTCTACTCTCCAACAAGCTGTTAATAGTGACCATTCGACTGGAGATGGATGTCAAAAGCATATTCACCGTCGTGCCTTCGCTCGTGAACGGCAAATACGTCATAGCACAAAATGCCAGTAAGCAGGTTAGGAGAACAACACCTACTGCCATTTTTCTAATATTAAAATGAATCCAACGTTCTCGCGATGTTTCTGCGGCACTGATGAGGAATGCTTCCAGCCATTTCTGGCCGTCATAATCTGATGCTGTAAAGCTCTGCGAAATATTATGAAGGTCCTGCAACCGTGACCAGTCGTCTACAGAGAAAGGGTTCCCCGCCTCTAATGCGTATGTGTTCAAATAGCGCCAGACTTGCAGAGCCGCGCCCCTGAGAGAGCGAAGATACCATTGTTCTATAACATGGTTTATGCATGAAGCAAATGATTCCTGGTGAGATTCAGAGGCAACTGCGACCTCCAGAAATCTCCTCTGGATAGTTCCGAGACTACCGAATGGGATTGGCAAATCGAGGACGGCCGAAAGTGTCGGTGCGAAATCGATCTGCGACATCATTTTGAAACCTCGGACTGCATGCGACTGCGCGCTATTTGCGTCGTTCGAGTTTTGTGTTAGTTTCTGAACAGACGCTGCACGAGGATTGTGTATGAGAAGAAAAGAGTCAGTTTCTGCGGAAGTGCCGCCACCATGATCGCCATGAAGTGTCATTCCATGATCCCCCATGACAATCAGTAGTGCGTTATCAAAGGCTGTATCCGAACTCATTATTGACATGACTGATTTGATGTCGGCATCGATTTCCTGCAACTTCTTTTCCATGGCCTGACTCTCCACTCCATATGTATGCCCCGCATGGTCAACACCAAGGAAATGACCTATAAGAATGTCCCAGTCATTAGGGTATTCAAGTGCTGACAGGAGATGTCGCCTGACACCTTGATCAACGCTGTCGAGATCCCGCACGTTAAAGGATGGATGCGCGTCGACACTTGCGGCAAAGTGGGCGCGATGAAATAGTTCAAGCCAGGTGTCATCTCCAGAAAAGGAGATTCGACGACCAGCTGATGCCGCTTGTGCAATAATGTTGTCCTCAACTAGTTTGGCAGCGCCGAAGCTTTTGCTGATCTCCAAAAATGTAGGAAGACCACCTGTCAAAATGCTTTTGAGACGTTGTTGTGTCGTAGTTGGTGGATCAGCAACAAAGCGGAACAACTCAGTTGTCACTGGTTTCTTCTGTACAATCTCTGCAATTGAACTCAGCGGCGAGTTCCTAGTCCACCTGCTTTCTTCCATATCGAAAGAAGCAGCTGCGAAGTCGAAACGAGCGCCATCGACAATCACCAATACAACTTTATCGATCATAGCGTCGGTCCAGCATTCCGCCTCGCCAGATGATATGTTAGATCCAGGCTGAATTCGGTTGCGTCGGATATCATTTGAACCGGTAGGCTGGAAATCGCAAGTGCTTGTGTTCGAGAGCTGCACTCGTGTAATATAAAAGCCCGAGCCATAAATGAGCAGTGCAAGGGCCTTGCCGACCGCCAGAAGACATAAGAACACAAACAACGGAACGTGTGTGCTACACAACCTTTCTGAAGGGCGGCGAGACCGCGGCATCTGTTACAATTCCTTCTTGAAGTGTGCGCGGGGCTGTTCGGCTGCGGGGCTGTTTTGAGTCAGAGAGACCATTTGAAAGACTGTTTCAACGCTGAGCTGCTCGTGGGGGAGATCTCAGGGCGAGTGCCCTGCCAGAAAATATCTCTCTCTGCGTCGTCTTCAATCGATCGTCTTCAGTCGTGACAACATAACATGGCCAAGACATATTGTGAAAATGGCGGGCACCTTCGTATCTTTTAAGGTCAACCCCCCTAATAATAGAAGAAAAAATATATTACGATTTTTCAACCCGTGACAATATGGTCCCAATATCTCGTATGGAAAATTGGTTAAGATTTTTAATTCAAAAAGCTTCGTAAAAGGTATCTTTAATCTTAAAGGATCGAACGAGGACGGTGGTTCGCTCCTGTGGGTCGGCACAGCCTGAGAGGGATAGATGGTTAATTGTAAAATGCATTAATATAATTACAATCTTAAGCCAATAAAAATAAAATACAAGGACTTATTACATCTTATTACTCACGTATCTATCCCTTAACGATACCAGATCTTACTTGGATCGAGTATTTGTGAAAAAGGTACTCTTGGATTCAGTGACGTGCGTGGGTGAAGGCTTAACCAAGATTTACGAGTTAAAAGAAAAAAAGGAAACCTTGGAATGGGTGAATGTAAGAAGGGCTTAACCAAGATTTTCGAATTTAAAAAAATAAAAATGTCAACAATGATGGAACGAATAGACCGTGATGTTTGATAAACGATACCAGGTGAGTGTGACATTTTTAAAATTTCCCGAAATGTGTAGATGCAAAAATGCGGCTATGCCGAATATCATCCATGCATATTTGTTGTGAGTTATTATTCCGATTTCGGCCCATCACTCCTTTGGTATTCTTACCCGCCCCCGTGTTATGCTTGATCGGCCGGAGCATGTAATAATAGACTATTAAGGGGACGGTATAAATAATACCTTCGAAAACTTACGTTCCGAAGGTACGAAGGTACCTCTTAAGATGTACCTTGGTACCTTCGAAGGTACCTCTTATAATTTATAATATGAACTCATTATTTATTTAACTTTCAGTCAAGCGGGCATTTCAACCGGACACGAGCTACCTCGCAACAGCCGTGGTCTCGACGTGCACGTGGAAGGTAAGTCCACGGAATGAAAGCGCACGTCGGCACATGTTGCGTTCGTTCTTGGAACTTTGGAGGCTCTTCTCAAAGTTATGTTTCGAACAAAACGCGCGGAAGGTCCGGAAATATTTCTCGACAGCTCCCCCACAAACAACCGACGTTGGACATTCGAGAACTTCCGGCTCTTCGCTTTCTTCCAGCTGAGCGCCAGCCTCGCGGGCGAACACTCTCAAAATCCCTGCCACGCCCTGTAGAAGAGCTGAGCCGCATTCAGGATGTAGACGCTTGGGTCAGAGATCGTATGTCGCGACATACGTTTCATACCACCTCGGGGCGACAGGTAGGATTGCCCCTTTCCAAAGTTTGCTTCCATTACTTGATATCTTAAACGTTCCCCCCGATGACATTTGCTATAACTGACGAGCCCTCGCTCCCAAGATTATGGTTTCGGTGGAATCATTAGGTGAGGAGTACAGGGTGACTTTCGAAGTATCAGAGAATATAGCGCACGACAGTGACGGGAATCCTATCTTTACTTCTAACGACCTTCATTTGCACTGGGGAATGCACAGGGAGTGGCTCGATGAGTGGATGTGCTTACCAGATCTTCCTCGGGGATCCGAATACAACGACGATGATCCATGCAAACCAGCTACGCGAACACCATTTGTATATGACGGGGAGGGTTGCGCAGTCGTATTTCGTAATGGATTTCCACTTCGCTTGTCGCGGACTAAGTTTGATGTGCCTGCTTACTTTGCTCCCGTGGAAATCGACTTTGTACTAGTTGAATTGCAGACCGGAACGAACAGGGTGAACGCATTTGACGGGCCGAGAGGAGCATGCAAATGGCCATGTGCATCTTTTGCAGTTCCTATCGGTATGGAAAAAGGACATCCAGTGCCTCTCGGTGCCTCTCGTGCTGCTCCGATTTCAAACGGGGCTGGATACGTGAATTTTGCTTTGCACAGTGCCTTTGCCGAGACAGTTACATTGTTCCTGCAATGGTCTTCGGGCGATGATGCGTCTCCTGAAACTGTGGAAATCGCGCTCAACCCAACAGTCCACAGAACGGGAGACGTATGGCATGTGGCTCTCCCAGTTGGTATCCCCGGCTCAATACTTCCACTACCTGCAAGTTCTGCATGTTGGGAGGGCGGTGTTCATACAGGGACCGACATCCCGGCAGTTCTATATGGATATAAATGCGACGGAGATCCCGCAAGGGGCGGTTGGAGATTTCATCCCGGGATGGTCATGTTTGATCCACGTGCAACTTGTTTGCTTCCCCCTCTGGGACCTTTTCAGGATTCTTTCACACGAATGCCCAAGCTCTTAGGTTCGCTCGCAGATGTGATGAATGGAGGGGCGCAGTACCAGCTAGCATATGATTCCGGACCTAACGAAAAGGCTGTAGCAGGAGTCCGTAAGTTACGTCAAATTCCTGCGCAGGAGATCATCTATGAACTTTCAGTCGCAGACTTCACAAGTCATATAAGCGCTGATCTAGGGAACGTTGAACGGGGAACTTATGCTGGCGTGCTCGCAAAGGTTGATCATATCATTCAAACCGGCGCGACGACTGTCCTACTTCAACCCATCACTGCCAGTGCCCGACGTGTAACTGATGACAATTGGGGTGCAGCGCCTGTTAGCTTATTTGCTCCTGATCCAGAAATGACAACGCCTCATGGCGGAGATGCGCCTTATCAAGTGCGACAGCTTGTCCGCAGCTTACAAGCACGAGGATTGGATGTGCTCGTCCATATGGTTTTGACACACCTTGGTGAAGGCAATGATGCCTCTCCAGAAAGTCACAGCATTCGTGGAATCGATGTTTTTAGCTATTATGAAATGAGTAGCATCGGAAAAGTCAAGTCACATTCATCGATCTCCGGCACCACGCTGCTGAATTTACGGTCGCATGTGACTCGACAACTCATCGTTGATTCACTAAGGCACTGGCGAACAAGTCTCGGCGTGGATGGGTTTCTTTTCAACACAGCTGAAGGAGTTGATACAAGCCTGGTGGGAAGAACCGCTCTGTTGGAGGCAATCGCGCTTGATCCAGTTTTGAGTGGAAAGACTGACTCAGGAGGAGTATCAGCTGCTGTTGAAGTGGCGCAAGGACAGGCAACGAACAAGTTCCTAGCAGGCGGAGGGGTTCGTCTATATCTTACCCCAAACGAAAGCGACGTTGGTCAGATACAGAATTGGGGGGTCCTGGGTGAAAGGAATTCCGTTTTCTTGCGCGACATCAGTAAATATATGGAAGGATCAAATGGGTCACTTGGAGACTTTGCAAGTCGTGTATGCGGAAGTGCAGATCTGATCAAGGGTCGTCGCTCTTCGTCCTTTGGTCATGTTATCAATTCCCTCACTTTCTCCCCGCATGGGAAAACCTTAGCGGATATAGCAAGTGCCCTTGCAGCGCGTGCCAAAGTTCAAACTGTCCCGACTACTGCACATCCACCTAACGAACTCGGTGCAGATACAGTTGGACCATCAGATCTCGTGAAATCAAGGGCGCCGCTCAGGGCAATGCCGCCTGTGCATCCGACGGCCGCAGAGACGAATCTGATGATGCGTTCTTTACTTACAATCCTTTTTAGTGCTGATGGCATTCCTCTGATAAGTGCCGGAGACGAATATGGTCATACTCGTCGAGGAGAAGGCAGCGCCCCGAATACCTGGAAGAATGAAATCAACAGCTTCCGTTGGGATGCTTTAAAACCTGGCACAGCGGGGTATGCAGTATATTCCTTCATCTCAGCACTGAGTGCATTCCGAAGGCGTCGCGCAGACTTATTTAGTTCAGGGGGTGCAAATGTGCACTGGACAGTCATGGACGGGCATACTTCTCCAAGATGGGACGATTCCAGCGCACCTTGTTTGCTGATGTGTCACCGCAAAGCATATGCACCACATCATCATGCGGGGTCGCGAGCCAAGGATACAACAAACCCAACGCAGGATGCAGTCATTGTTTTCAATGGCACGGGGGATCTACAGAGTGCTGAAATTTGTCATCCACCTGATGAGTTTGCATGGGTTAGAGTTGTTGATACATCTCTATCATTCCCCTCTGATTGTACCCTAAGTTATATTGATCTAACAGGAACAAAGGGAAGCTATCTTGTCTCTCCGCATGCTGTGGTGATATTCGAGCTCGCTCCTGCCCCTTGAAGGCTACGCAAACCCCAAGAGAAAATCAAGCAGTTTGTGCAACAGAACAATAGGGAAGGATCTTTACAACCTGGAAATTCGCCGATGATATATCTTGAGGCAAATATGTTTCATGCACCCCATGAAGAGTCCTCTGAAACGCGAAGTGAGCGGATGTATCAATATGATGCATGTGAGGCGGGCAATGTCGGGTGCAGAGGTACGTCATATATTGACGCCTACGATAAAATCAGAGTGACAAAAGAGTTTGTAAGCGGATTTTCTTTCAACAAGTCAAATGGTTGAAAGTTTTTGCCGTGTCTTGGAGGCAGCCCGGATCGACCCTTGGCCTTGTAACAGTGCCCGGACCATGGTCATAGTTATATGTACTATCAGACACGCCAGTAATGGTCCAACTACCATGGCAAATATACTTTCAATCAAAACAGCTTCGTGCGAGGCACAGCACGGCTCCTGATAGGCTGCGAGTTTTATCTTTGGGGCCTGGCCTTGGAGTGCAACGCGGAAGTTAGCACTTGAGTGCACTAGTGCACTTTGTGCAAGTTCGGCGTCGTGACTGTTCGTATTCATGAAGCCTAGCCGATAGAAGTACATCAAATGGTCAGGCAAGGTTGTTGACCGCTGTTCTGAGTGATTCCAACGATCCATGATATCAAGCGGAGCCCTCAAACACTCTCTCAGGATGCGATAACCGTAATAGTCCTTGTCACCATAGACTCCCTCATACGCATCTCTGCATCCAACAAAATATTGGAAGTTGTTTTCACAGACATACCAAAAGGGAACTGGCTCATCAACACTCCAAGTGTCACCAACCACCGGAACAGCACAAAAAGTACCTTCTTCCGTCTTGCCAGCTTTGCGGGCACCATTTTTCTCCTTGAGTGGCAGCGCCTCATGCGCCTGGCCCATCAGATGATACCGAAAACTTTGTGACTTCAAATCTCTAAGAGCAAACACATCTGCAGTTGTGGCTTCAAGGTTCAGACCTTCACCGACGCGTAGGCCCAACTCGTTTTCCCCGAGTGCGACTACTGCTCGGCTAAGCTCGGCAAGCAAAACGAGTACAGAACCAACAAAAGAGGCCGGAATTATCCCAAGAAGTGCACCAAAAATGAGTTCCCTCGTGACGCCTCCAGAATGATAGAATGAACGAATCAACAAAACTCCAAGGTAGCAACACGCAAGCACTGAGCCGTAAATCACTCCTTGAGAGCATCTTCCACAAGATAGAGTGGAGACGAGCACCAAAGCATATTGGATAAAGAAGCTGGTCGAAAAAGTCAATCGCATGTAAGACGGGAAATTCCTTCGTTCGCCGGCCATTGACAGCCACGGGCCGGTTGACGAATCTTGATCGAGCTCGTCCCAACGCACAATTTCAGAGCTCAAGGAATGTTAGGAGCCTTTACTTGTTCAACGATGATAAAAAATAAGAAAGCCATTGGTAATTTCACACGAATTTCAACGTACCCAGGCGAGCTATGCGAGCTCTTGTACTGTAGCCGGTCGACCGAGTCTCCAGCGAGCAAAACGCTGGAAGCGCTTGAGCAGTGGAAGAGTCGTGAAGGAGGACTCAACATCCAGCGTTTTCTCCCTGCACACATATGATTAACGAAAAGTTACGAACGACTATATTATGATATTACGATATATATTACTGACCAATTCCGCGAGTCGATGAAGAAAAGTACTGCAAATCGGTCAGCAGGTGAGCGTCGTAACTAACGCGAACTCTAATTTGGGACTAAACTTATTAGTCAGTTCACTTACGAATGAAGTCACATTTAGTCCCACATTCCAACCCGGTTTTTTTGCGTCGTGTCTCGTTTCATTGACTGGGTACGATTGATTTAATTATCGTACATATGGTATCATAATATTAAATGTAATAATACCTTCGAAGGTAGTGTATGTTCATCAAATATACGGGTAGGAAAAAAGCTGCGCAAAAACTCAACTTCCATTTCATACGAATACGTCCCTGTGACGAATGCATTTGCCGTTGAGTTTGAAGTTTTGCGCAGCTCGAGTGTTGATAATATTATGATAATCCATATTAATACTGTAATATAATAATCAAATTACGAAACTTATTAATAAGAATAATAATAAGATATATAGAGTTATGAAAATTATTGCGAACTTTCAATAATATTAAATATATTATTTAAATATAGAAAACGTACGATATTATGATATATTATGAAGGTAATAACTGTCTACGACCGATGAGATAAAAGTAACTTTATCATCAATTATCCGATCTCAGTGTTAATGAGCCGGAAGAAAGTAAACCTTTCGGTAGTGGCAACAGAGCTGAATACACGCATTCGGCATAACCTTATCATCCATGTGAACATGCCACGTCTTCCACGGCTCCGCCTTTTGTAGAATGCTCATTATCAAAATAACGTGCGTAGGTATTCTATTTTAAATTGCGGAGTGTTTTGGATTCGCAACAAAGATCATGACGGAAGCGGAACGACTGAAACCGAAAGCAACACTTCACTCGCCTATCTCTTCGGTCGCGGATCTCGCCTCCGAGCTAAGCGGTGCTCTTATCGACTGCCCTCTGATTGATGAGCTGGCATTTTTGCCATCAGCGGCACCTACTGACGTCTTCGGCTTGGATCAATGCTTTCCTTCTGGAGGATTTGTCACAAGTACTGCAGTGCCTGGAGCCTTCCTGTTGGCCGGGAGAAAACTCGCTATCGCTGTGCACATGCTAATGCCATTATATTATTACATCTCAGCGGCGCACAAGCGCGCCTACGCTCAGCATAAAGATGGTGATATCCCTGAAACGGTTTCTTTCGGCATTGATCCGATAACTGGATTGGATACTTTCCGTCTCCTACTCCTTATTAATGGAGAACACAATACGGCGTGGAACGGACTCAGGCGTCGCCTGCTCCATAATGTCGCGGGACTTAGTATAAATGCGTGTGTTGATGTCGCTGTGCGTGAGTTGTGCTTTGCTGAGGCAATTCTTTGTGTGAACCCAAAGGCCACCACATGCTGGGTGTACCGCCGATGGATTCTTAACAATCTGTCTTTCCCCCATACTAATTACGTCACAGGCACGCGGCTCAAAAATATGTTTGCTAATGAGGTCACTATGGTAGAACGCGCCATTCGATTCAGACGACTTAACTACGCTGCATGGACACACCTGAGCCGGTGCAGTAAACATTATTTTTCTTGGTCAAAAAGAACTCTTCTGCCACCAGCTTTTGTTGCAATTCTGATTGAGAGAGTAACCTCTCATACGTGGCGCAACATGATGGACTCGTCTTTATTATATTACCTACAGATGCTCTCGGGTAACTTTTTATTCTCGGAATGTCAATCAATGGTGACCCTTATAACCAAGGTGTTGGAGATTTACCCTGAGAGAGAAGCCGCGTGGACATATCGCAGATTTCTTTCTGCTGCGCTCGCCCACAGCTTGGAACAGCGACTAGACTCAGACACCAATTCAGCCACAGATATTGAGGAACCGTTCATATCTGTGGAAGAGTTGTATTTTGTTTACCATGTTTTGAAAAGAAATGACAATACGCGGCATAAACTTGAAAAAGATAGTTGTGGTTCGGAACCATCATATTACACAGCAGTGTTTGGATTTTGGACTTTAGAATTATCCAGACGCATGTTGATACATACAGCTCTTGGAAAGGACTCGGCATGGATGGTGTCGGCCCTGACAACCAAACGTAAAGCTGTTATTGCTGATATTGCACAACTCCGGACTTGGAATCCTGCAGCAGTATTTGAATTTTAATTGTCGACTTGACAGAAGGAAAATTTTGGGTCCTCATATTCACTCGAATTCATCTACTCAATTCGCACCCGCCTTCAGTGTCTCCCTGTGCATATCGGATTCCTTTTCTCCTTTGGAACCCGGCTGGTACTTGATGTAACTCTTGCTCTTAACCTTTTCAACTTTCCTGCGCGGCTCCACTAATGCCCGCCGCTGCAGACTTTTTAGCCGGTCACGTATCAACGTGTGAGTTCCACTGACTGTTCGGAGGTTGCCAGTGAGCTCCTCTGTTAGTAACACCGGTGCTGGCTCAGATCGGTAAAGGTGTTTCCCTAGCCTGCAAGGAACCTCAGATGCTCTCTCCATTCTGGTCACTTTGCGACGAGCAAGCCTAGCTTGCTGTGCTTCCTCCTCTTCATTTATCTGCAAGTCCAAGTCCTTTAAGCTGCTAATATCTCGGCGCTGGCGTTTGGTCCGTTTGTTTGCCGCATCTTTTGCCTCCTGGTCGTTTCGCCTCTGCCGTTTATTCTTCTGCGCTTTCGACATCTTTCCATCGCGAGTCACTGCTGGATTCTTTGTCCGACTCTGGAGTCCCTCGTTGGCATTCATGCCTTCCTCTTCCGAGTCGCCCTGAGCATAGTGTAGCTCCTCCGTCAGGCTTAGTTCTTTTGTTCTGCCGGGAAATGGTGCCCTTACTGGATTGTACTGGATTTTCAGCATGTCGGAAATCTCTCCCCCCACTTCCTTAGCGATCACTTCTTGCCGTGCATCTTCTGGAGGATTATATGAGCTTCCCGCGGCATCAATGTGCACAGCACTCACTTGTGCGATGCCCACGTTGGCGAGACACGAGCGATTAAAAGTGTCTATCTGGCCACTAGTATTACGAAGCTGGCGCATTCTTGGTTGCAGCGTTTCTGCCGAAGTAGAAGCAGCAGCAAAAACGACCATATTGCTCTCGGGAAGCTTCCGCATTGGTTTGACCTGCCCGCCCCACAGGTCACGCGGCGCCGCTACTTTGGAAGCGTCCGCAAAACTGTTGACTAGACCGTCAAGGGTGAACATCCTGCGTTGTTTGCTCTTGTGCGATAATTTTACAGCCTCGTCAGAGAACTCAGAGACACTCTCAACCCTACGAACCTTTGAAGACGTTTTGCTGGATCTCGAAGAATTCTTCGAAGAAGATGATGCCCTACACTTTCGAGGCAAGGGGACAGGAAAAGGGTGCATTGTCTGCGGCTTCGACAGGAGAGCATCAACCCTAAGCATTCTCGAGCGAGCTTTTTCTTTGGGCGTGCTACTACTGGCTGCATAACCACCGCCGTTATCAAGAAAGAAAATAGTGTCGTCCGGGACTGCATCTGTCAAACCACCTAGCCGGCTGTCTTTGCGCTGTCTGTCCGTGTATTCGGCCTCGCCGAGATCGATCTTTCTGTGTGCGCGTTTAGACGAGCTTTTCCCCCGCATCTTGTCTGGTCTATTGGACTCAACTTTTGTTTCAACACAAAACTGTTTTCTTGCTCGAGAGACCGCCCGTCCCAAAACGCCGCCGCCTGAGATTATTGGGAGAAGCGTCAACGCAAAAACAAAAAACCAATAAACCCTCAAAACTTTAAAGTGCCTAATAAGTGTTATTATTACCTCGCTCGAAGGTCATAATAAATACCTCATTACAAGTTGATTGTAGATGTACGTAGACTATGTAGCTAGTACAAGCAAGTAAGTATTTGATAATAAGCGAAGTGTTACGAATGTAATATAATAAGTGTGACCACCTTTTTTTTCTTGGTTCCCAGACCATCAAATTCCTGTAACTTTTTCGAGCCTTGACCTTCACCAGCTTTTTTTTCATCCTCGGACAGCGCTATTGAGGAGTCCGACAAAGTTGTCAAGCCCGAGTTTCGATTCATGCCCTCGCCATCGAGCAGTCCGCGCGCCCAAACAGATGGCGGATCTTTGCGCCATGAAAACCAATTTTCAAAATCGGGCTTGACAATTTGAAGCGCGGTTCGAGGGCAACGGGAAAACCAGAGTTTTATTTTGTGCAGCGCAAACACTTTGGCTTTATTCAAACTCTAGTGTGCAAGAGTACTCCTATGAGCAAACAGTTAGAATTTGTATGCCGACACGTGCTGGGCGCTAATCAGATCGTATTCACTGTAATTACGTCATCCTTAAATTAATACCTTCGAAGTAAGGTACAAAGTAACACTTACCTTGGTAGCTTATTTCCGGCCGGTCCACTCCAGCCAAAAAAATACTATTACAAATTCGTGGTCACCCGGCGGTTAGTATACACTTGTGGGAGAAGGAGAGCGCAGTTCGGGAACGGATGGGAACTCCGTCAGCCCATGGACAGCGCAACAAAGGGCACAAACCTGGGCGACACTCGGCGAGAGGCACGCGTGAAAAACACAAGGAGGCAAGTGAAGCGAACTTCGA
>Ga0209425_10004071_pt1 | contig 15124 bp, 14 predicted proteins | sample COG_05_FD_184749 | JGI IMG/M metagenome (GOLD analysis project Ga0209425, IMG submission 184749) | Pelagic Microbial community sample from North Sea - COGITO 998_met_05 (SPAdes) (version 2) | ecosystem: Environmental > Aquatic > Marine > Neritic zone/Coastal water | place: Helgoland, sampling... | reverse complement strand
ACCCTACATTTGAAAAAGGAAGAAAATATTTAGCACCAGGATTATTTGGTCCATGTGGTTATGGTTTCCCTGCTATCCTTGGAGCTAAAATAGGTTGCCCTGATACACCAGTCATAGGTTTTGCAGGTGATGGAGCTTTTGGAATTAGCATGAATGAAATGAGCTCATGTGCTAGAGAAGAATGGCCAGCAATAGCAATGGTAATCTTTAGAAATTATCAGTGGGGTGCAGAAAAAAGAAATACTACTTTATGGTTTGATGATAATTTTGTTGGTACAGAACTCGATCCAGAATTAAGTTATGCAAAAGTAGCTGATGCTTGTGGTTTAAAAGGAATAACTGCCAGAACAATGGAAGAAACAACAGCTGCAATTAAACAATCTTGTGAAGATCAAAAGAAAGGAATTACGACATTTATTGAGGTAATTTTAAACCAAGAACTTGGAGAACCTTTTAGAAGAGATGCTATGAAAAAACCTGTTAAAGTTGCAGGTATTAAAAAAGAAGATATGAAAAAACAGCCTTCATTGATTTAAGTGAAAAATAAAAAAATAAAGTTAGGTTCTAACAGAAGTTTTGGTGTAGTCTTTTTTATTTTTTTTACAATTGTATCTATTTATCCTCTATTAAACGACAACCCCATTAGATTGTGGTCTCTGATCATAGCAATATTTTTTCTAATTTTAGGAATACTTGACTCAAAAATATTAACACCTTTAAATATAATGTGGATGAAATTAGGAATGTATTTAGGCATTATAGTTTCACCTTTTGTTATGGGAATTGTTTTTTTTTTAGTCGTAACTCCAATTTCGATGATAATGAAAATTCTAGGTAAAGACTTATTAAATTTAAAAATCAGTAAAAAAAATTCGTATTGGGTAGAAAAAGATGAAATAAAAAGTAGTATGAAAAATCAATTTTAAAAATGGAATTTATTAAAGAATTTATCAATTTTATAAAAGTAAGAAAAAAATATTGGCTTTTACCAATTTTAATTGTTTTAGTTTTGTTTGGTGGATTAATAATATTATCACAAGGATCAGCTGTCGCCCCGTTTATATACGCAATTTTTTAGAACAAATGACAAAATATATAAAAAAACCATTTGAAGAAAAAAATGGTATTTTTTCTTTTTCAATAAACGACTCAGAAACTAAGAAAGTAACAGAATTTTACAAAGTAACACCTTTTCCTAATTATAAAGATGATGACAACAAACAGACTATCTTAGAAAAAGGAAATAGAAATATATTAGCTCAGCAATTTAAAAAGTTTATAGGATTTAAAAAAAAAGTTTTGGAAGTCGGATGTGGCACTGGACAGCTTTCAATATTTTTTTCATTAGGTACCAATAATGAAGTGGTTGGTCTAGATCCAACAATTCAATCTTTAGAACTTGCTAAAAATTTTACAAAAAAAAATGAAATTACAAATATTGAATTTGTTAATGCAGATATTTTTGAGGATGTGCTTGTTGAAGATTACTTTGATTTTGTTTGGTGTAATGGTGTACTGCACCACACAAAGGATCCTTACAAAGCTTTTGAAATAATTTCAAAATCTCTTAAAGATAATGGATATATTTTGTTAGGTCTTTATAATAAAATTGGCAGAACCAGAACAATAATTAGAAAATATATCAGCAAAATTTTTGGCACTAAATTTTTAGAAATATTTGACCCAACCTTAAAAAATTTAAAAATAAGTAATGCTGAAAGAAACTCTTGGATCAAAGATCAATATCACCACCCCATAGAGAGTTTGCACTCTTTAGACGAAGTTTTATGTTGGTTCAAAAAAAATGATATTGAATTTGTGAATTCAATTCCATCTTGTGATTTTGAAATATCTCAAGATTATCAAAAATTGTTTGAAAAAAAATCAAAAGGTAATTTTTATTCAAGAATTATAAATCAAATTTTTATGGTTTTTAATAAACTTGGATCAGATGGTGGTTTATTTATTGTAATTGGAAAGAAAAATACTAAAACTAATTCAAATTAGAATAATTAATAATTAGATAAATGGAATTTTTAAGAGAATTGTGGGAATTTTTTAAAGTCAGAAAAAAGTGGTGGCTTTTACCAATAATACTTTTTTTAGCGCTGTTTGGATGGATAATTATAGCTACACAAGGATCGGTAGTAGCACCTTTTATATATACAATATTTTAATGAAATCAATTTTAGGAATATCTGCTTTTTACCATGATAGTGCTGCCTCAATCATAATTAACGGTAAGATTATTGCAGCAGCTCAAGAGGAGAGATTTACTAGAATTAAACATGATTTAAGTTATCCATTTAATGCAATTCAATTTGTACTTAAACATGCAAATTTAAAATTAAGCGAGGTTGATCACATAGTTTTTTTTGAAAAACCCTTTTTAAAATTCGAGAGATTACTTGAAACATATGTGGCTTTCGCACCAAGAGGTTTTAAATCTTTTTGTAAAGCAATGCCTATATGGCTTAGTGAAAAATTGTTTCAGAAAACGTTATTATTTAACAAACTTAAAGAACACGATGAAAACTTTAATGATAGAAAAAAAATTATGTTTTCAGATCACCACCTTAGTCACGCAGCCAGTGCTTATTATCCATCTCCATTTAATGAAGCGATTGTATTGACTGCAGACGGTGTAGGGGAATGGGCCACAACCACTCTTGCTATTGCGAAAGAAAACAAAGTTGATATTAAAAAAGAGATTCATTTTCCTCATTCATTAGGATTATTATATTCAGCATTTACTTATTATACAGGTTTTAAAGTTAATAGTGGTGAATACAAACTTATGGGTTTAGCACCTTACGGTAGTCCAATTTATAAAGATAAAATATTGAAAAATTTAATTGATGTTAAAGATGATGGGACATTTAGATTAAATCAAGATTATTTTAATTATGCAACAGGTCTTACTATGACTAATAAAAAATTTGATAGTTTATTTGGTCAACCAGCAAGAAAAGCTAATAATGAAAATTTAACACAATTTCATATGGATATTGCTGCATCTATTCAAGAGGTAACAGAAGAAATTATGATTAAATTAGCCACATCTATAAAGAAAGAGTACGGGATTAATAATTTGTGTCTTGCAGGTGGAGTAGCATTAAATTGTGTTGCGAATGGAAAATTACTTGAAAAAAAAATTTTTGATAAAATTTGGATACAGCCAGCAGCTGGTGATGCGGGAGGCTCGTTAGGAGCAGCACTAGCACTATGGCATAATGAACTTAACAATCCTAGAAAAGTAAATTCAAACGATGACATGCAAGGATCTTACCTTGGTCCTGAATTTGATAATACCGAAATTGAAAAAATTTTGAAAGAAATAGGTGCAGAATATGAAATTAAAGATGAAAAAGATTTAATATCAAAAACTGCTGAAGATTTATCAAATGGAATGGCAGTCGGTTGGTTTCAAGGAAGAATGGAATTTGGACCAAGAGCATTAGGTGCTAGATCAATTCTTGGAGACCCAAGATCTTCATCGATGCAGAAAAATTTAAATTTAAAAGTAAAATATAGAGAAAGTTTTAGACCATTTGCTCCTTCGGTGTTAAGAGAAGATGTATCTGAATGGTTTAATATAAATTCTGATAGTCCGTATATGCTATTAGTATCAAGCATAAACAAAAAAAAATGTGTTAGTATGACCGAAGAACAAAAAAAATTATTTGGTATTGATAAACTAAATATAAAAAGATCTGAGATACCAGCCGTAACGCACGTTGACTATTCTGCTAGAATTCAAACTGTCCACGAAAATACCAATAAAAGATATTATGAACTTTTAAAAAAATTTAAAGAAATTACAAATTGCCCAGTTTTGGTTAACACATCATTTAATGTACGAGGTGAACCGATTGTTAACACACCTCTTGATGCTTTCAATTGCTTTATGGGTACCGATTTAGACAAGCTTGTAATTGGAAACTTCTACTTAGATAAGAAAAAACAAAATCAAAATCTAAAAAAAGATTATTCAAAAGAATTTGAATTAGATTAGTGTTCAAATATGAAAAAAATTCTAGGATATTTGATAATATTACTAATTAACTATCTTCTTATAAGTTTAGTTGTTTTTTCGTTTAGTTTGATTTCTTTAAAAAATGACAAGGTGTATGATGTTTTGTGGATTAAATATGTGCAAAAAAAAATATACGATATGACTGGATATAGAAATGTATTTCAACACAGCACAAATGATTGTGTAGAATTTGACAAAAATCTTATCTATGTGCCAAAAATTGGAGAATGTGAATTTTCTAACCCAGACTTTAAATCTAAACTTAATTTTGATGAATATAGAAGATTAAATCAAGTAGATGACAATATTAATGTTGAAGACGATGTAATTGCTGTAATAGGTGACTCTATAGCTATGGGCTGGGGAGTTAACAATGATGAGACTTTTTCTTACAACTTACAAAAACTTACAGGCAACAAAGTGATTAACTATGGTGTTTCAAGTTATGGAACTATTAGAGAAATTAAAAGATTAAAAATGAGTAAATATTATAATCAAATTGATACAATCATTATTCAGTATCATTTAAATGATTTAGATGAAAATATTCATATGGATCCAAAAGAAAAATATACTAAAGAAGATTTTAATAAATACCACTTTTCAAAAAAAGAAAATACCAATTCTTTTATTATATTGCTCAAAATTTATAAAAAAACTTTAAGATTGTTATTTTCTCACATAAATGATCTCATCTATCCTGAAAAAAATATTAAAAAAGTAAAGTTTAATAAACATATAGAAACACTTCAACAAATAATTTCTGACAGTTTTTCAGGAGAAGATAAAAAGATAATTGTTTTTACTACTGTAGAACCATGGGAAAAATTTATTTACAATAAAAATAAAAAGTTTGATAATTTTGATTTTATAGAAATAAAGCTTAAGCATAAACAAAAGTTTATAGTTGATGATCATCCAAATGTTATTGGTCATAAATATATTGCTGATACCATCTACAATTTTATTAATTCTTAAATAGAAAGATTTTAATTTTAATGAACATTTTGAATGATAATAGATGTGCTTGGATTAATGATTTAAATATTAGAAATAATATAAAAACACTGGACTCGAATAAAGATTGCGAGTGGTTAATCATTGGAGCAGGATATACAGGTTTGTCAGCTGCTAGAAAATTAGGTCAATTACACCCAAATCAAAAAATAATTCTTGTGGACGCACAATTAGCTGGAGAGGGTGCAAGTGGAAGAAATTCTGGTTATTTAGTAGATACAACACTCAATGATGGATTTACCTCAAACAAAGAATTAAAAAATTATCAAAAAAAAGCAAAAATTTATGAACTGGGAATTAGTAGTGTTAAAAAATTTGTTAAAGAATATCAGGTAGATTGTGATTGGAATGAATGCGGTAAATATTTTGCTTCATCTAAAATAAAAGATAAAAAGATTTTGGTTAATTTTTCAAAAATTTTATCAAAATTAGGGTTTAGTCATAATATTTTATTTAATGATGAACTAAAAAAAAAATTTGGAACTAGTTTTTATAATATAGCACTTCACACAAAAGGTGGCGTTTTATTACATCCAGGTAAATTAGTTAGAGCTATGATTGAAACTTTACCTGAAAATGTTGAATTATTAGAAAATACATTGTTATTAAGCTGGAAAAAAGAAAGTAATAAAATTTTTTGTACATTTAAAAATGGCCAGATAAAAACATCAAAAATTATTTTTGCAACAAATGGTTTTTTAAAATCCCTAGGAATTAAAACAAATTATAATTTTCCACTTACATTGACTGCCAGCATGACAAGGCCTTTAACAGATGATGAATTTTATTCTATTGGTCGACCTAAAGAATGGGGTATTTTACCAATTAGACCAATGGGTGCTACAATAAGAATGACGCAAAATAAAAGAATTTTGATTAGAAATACTGCAGAAGTCCACAATCCTTATAGTATGTCTCAATCTGAATTAGATAAAAGATTAATTAAACAAAAAATTGGAATAAAGAAAAGATTTCCAAATTTACCAGATAATATTATACAAAATTCTTGGTCTGGAGTGGTTTCAAGAACCAGAAACAGTTCTCAAATTTTTGAAAAAATTAACAATAATATTTATGTCGCAGGATGTTATAATGGTTCTGGTATAGGTGTGGGAACGTTATTTGGTGAGCAGATTGCAATTAAGGCCAGCAATGAAAATACAAAAGAAATTGAAATTATAGAGTCTAGAAACAAACCTACTTGGTTACCACCTCAGCCTTTTTTAAATATTGGAATTAAAACACGTTTGTTTTTTGAGCGTATTAGAGCAAGATCAGAAATATAATTAAATTTTTTGGTCATAAGCTCCAATTTTTTTTGTTTTCTGTAACAAGTCATCAATAAAATCAAATATCTTTTTCTTCCTTTCATCAGATTTAGGACTTTCTGTTACTACAACTAAAGATGGTTTGTTTGAAGATGCTCTAATCAAACCCCATGAACCATCATCAAATGTAAATCTTACTCCATTTACTGTTAAGATTTCCTTAATCTCTTGACCATCAACTTTCATTTTCTCATTTTTTATTTTTTCTATTTTTTTAACAACTTCTTCAACAACACTATATTTTTCTTCATCTTTGCAAAAGGGCGCCATAGTAGGTGACTGATAAGTTGTAGGTAAATTATTTATTATTTCACTCATTTTTTTATTTTGACTATCCAATAAATGACAAACTTGAATCGCTGAATTAATTCCGTCATCATACCCATACCCTAATGGTTGGTTAAAGAAGAAATGCCCACTTTTTTCAAATCCAGCTAAAGCTTTTTCATTGTGAACTTTTCTTTTTATATGTGAGTGTCCTGTTTTCCAATAAATTGTTTTACATCTATTTTTATTCAAAATCTCATCATTTGTATAAAGACCTGTTGATTTTACATCTACTATAAATTTAGAACCTTGATGTGCTGCAGATAGATTTCTAGCTATTAACAATCCAATTTTATCTGAAAATATTTCATTACCGTTGTTATCTATTACTCCTACTCGATCGCCATCACCATCAAATCCAAAACCTATATCTGCATCATTTATTTTTACAGCTTTAGCAATTTCATGAAGCATTTCTAAATCTTCAGGATTTGGATTATACTTTGGAAATGACCAATCAAGATCACAGTCTAATTCTATCACTTCACATCCTATACCTCGTAAAATATCTGGTGCAAAGATTCCCGCTGTACCATTACCACAAGCAACTACAGCTTTTATTTTTTTATTAATTCTATTTTTATCTATTAAATCTTTTTTATAAATTTCTTGGAAACTTTTGATTTCTTTTTCATCTCCCTTTCCGTTAATAAAATTTTCATTTAAAGTGATATCTTTTAATTCTTTCATTTCTTCTGGAGCATGTGTTAAGCCTTTTTTGATACCCATTTTTACTCCAGTCCAACCATTTTCATTGTGACTAGCTGTTACCATAGCGACAGCATCTGCATTTAAATTAAATTGTGCAAAATAAACCATTGGTGATAAAGATAACCCTATGTCCTCAATTGAACATCCTGTCGATTTTAATCCTTTTTTTAATGCTGTTTTAATTTCTTCACTATAAGATCTGTAGTCATGACCCACTATTACTCTAGGGCTATTTTTTCCAGTATGTTTTATTATTTGGCTTCCTAAACCTTTACCAAGATTCGTGATTCCTAATAAATTAATGTCCTTTTCATACAGCCATCTAGCGTCATATTCTCTAAAGCCGTAGGGATCTATTTTTAAATTTTTAGACATTTTGTTAATTACTTACCTTTTTTTTGATTTTTTTATTGATATTTTTTTTGTCGTGTTCTATAAATGTTCTGTTGATTTGCTGTTTATATAGTATATTAACTTAAAACGCATACAACATATAGTTGTTTTCGTAAAAATAACAAAATATAATACTAATATATGAACAAAATTCTGTCTCAGGCCCTAAAGAAAGCTGTCTCTGAATATAGCCCAACAGTTAAAGAGGTACCAAAAAATAATAGGCCCGATCTTTTCTCATTAAATAATGAAACTGAACTTTTTCAAAACGAGAAAGGTATAATTATTAAGATTGATCGTTCTAGAGATTCCAATTTAACAGATTTTGGTAAAGCAACATTAAAAGATAGATATCTAGGTCATAATGAGTCTTTTCAAGATTTATTTGCACGTGTTGCAAGCTCATATTCAGATGACAATTTACATGCACAAAGAATTTATAATTACATAAGTAATTTATGGTTTATGCCAGCAACACCTGTTTTATCAAATGGTGGAACTAAAAGAGGTTTACCAATTTCATGTTTTTTAAATGAAGCAACAGATAGTTTAGGCGGTATCTTGGATCTTTGGAGTGAAAATGTATGGTTGGCGGCAAAAGGTGGAGGAATTGGTAGCTATTGGGGAAATTTAAGATCTATTGGAGAAAAAATTGGTAAAGTTGGAAAAACTTCTGGAATAATTCCATTCATAAAAGTTATGGACTCTTTAACTATGGCAATCAGTCAAGGCTCATTGAGAAGAGGTTCAGCAGCCTGTTATCTTCCAGTTGACCATCCTGAAATAGAAGAGTTTATTGAAATGAGAAGACCAACAGGTGGTGACCCAAATAGAAAAGCACTAAACTTACATCATGGTGTTTTGCTTTCAGATGCTTTTATGAGAGCTGTAGAAACAGATGAACAATGGGCACTAAAAAGCCCTGCAGACGGTACAGTTCAACAAACTGTTTCTGCAAGAAATTTATGGATAAGATTATTAACTGCAAGAATTGAAACAGGTGAACCTTATATTATTTACATAGATACTGTTAACAGATTAATTCCACAACATCACAAGCTGGCAAATTTAACAGTTAAAACTTCTAATTTATGTAGTGAAATAACTTTACCTACAGGAATTGACAAAGAAGGAAGAGATAGAACAGCAGTTTGTTGTTTATCATCGTTAAATTTAGAAAAGTATGATGAATGGAAAGATGATCCAGACATGGTGAGTGATGTAATGAGATTTTTAGATAATGTATTGTCTGATTTCATTAACAAAGCCCCAGATCAATTTAAGGATGCAAAATATTCTGCCGAGAGAGAAAGAAGTGTTGGACTAGGTGTAATGGGCTTTCATTCTTTTTTACAAAAAAACAGAATTCCACTTGAGTCAGTAATGGCTAAATCTTGGAATAAAAAAATATTTAAACAAATTGATGAACAAGTAAATAAAGCATCACAAGATTTAGCTGAAGAAAGAGGGGCATGTCCTGATGCTGCAGAATATGGTTACAAAGAAAGATTTTCTAATAAGACAGCAATCGCCCCAACGGCATCTATTTCGATTATTTGTGGTGGTGCATCTCCAGGAGTAGAACCAATTGCCGCGAATAGTTATACTCACAAAACTTTATCCGGATCTTTTAATGTTAGAAATAGATATTTAGAAGAAATTTTAGATGGTCATGGTAAAAATAATGATGAAACGTGGTCTACAATTACAACTAATCAAGGATCAGTGTCACATCTAGATTTCTTGACTGATTTAGAAAAAGATGTTTTTAAAACTGCTTTTGAATTAAATCAAAAATGGATTATTGAACTAAGTGGAGATCGAACGCCCTTTATATCTCAAGCACAATCAGTAAATTTATTTTTACCCGCAGATGTTCACAAAAAAGAATTACACAAAATTCATTTTGATGCTTGGAAAAAAGGTTTAAAAAGCCTTTATTACTGTAGATCAAAATCAATTCAAAGAGCCGAAAATATCAATGATGCAAAATCAACTGATGTAACGGCTAATGTATATAAGTCTAAAGAAAAACAATCTAATGAACAACCAGAATACGAGGAGTGTCTTTCATGTCAGTAGCCGAAAAAATTAAAACGTCAAGTAAAGAAATAATTCAGCCAAAGAAAATGGGTTTATTGGTTGAAAACCCAGTTTACAAACCCTTCAGATATCCATGGTGTTATGATGCTTGGTTAACACAACAAAGAATCCACTGGTTACCAGAAGAAGTTCCATTAGGTGATGATGTAAGAGATTGGCAAAAAAACTTATCTCAATCAGAGAAAAATTTATTAACACAAATTTTTAGATTTTTTACTCAAGCAGATGTTGAGGTTAGTAATTGTTATTTGAGACATTATACAACTGTATTTAAACCAACTGAAGTATTAATGATGATGACGGCTTTTGCATCAATGGAAACTGTTCATGTAGCAGCCTATTCTCATTTACTTGATACTATCGGTATGCCTGAATCTGAATACTCTGCTTTCATGAAATATAAAGAAATGAAAGATAAATATGATTACATGCAAGGTTTCAACGTAAATTCAAAAGAAGATATTGCAAAAACAGTTGCAGTATTTAGTGCGTTTACTGAAGGACTACAATTGTTTGCAAGTTTTGCAATCCTTCTAAATTTTCCTAGACATAATAAAATGAAAGGTATGGGTCAGATAGTTACTTGGTCTGTTAGAGACGAAACCCTACATTGTAATTCTATGATTAGAATTTTTAAGGAGTTCATAAACGAAAATCCTGAAATCTGGACTCCTAAATTAAAAAAAGAACTTTATGAAGCTTGCAGAACTATTATCGAGCATGAAGATGCTTTTATAGATTTAGCTTTTGAAATGGGTCCCATGGAAGGTTTAACTGCTAGAGAAGTTAAAGATTACATCAGATTTATTGCTAATAGAAGATTAGATCAGCTTGGTTTAGAAGCAATTTATGATGTTCAAAAAAATCCTCTTGGGTGGCTTGATACAATGTTGAATGCAGTTGAGCACATGAACTTCTTTGAAGGTCGTGCAACTGAATATTCTAAAGCATCTACACAAGGAACATGGGTAGAAGCGTTTAGTTAATACTTTGAAATACAAAAAGTATTTTAGAAAAACAAGCTTAAAACAAAAAAAACATAACAGTTTTTTTTTAAATGAAATTAGTTTTTCTAAACCTAAATTTTTTTTGGAAATAGGTGTCTTTCATGGAGTTACAGCTAGAAATGTTTGTGAGCTTTTATATCAAATACACAACAATGACTTTAAATATATAGGTTTAGATTTATTTGGTGAAAATGATGAAAATTCATTCGAAATTATTCCAAATACTCAATTTAATAATCCTCTAAAAAAAATTTATTTTAAATATATTAAAAAGCAAGATCCATACAGTTTAGAGTCTGTACGAGATTTATTAAAAAAATTTAAAGATAATGTTCATTTAATAAAAGGCAATTCAAACATAGTTTTAAAAAAAATAGATATGTCAAAAATAGATTATGTTTTTTTAGATGGAGGGCATGATTATGAAACTGTTAAAAACGATTTGAATAATTGTTCACAAGTAATAAATAATAATGGAACTATTCTTTGTGATGATTATGATCTATCTTATGCGCCAGGAGTTAAAAAAGCTATAGATGAGTTTGTAGCAAATAATAACTTTAATTGTGAAATAGTTTGTGATTATAGATTTGCAAAAATCCAAAAAAAATAACTATCTTTGATTTAATTGAATAACTTTACGATGTTGATTACCCTTGTAACTAGCAAGTGGTCTAATAAGTTTATTAGCAGCATGTTGTTCAATAATATGTGCTGACCATCCTGTAATTCTTGAAATAACAAAAATAGGTGTAAAAAAGTCAGTATCAAAACCCATTAAATGATATGTGGGTCCAGTAGGGTAGTCTACATTTGGATGTATATCTTTTCTTTCGATCATTACTTTTTCAACTATGTCGTAAATTTTTTCAAATTTTTTATCCTTTTTAATCTTTGCAACTTTTCCGAAGTATTCTCTCATCGTTGGAACTCTTGAGTCACCACTTTTGTAAACTCTATGACCAAATCCCATTACTACATCTTTATTGTCTAATGCTTTATTAATCCATCTAAGTGCATTTTCTGGTTTTTTAATTTTATTCATCATGTGCATTACTTCTTCGTTAGCACCACCATGTAAAGGCCCTTTGAGGCTAGCAATGGCCCCTGTGATTGCACCATGAATATCTGACAGACTACTGGTTATGGTTCTTGCTGTAAAAGTAGAAACGTTAAAACTGTGTTCTGCATAAAGAATTAAAGAAACATCAAATGCTTTTACAATATCTTTATTTGGTACTTTACCAAAACACATATGAAAAAAGTTTTCTGAAAAAGAAAGATTATTTTTTGGTGGTATAATTTTTTTTCCTTTTCTTGATCTATAAAAAGCAGCCAGAGCTACTGGAGTTTTTGCAAAAATTCTCATCACTTTACGCATATTAGCTTTAGGTGAATTATCTTTTGTTTCCTTATCTTCTAAACCCATTATGCTAACAGCTGTTCTTGCAACGTCCATAGGATGAGCTTTTTTTGGAAATTTTTTAATATCTTCTAATAAAGTTTTAGAAAGTTTTCTCTCTTTTCTCTCTTCTTTTTCAAAATTTTTTAATTGTTTTTTATCTGGTAGTTCGCCATTTAGAATAAGATAAGCTACTTCTTCAAATTTACATTTTGCACATAAATCTTGTGCTGCATAACCTCTATAGGTTAGTGAGTTAATTTCAGGCATTACTTTTGAAACTTCAGTTTCATCTACCACTATTCCAAGTAAACCTTTTTTTATTTCATCGCTCATTATTCATGTCCATCAGTATTAAAGTTATAAATCTTTTCATCTAAACTATTATATTTCTCGTATTCAACAAGTTCGTATAATCTTTTTCTAGTTTGCATCTTATCAATTATATTGTTCTGATGTCCATTTGCATAAATGTCCCTCAATCCATCCTCAACATTTTTCATTGCTAGTCGTTGTGTAGTAACTGGATAAATTACTATATTATATCCAAACTCCTCTAATTCTTTGTAATTGAATAATTTAGATTTTCCAAATTCAGTCATGTTCGCGAGTAAGTAGCAAGAAAGTTCTTTTCTTACTTTTTCAAAATCTTTTTCATCATGTAACGCCTCCGGAAAAACTATTTCAGCTCCAGCATCAACATACGCCTTGCATCTTTCAATCATTTTATCAATTCCTTCAACACTCTTTGCATCAGATCTTGCGATAATTTTAAAATTTTCATCTTTTTTAGCAGCAACACATTCTTTAATCTTTTTAACCATAGCATCAGTCGTTATTAATTCCTTATTATCTAAATGCCCACATCTTTTTCTTTCAATTTGATCTTCTAAATGTACAGCAGTAATTCCAAATTCTTCAAAAGTTTCAATTGTTTCTTTGCATGACTTGAAACCAGTATCAATATCAACAATTGTAGGAAGATTTGTTACTCTTGAAATTAAATAAGATCTTGTACTAACATCCTGTAGTGTAGTTAAACCTATATCTGGAAATCCAAGATCATTTGCCATAACACCACCAGAAACATAAACTGCATCATAACCAATTTCTTCAATTAGTTTTGCTGTCAGAGGATTGTAAGCACCAGGTACTCTTAAAATTTTATTAGTTTTTAATTGGTTAACAAAATCTAATCTTTTTTGAATTGGTTCTTTTTCAACAAAGTGCATTAAAAAATACCTTTTTTTGAATTTCTTTTTAATTTACTCTTCTTAATTTCGATATTTAGTTTATCTAATTGACCAGGTTTTAATCTTTTAAGATTTTGTACTGTTTTTAAAAATCTATCGCTTTCTTTAATATCAAGTATTTTTTCAGTTAATATTAAAAATTTTTTAATATAATTTTTTCTTTTAAAAGGGCGTGAACCATAGGGGTGAGCATCAGCTCTATCTTGTTGTTCTGTAATTTTTTTCCCATTATTAAGTGTAATCACTACTTTTGCACCAAATGATTTTCTTTTAGGATTAGGATCGTGATATTTTTTGGTCCACTTTTTGTCTTCATAAGTTTTAATTGATCTCCATATCTTAATTGTGCTTTTCTTTTTAGCTCTGGCTTTAGAGTATGACTTTACATGATGCCAATCCCCATCTTCTAAAGCAACAGCAAAAATGTACATTATGGAATGATCTAAAGTTTCTCTACTTGCATTGGGATCCATCTTTTGAGGATCATTAGCACCTGTTCCAATTACATAATGTGTATGGTGGCTAGTAAAGATATCTATCTTTTTAATTTGATTTAAGTTTGGTATTTTTTTATTAAGTTTTTTTGCTAAATCAATTAAAGCTTGAGATTGATATTCAGCTGAATATTCTTTCGTATAAGTTTCAAGTATTGCTTTTTTAGTCTCACCTCTTTTTGGTAGAGGAACTTTATAGAGTGCTTTTTTTCCGTCCAAAATTCTGGCAATAACACTGTCTTCACCTTCATAAATTGGACTAGGAGCACCTTCACCACGCATAACTCTATCAACAGCTTCTATTGCAAGTTTTCCTGCATGAGCGGGAGCATATGCTTTCCAACTTGATATTTCGCCCTTTCTTGATTGTCTTGTTGATATAGTTGTGTGAAGAGCCTGTTGAACAGCCTGATAAATAGTTTCGGTATTAAGTTTAAGCATTGCACCCAACCCAGCAGCCACACTCGGGCCTAAGTGAGCAATATGATCTACTTTGTGTTTATGTAAACAAATACCTTTAACTAAATTTACCTGAACTTCATAAGCAGTAATTATTCCTCTTAAAAGATCTAATCCACTTTTTTTATTTTGTTGAGCAACACTAATTAATGGGGGAATATTGTCACCAGGATGACTGTAATCAGCAGCTAAAAAAGTGTCATGAAAATCAAGTTCTCTTACTGCAGTTCCGTTTGACCAAGCTGCCCATTCACAATCAAATTTTAATTTATTATTAACACCAAATAAGGTTGCTCCATTTTTTCTAAAATGTTTTAATGCCATTTCTCTGGATGAAATTACTGGTTTTCTATTTAGTGATGCAATTGCGACAGATGCATTATCAATAATTCTATTGATTACCATTTCTACAGCATCATTATTTAATTTTGCATTATCACTTGCAATTTCTGCTATCTTCCAAGCGAGTTGATTTTTCTTGGGTAAAGGGGTTTTAGATGGGTAAACTTTTACTTTATGTACTATCAAAATAACTCCAAATTCACGAAGTTGTTTTTAATAGTTAAATAAAAATAATCAATCTTAAAGATATTT
>Ga0209425_10004070_pt1 | contig 15125 bp, 12 predicted proteins | sample COG_05_FD_184749 | JGI IMG/M metagenome (GOLD analysis project Ga0209425, IMG submission 184749) | Pelagic Microbial community sample from North Sea - COGITO 998_met_05 (SPAdes) (version 2) | ecosystem: Environmental > Aquatic > Marine > Neritic zone/Coastal water | place: Helgoland, sampling... | reverse complement strand
AGCTCAAAAACTAAGAAAAGTAAAAGATCGTAGAGTTATACAAAATATGTATTGGGGGAGTATTGTATTTGATTATTATATCAAAAGAATAAAAAAATCTTCCGATATAATTAGTGAGTAGCTATTTAACTCCCTTATAATAGATTTCTTTATGAGCTTGATCTATATCGGCTAGCTGATTAAGCATTTCGTTTTGCCCCATGATGCTTAACGCTTTAACTAGGTCTGGTCTATGTGCATCAAGAAAGTATAGAGTTCTACCTGTTGGAAATTGTCTGAAAACTGATAGTATTCCTTTAATCATAATTTGGAACTCTTCTAAGGCTTCATCTGGTTTTCCTTGATTGAAAAAATCCATACCTACATAATAGGCAAATCGCGCCTCTCTTAAGCCTTTATTGTCTGTAATTTCTTTTAAAAGTTGCATGCGAGTCGACCAACCTTTTGGGTAATCCGAAGCAATACCCCTCATTACAATTTCTCTGGCTTGATCATAGCCTAAATTTCCACCATAAAAATCGTATGTATCCATATGTCCAGCTAAAATTGTGTAAGCATAAAATGCTAAAAAACTTCCAAGAGGTTCAAAAATAACTGGGTCGTAGTAAATAGCGCTACCAGAGCTATAGTAAAACTGAAGAGACTTATCAAAGTATCTTAAATCCATTCCATCTGAAATAAGTACCTGAGCATGAAATGTTTCCATTCCACCTTTTTGAGCAACCCCTTGGAATGCTATTGAAATGTGTAGGGGGATTTTGAGACCTCGAAATTCTTCATTCCAAGTGTGTTTTGAAAAAAACCTAGATACTTCGTTTCTAATTGTTGAGACTTTTTGTTTTTCACTATTTCGAAGTAACCGATCATCTATCTTCACTTCTATTTTACCAAACTGGCAAAAACTTATTGATGAATATAAAATTAATGATATAAATAATCTCATATAAGAAACTAATAGATAAAAGGTATATCATGCTATTCCTCAAGAATAATTGTATTAATTTCTAATATGGTTAATATAAAAGATTTAATTGCTAAGCAGCCCGAAGTACTCTCTGTCTTAAAACAAATTGGAAAAATAGCCGATGAGGTAAATAAAGAAGTGTATGGTGTAGGTGGAGTTGTAAGAGATTTAATTCTGGATAGAAAAATTAAAGAAGTTGATTTAATGGTTATTGGCGATGGAATAGAATTTGCAAGATTAGTTGCTGATAATCTTGGTATATCCAAAATTGTTCCATTTCATAAGTTTTCTACGGCACATATCCCTAACAAACCTATTGCTATCGAGGTTGCTGCTGCGCGACAAGAGACTTATTCTGCTGATTCGCGAAAGCCAAAAACAATAAAGTATACTGATTTAAAAGGTGATTTAATTCGTCGCGATTTTACAATTAACGCTATGGCTTTAAGTTTAACATCTAACAACTTTGGCGAACTTCATGATCCTTATAATGGATTAAATGATCTTAAAGCAAAAAGATTGGTAACTCCATTAGAAGCCAATAAAACATTTTCTGAAGACCCTCTTCGAATGATTAGAGCTGCTTATTTTGTATCAAAATTAGACCTCAAAATAGAAGAAGACTGTATTGAATCAATGAAGCTTCAGGCGGATAGAATTAAAATCGTATCCCAAGAGCGCATTACTAACGAATTTACTAAAATCCTTTCAACAGATAAGCCATCAAAAGGACTTATTCTTCTTCAAGAAGTAGGACTAATGAAGACGATATTTCCTGAAATCGATGTAATGTATGGGATGGATCAGTCTGACGAATGGAATCATAAGGACATTTTTTATCATACTTTAGAAGTGGTAGATAATGCCGCATCTCTTTCAAATAAGATGGAATTAAGGTTTGCCGCTTTAGTTCATGATATAGCCAAACCCAACACAAGAAAAATTGATCCAAAAAAAGGGTACACTTTTCATGGACATGATGCTATAGGTGAGCGCATGTTGAATAAAGTAAGTACCAGGATGAAGCTATCAAACAACCTAAAAGAGAATTTGAAAAAGCTTACCCTATTGCACTTACGTCCAATTGCGTTAGCAAAAAAAGAAATTAGCGACTCTGCCATAAGAAGATTGATGGTGGCAGCAGGTGAAGATATTAGTGACCTGCTAACGTTATGCCGAGCGGATATAACTACAAAAAACCCGCACAAAATAAAAAAGTACTTATCCAATTTTGAAAGAGTTGAATCTAAAATGTTAAATCTAAGCGAACGGGATAAAATGAAAGCATTCCAATCTCCCGTGAGAGGAAAAGAAATAATGAAAATGTTTAACCTGGATCCTGGAAAAGTTGTAGGAGAAATAAAATCTGAAATTGAAGAAGCTATTCTTGATGGCAAAATAGAAAATTCACGCGAAGAAGCCATTGAATACTTATCTAAAATAAAAAATCGCTACGTGCAAAATTAAAGTAAATCTATAATGAAAAATATTATTCTTTTAATCGCTTTAAATATCTCTTTTTACTTTGGACAGGTAGTCAATGGTACCGTGTCTGATAAAATAACAGGTATTCGCTTGTCTGGTGTCAATGTCGTTGTAGCAGATAAAAATACTGGTGTTTCTACAGATTCAAACGGCGAATTTTCACTAAGTATAAAAGGCTTAGATAGTAGTCAAATAGTCCAATTTACGCATATTGGATATGATCAGATCTTTATTAAAGTTGATAATTTAATTTCTCAATCAAACATCCTACTTCAACCTCGAGTGCTTCAGTTTGAGGCAATTGAAACCGCGGGAATAAAAAGAAAACCTGCAATTGAAAAAGATTTACCGCAATCAGTTTCAATAATTCAATCAGATGCATTTGCCTTAAGAGCTTATGTTGATGCTGGAGATCTGCTAGCAACCGATCAGAGTGTTCAAATTGAAGAATCGCTATCTGGCCGAAAAACAGTTTCAATTCGTGGTGGTAATGCGGACGATGTTCTGGTTCTTTATAATGGATTTAGATTAAATAGACCCTATGATAATGTTTTTGATTTATCTCTTATAGATATGCAAAATATAGAGCAAATCGAAATAGTAAAAGGTGGACATTCAGTCCTTTACGGATCAGATGCTTTCTCAGGTGTGATTAACATCGTACCAAAAAACACCAAGGATAAAAATGTAAAAGTATCTCAACAGTTTGGCTCGTATGCTTCTGGATTTTGGAATGCCAACGCACAATTGAAACTTAAAAAATCATTCCTCTCCCTCAACCAAAAAAGAGGTTCCTATAAACGAATTTTTCAAGATTCTCAAATTGATTCACCAGGACTAAACTCAGGTTTATCCCATTCAGCACTTGATATGACGAACCGTTTTAAAAATACATTGATGAATGGAAATCTTGAATGGAATTTTACGCAAGATAAGCAAGTATTTGATAATACAAGAGACCAAAACACAATCAATTCAACCAATCAGCTTGCAGGGGTGCGGTACGATGGAATATTATGGTTTATTGGTGAAGTTGAACTAGCGTTTGCTTCACATAACCTATCAGAAACTCAGGACCTTAATAATCAGCGTGGATCTATAAGTAGATCCTTAGATCATAATTCAAATAAAATTGATGCTAGAAAATATATAAACCTTAATAAGGTAGAATGGATGTTTGGGGCTCAAGCTGAGGATTCTAAATTAAATTTTTTTGATGATCAAAACTTGAACAATACTCAGCAGATAGGACTTAAAGGTGCTGAAATTAATCGACAACAAGCAGGATTTGCAACGGTACTTAAACTTCACTCAAAAGGTGATGAAATCGGTCAATGGCTTACAGACTTAGATATGAGTTACAGATATGATTTTGTAAAAGACCAAAGCGACAGTCTCCTAAATCGTAGAGAAATATTTGATTTATCTGAAATTTCATCTCTAGTTGATTTTGGAAATAATCAATGGTCTAATAGCATACTTAAAATCTCAACTATTGCTTCTAAGCGTGCTCCTGGAATGACAATGGCCTACTGGGCAACGACCGGAAGTAACATAAAATTTCCTTCATTACAACAGCAAATCAGTCAATTAACTTTTATGGACCCTAATCAGCGTAGATTAAAACCTGAAAAAATGAAATCTTTAGAAATTGGTATAAATATTTTAACCCAACCAAAAACAATGGAAAATATTGATCAGTTAGAATTGCAAGCTAGTGTATTTCGAAATGACTACTTAAATAAAATGAGATCTACTTTTCTACTAGGAATGCCAATAGCTTATTTTGAAAATATACCAATTGCTACAATGTCTGGAATTGAAGTAAAAGCAAAAGCAAAAACTTATGGGGGAAGGTTTATTGGAGAAATTGGGATGTCTAATTATAGTATTTCAGACTTAAGCGCTTTTCCTTTTAAATCCCCATACAAGTTAACAATCAATACAACCTCCAAATGGGATTGGTTTACAATTGGTGCGCGTTTGTTTCAAGAGGGGGAGCAAACAGGATTAATATTGGTTCCTGAAAAAGGTTATAATGAAATTGAGCTTCCTGCTTTTTCAAATTATGATTTACACATTACAATTGATATAGATTTTAATTTTGCCAAAGGTCAAATTTCATACTCTGGTAGGAACCTTAAAAAAAACACGATATCACTTGACGGTTTACTGTTAAGAGATACTAGAAAATATTTAACAATTAGCCTTGAACTATGAAAATAAAGCTTATAATTACTTCGACTTTTTTCTTATTTCTTTCTTCATGCGAGGAAAATCCATTTTCCTCAAAGAGTAGTATCCCTCATAGAAAAATTAATGGAATTATTAATCTAGAAGGTGTAGAGCTTTATCCAGGAGGAAATCATAGTGGAATCTTTGTTTGGTCTAACCAACTAGGTATCAGCACATCAAGCGGAGCAGATGGATCCTTTGAGTTAGAGCTTCCCGCTGCAAGCTCACCAAATGGAGGAGGTATTGCAGATGGAGATTATATTATATATTTTTTCATTTCAAACTATGAGCTCTCAACAGTTGAAGTAACTTTTGCTAGTGGAGAAATATTAAACGATAATAGAATAATTAAAATTGATGGAGAATTAAGAAAAAAAATCAACCTAAGAAGAATGGTTCAGATCAATACATCAGTTCAGCCCAGCATTTTCCCGAAAAACTTTGAAGAGGACGTGAAGGTAATAATTAAAGCTACGCCAGATCGAAGTGATATTTTTTTCTATTTAAAAGGGTTAGAGATCCCTCGTCAGCCTACGGTTTATTCGGGCCTATTGATTAAAGACATTTCATCGGGCGAATTAGTTTTATCATTTAATCCCGATACGGCAGGTACAATTAAAAGAGTTATTGATAAGCCCTATAGAGAATTTGATATTAATTTTGAAATTATTAATGATTCTCTTGGATCTATTATTCCCCCAGGAACATACGAGGCCTTACCCTACATAATTATAGAAAGCAATGATAATGTACCAGCACATCTTCTCAATGCGCTTGAATCAGGCTATAATGAATTCTCAGAAGAGTACTTTAAATATCCAATCTATCGAACTGGTGGAAAATTTACGATAACTGAATAGGTTTTAGTCGACTTGGAACATACTTTCATTCTAGTCGTTAATTTGTTAGGTTCGAATCAGTTTATTAAAGGATATATACATGCTTTCTTCAGTAATCAATACGCTCACAGCGCCCAAAGAAACCTTTCAAAAAATTTCTGAAAATTATAGCCTTAAGGAAGCGCTTGTTCCTCTTTCTTTGATTATGGCTTTAGCAGTGGTATCATCTATGATTCTCTCCAAGCAGATTGCGGACCTTCAATGGGATCAAATTCAGCAAAGTTTAAATAATAACCCCAGTATATCAGAAGAGCAAAAACAAGAAATACTCGGATCTCAATACGATCGCATTTATTCAAACTCAGGATCAACAGCACTCTTTATTTATATTAGCTCAGCAATATCATGGCCAGTAAGAATACTCTTTTGGTCGTTATTTTCTATGTTGATTTGTAACTTAATGTTGGGAAGTAAAAATCAGCTTGGAAAAGTTTTTACAGTTGCCACTTTTTCTTATCTACCGTCAGTTGCTGAATATTTAATTAAAACACCCATTCAATATTTCAGTGATAATATGATGATATTCACTGGATTAGGCGCTCTTGGTATTGGAGATCAGGGTAGTTTTATAAACAATTTTTTAAGTGGTATGGATATATTTGCTATATGGCGTGTTTATTTAACTGCTGTAGGTTTTACATTTCTTTATAACTCTAAAATAAACGATACAATTAAAGCTCTTGGAATTTTATGGATAAGCAGCTTGATAATTTTTTCTGCGATAGGAGCATTTTTTGCAGGAATAGGCGGTGCTTAATTAGCAAAATGAAAGTATTAGTATTTTTAGCAATTTCAGTTTGTTATTCTCAAAATTACTCCCTCGAACAAGCGGTTGAAATAGCGCTACAAAATAAAGAAGCTCTTAAGGCCTCTGTCCTTGATTTGAATTCTTCTAAGCAAGACGTAAAAAGCTCATACAGTGGAATTTTACCATCTGTGAGAGTTTCAAGCAGCATGACAGAATCCCAATTCCCTAAACAATCAGTAGGCTTCAATCAGTCATCTGGCGAAATTTTATCGGATGTAAGCAGTATAACTTCAGCTTCTTCCAATATTACTTTAAGTCAGAATATATATGATGGCGGAGTTTGGTGGAACAGTATTCGTTTTGCGAAAAATAATTACAAGGTGTCAGAACAGTTTAACAGGCAAATCAAAACAAATATCATTCGAAATGTCCATTTTGCTTATTTTAATTATTTAAAAGCAATGCAGTTATTAAGTGTCGCAAGGTCCAACTTGATGAGTTCGCAGCAACAGTTAGCATTAGTCCAGCAAAAATTTGATCTGGGATCAGCTAAGAAAACCGATCTGTTGAAAGCAAAGGTGCGATTTGGTCAAGCCAGAGTAGATTTAATTAGCAATGATGCTTCACTGAAAAGCGCCTACCGTAATCTTAAAAATTCCATGGGTTTAACAAAAACCAATGATGAATTCACTATCAGTGAAGTAGAAAAGCCTTTAGAAGTAATCCCAGAATATGAAACTGGATTTTCATTAGTTCAAAAATTCAATCCTAGTGTAAAAGCAAAGCAGTACCAAGTTGTTGCTGCAAAACTAAGTACAAAAATCGCTAAAGGCTCACGAATGCCTAATATAAGTATATCTGCTAGTGCGTTTGGTACGGCAGAGAATATAAGTGATGCCGTATCAAATAGTTATGGCGATAATCAAAGAACAAACACCTCTCTTTCGATTTCTCTTCCGCTCTACAGCGGTAATACAATATCAGCCCGTATTCAAAAAGCCAAAATAGCTGTAAATAAACAAGAATCTGAATATCTAACCCAGCTAGAAGGTCTTTCTGTTCAATTAAAAGATCTCATCGATCAATTGCAAAACTTCAATGAAATCATTCCCATCAATGAAACAGTTTTAGAATCTGCAGAAGAAGATTTAAAGCTATCTCAAGTGCGATATTCCCAGGGATCTACAACAATACTAGAAGTTTTAAACGCACAAGTCTCTGTGGTTCAAGCTAAGTCATCTTTAGTGCGTTCCAAATACGATGCCTTTATTCAACAAGCCAATTTAAAAGCCCTGCTTGGCACATTAGATGCTGAGCAACAAAATAATTAGGAGTTAACGTGCCTGACAAAAATAAGTCAAATAAAAAAAAATGGATTATAATTGCAATTGCTATTGTGTTTGTAATTATCACGATATTTTTAAGCCTGAATCGTGGAGATAAAGATGCGGTAAACGTTGAAACTGAATTAGTCAAATACAGCACAGTAATTCAAAAGGTTAATGCGAGCGGAACTATTCAACCTGAAACGGAAGTTAAAATAAGCTCCTCAACATCATCTGCTTGGATTGAATCAATTACCGTTAAAGAAGGTGATTATGTTAAAAAGGGTCAGCTCCTCATATCGCTAGACAGAAAACAGCTCCTTTCAAATTATAATGCAGCTATGTCATCTGTTCGCTCTGCTAAAGCGCGCCTAAAACAAGAGGTAGCCAGTAAAAAAAGAATTGAAACTATGTACGATCAAAATTTAGCATCGGATCAAGAGCTAGAAGCAATCCAGGCATCTTATGAGATAGCTAATAGCCAATTAGAACAGGCAAGGGCAAACTTGGACTCTAGACAAGATGAGCTTGATAGAGCAAAAATAACTTCTCCTCAAAATGGAATTGTTACTCAGATAAATAAAGAAGTAGGTGAAATGGCCTTAGGTGGAATGTTTCAAGCAGAGGTTTTAATGGTTATTGCAGATCTATCAAAAATGGAAGTCATTATTGATGTTAACGAAAATGATGTCGTATCTATTTCAAAAGGGGATACAGCAGAAATTGAAATTGATGCATTTCTAGATACACTTTTCTACGGAGTAGTCAATGAAGTTGCATTGGTACCACAGGTCACCGGTATGGGTTCCCAGCAGCAAGTAACAAACTTTCAAGTAAAAGTAAGCATGATCAATGTTCCAGATAACATACGCCCAGGAATGAGTGCAACGGTTGACATCGTGACCGATAAAAAAGAAAATGTTTTAACCATACCAATACAAAGTTTGACAGCAAGAAAAAAAGGAATTGAATTGATTGAAATGGGTAAAGGCCCTAAAGAAGGTTTTAATAAAAAAGATACTAAATCTGAAATGGAGGAACTAGTATTTATTATTAGAGACTCAGAGGGTTTAGTTGATCGCGGCGAATCTTCACCAAAAAACAAACTTGAGAAACCCTTCAAAAAAGCAAAAAAAGGAACAAAATATGTTCACGTTAGACCTGTTAAGGTTGGCATATCAAGTGAAACAGATTACCAGGTTTTAAATGGCCTTGATTTAGGTGACAAGATAGTTATAGGAAGCTACAAATCTATAAGTCGAGAATTAAAACACAATGCTCTTGTAAAGTTAAAATCCGATAAGAAAAACAAAAACGATTAAGTGTCAAACTTAATTTCATTAAATCAAATTAAACGTCATTATGATGTTGGTGGAGAGCTAGTAAAGGCGCTCGACGGTGTGGATGTATCAATAAAAGCCAACGAATATATTTCAATTATGGGACCATCAGGGTCTGGTAAGTCAACTTTGATGAACATTATTGGCTGTCTAGACACACCCACTAATGGGACATACCAATTTGAAGGAGAGCTCGTTCATGAAATGGATGATGATCAGCTTGCCTCAATACGTAATAGAAAAATTGGATTCGTTTTTCAAACATTCAATCTACTTCCAAGATCAACTGCTTTACGCAATGTTGAAGTGCCGCTTATTTATTCAAACACCCCTAAAGCTGAAAGGCTTGAAATTGCTAAATCATCCCTTGTTTCTGTAGGATTAGGAGACAGACTTGATCATAAGCCAAACGAATTATCAGGTGGGCAAAGACAGAGAGTTGCAATAGCGAGAGCTTTAGTAAATACACCTTCTATAATATTGGCAGATGAACCGACTGGAAATTTAGATTCTAAAAGTGGAATTGAAATTATGAAAATTTTGTATGATTTATACTCCAAGGGTAATACGATTATACTGGTTACCCATGAAGAAGAAATTGCGATGCACGCAAATCGTATCATTACGATTTTTGATGGCAGGATCAAAGAGGATCGCAAAAACGAAAATATGATAAAGGCTATATAGTGTTTTCGCTGTTTTTTGAAAGTGTTAGAATCGCAGTTGATTCAATTCTATCAAATAAAATTCGATCATTTTTAACGGGTCTTAGTATTATTATTGGTATTCTTACAGTTACACTCATGGGTACTCTAATTTCAGGTTTAGATAGAGGGTTTGAAAAGAGTATGGATTTTTTAGGGAAAGATGTGCTATCAATTAGTAGATGGGAATGGTTTGGTGGTCAGGAATGGTGGGAGGTACGTAATAGGCCTAGAATTAGATTAGAGTATGTTGATAAGATAAAGAGTAGATCAAAATATGCTGTGGCTGTAGCACCAGTAATGCAACGAGGCGCCAGTTTATCTAGAGGGGATTTAGGAGCACGTTCTCAGATTTTTGGAACGACGACTGAATATTTAAAAACAACAAACTATGGTGTCGAGACTGGAAGATTTTTTACAAATGGAGAAGATAGGTCTGGCGCTAGAGTAGCTTTACTAGGGCATGATGTAGCAGAAAATTTATTTCCCAATGAAGACCCTATAGGAAAAAACTTTAAAATAGACGGTATTAGATTTCGGGTCCTTGGTGTGATGGAAAAGCAAGGAAAATTTTTAGGTTTATTCAGTTTTGATACGCAGGTTATTATACCTTCAGGCGCAACCCAAAGATTATTTTCTCGAAGAGGATTTCTAAGAATTAGTGTAAAAATACCAGATGATAAAATTGAAGAATCCAAAGATGAAATATATGGTATTATGCGACAAATCAGAGGACTAAAGCCCACGGAAAAGGATGATTTTGCTGTTAACCAAACGGTAGCATTTGAAAATATATATAATTCAATAAAGTTCGCTATTGGAGGAGTGGGTATTTTTATAACAATACTATCTCTTGTGGTAGGAGGGATAGGGATTATGAATATCATGTTCGTTTCTGTTAAGGAAAGAACCAAGGAGATTGGTGTTCGAAAGGCAATTGGCGCGACAAAAAATATGATTCTGACTCAATTTTTGATGGAGGCTACAATGATTTGCGTATTCGGAGGGTTAATTGGATTATTCTTGGCATATATTTTAAGTTTAGTTATAAATCAGTTTTTCCCATCAACAATGCCAATATGGCTTGCTCTAACTTCAATTTCATTGAGTATTTTTGTTGGTATTACCGCTGGCCTAATTCCTTCTTATAAAGCAGCTGGACTTGACCCTATTGATGCATTGAGATACGAATAAAAAGTGATTTTGAGTAGTCAAATAAAAAGTATTTTGCGTGAGAGTGTTCGAATGACATTTGATGCTATCCGTGCAAACAAACTAAGATCTACCCTTACGCTTTTAGGAATATCGGTTGGTATTTTTTCTGTAATCAGCGTGATGACAGCAATTAAAACCTTAGAAAGCTCAATTGAATCTGGATTGAATGTATTTGGAACTAATACATTTTTAATTACAAAGGATCCTGCTATTCAGTTTGGTAGAAATGAAAAATACCGCAATAGAAAAAATATAGACTTAGATCAATTTCTTGATTTAAAAAATCGCGTTAAACTACCAATCTTGGTTAGTGGAGGTGATAATACTAGTGATGTAAGAGTAGTGTCCTACAAAGATAAAAAAACAAAGCAAACCCCAGAAGTATCTGGTGGAGGTCCTGGAACATTAAGAACTGTAAATACCTATATTGCGGATGGTAGAAATTTGACAGATGAAGATGTTCACTTATCGCGTAGCGTTTGTATCATTGGAGCTGATGTCGTTGATGCACTTTTTCCTTTTGAGGACCCCCTAGGAAAAGCTATTCAGCTCAAAGGGATCAATTTTACAGTTATTGGGATAACCGAAAGGCAAGGCCAATCCTTTGGTCAGAGTCAGGATAATTATGTTTTTCTGCCTATTACAACTTTCCTGCAACGCTTTAGAGGCAAGTCATATTCTTTAGGAATTACTGTTGAATCTGAATCTTCAGAGCTATATAGCGAAACATTGGATGAGGTAATTGGTGCACTTAGAGCAATACGAAAGGTACCTCCTGGCGAGGAAAATGATTTTGAGATCACCACCAATGATGAATTAATGGAAACCTTTGGATCATTTACTGGATCAATTAAGATTTTTGCTTTTTCAATTAGCGTTATAGCCCTAATAGTTGCCGGAATAGGAATTATGAATATAATGCTCGTATCTGTCACTGAAAGAATTAAAGAAATAGGTATACGAAAAGCTATAGGTGCAACTAGAAGGCATATATTGTTTCAATTTTTAACTGAATCTGTTTTTTTGTGCCAGATAGGAGGGGTAATAGGAGTAATCTTTGGTATAGCAGCTGGAAATGTTATTTCATTGGTAGCGAAAGTTCCTGCGGTAATACCTGTTGATTGGGCTATTTATGGAGTTATTAGTTGTTCTATTATAGGTATTGGATTTGGAAGTTATCCTGCATGGAGAGCAGCTAATCTCGATCCAGTTGAATCTATGCGTTTTGAATAAAACTTATTTCAAACATTCTTGTAGCAACCCAACAGTTCTTATAAATTTAAATACTTCTTTGAGTATCAAATATAATGATTAATACACTAAACAGCATTGAACCGGTTAAATTTTTAGTTTATTATTCAAATCGCCACCTCTCAATCAATAAAGCGCTAACCCAATGAAAAGTATCGCAGTAATACCAGCTCGCCTGCATTCAAAGCGATTTCCTAAAAAGATTTTGTTCCCAATTCAGGAAAAACCAATGGTTGTCCATGTATATGAGAATGCAAAAAAATCTGAATTAGTTAACGATGTCATTATAGCTGTTGACGATGAAGAGACAGTTAAAGAATTAAAGAAGTGGAAAGTAAAAACTATAATGACGGATATAAATCATTCTTCGGGGACTGATAGAGTAAACGAAGCCTCATCGGACACTGATGCAGAAGTCATTGTGAATCTTCAAGCGGATGAGCCTTTTTTAGATCCTAATTTAATAGATATGTTAATCAAAGAATTTGAAGACCCTCGAATAGAAATGGCAACCGTTGCTGGTAAAGAGCTTAACGCTGATAGCATTAATGATTTAAACACTGTTAAGGTGTTATTAGACGTTGAAAGGTTTGCGTTAGCATTTAGACGAAAACCGCTAGAAATTGAATCTGGTGGATATTATCATCATGCTGGCATTTATGCGTATCGTAAGGATATTTTAGATAAATTCACCAAACTAGATATGTCGGTAAACGAAAAAAAATACAAACTGGAACAGTTAAGAGCTATTGATAACGGAATTTCTATAAAAGTTGTTTTGACAGGTAGGATTACAAAAGGAATAGATACATTGGAAGATTTAAGAGGGCTAGATAAATAGATATGGCAAAAGCAAAACCAGTAAAATACATTTTTGTTTTGGGGGGCGTTATATCTGGACTTGGCAAGGGTATTGCTGCTGCTTCAATTGGTTACTTATTGAAAAGCGCTGGATTAAAAGTTACTATTCTAAAATTGGATCCATACTTAAATGTTGACCCCGGAACAATGAACCCATATCAGCATGGAGAAGTTTTTGTTTTAGATGATGGGTCAGAGACAGACCTAGATCTTGGGCATTATGAAAGATTTATCGATGTAGACATGGGTAAGATAAATAATACAACTACCGGTCAAGTGTATAGCACTGTATTGGAAAGAGAGAGGCGAGGCGATTATTTAGGTGCAACAATTCAAGTTATTCCTCACATTACTGATGAAATTATATCAAGAATTAAGGCAATAAATAAACCCAAGAAATTTGATGTGGTTATCTGTGAAGTTGGCGGAACAGTCGGTGATATTGAAAGCTTACCATTTATGGAGGCGATTCGACAGCTTTCTCTTGAGGTTGGATATCACAACCACACCATGATGCATGTAACGCTTGTTCCTTATATTCAAGCGAGCGAAGAACTAAAAACAAAGCCGACGCAGCACTCAGTAATGAAATTACGCGAAATAGGCTTGTCTCCAGATATGATTTTATGTCGAACGGATCATAGGCTTACAAAAGATGTTAAGAACAAGATTGGATTATTTGGAAATCTCAATCCAGATCATGTTATTGAAGGTTCTGAGGTTAAAAGTATTTATGAAGTTCCATTGACCCTATACAATCAAAATGTATCAGAAATAATCATGGATCGACTTCAGCTTTCAGGTAAAGCTGACGTTTCGTATCTAAAAACCTTTATAAAGAAGTTTAAAGAACCTCAGCATAATGTTAATATTGCGATGTGTGGTAAGTATACTGAACTACCAGATGCCTACAAAAGTGTATTAGAGTCTTTTGTTCATTCAGGCGTTGAAAATAATACACGTGTTAATGTCCATTGGGTTGCTACCGGGGAAATTAAAAATGATTCAGACGCCAAAAGAGCTTTTGATAATATGGATGGAATTTTACTTTTACCCGGATTTGGATCAAGAGGCTCCGAGGGGAAAATAATTTCTTGTAAGTATGCTCGTGAAAATAATATTCCTTTTCTTGGAATTTGCTTAGGACTCCAATGTGCAGTAATTGAGTTTGCTCGAAATGTTTGCGGGTTAAAAGGCGCGAACAGTACCGAGTTTAATAAGAAAACACCCTACCCTGTTATCGACCTTATGGAATCCCAAAAAGCAATTAAAGCAAAAGGTGGAACTATGAGGCTTGGCGCATATAAATGTAATATAAAAAAAGGGACCAGAGCATTTTCAGCCTATCGAAAGAAAAGTGTTTCTGAGCGCCACCGCCACCGCTGGGAAGTAAACAATAGATATAGAGATAGATTAACTAAGAAGGGGTTGGTTATTTCCGGAGAAAATTCTGATCTTAATCTTGTAGAGATTGTAGAGATTAAAGATCACCCTTGGTATGTAGCAGGTCAATTTCATCCAGAACTTAAAAGTAGGGTTAGTAAAGCTCACCCTCTATTTAGAGAGTTCATAAAAGCATCTGTAAAACACATGAATAAAAAGAAGAACTAAAGATATGAATACTGTTTCTATTGGTAATGTAAACTATGAAAATGGATCTTTTCCGCTAATAGCAGGACCCTGTGTAATCGAGTCCAGAGATCATAGCCTTAAAATGGCAGAACAAATTCAAAAAATTACAAATACATTGAATATTCCTTTAATTTTTAAAAGCTCTTTTGATAAGGCGAATAGATCATCAATTGGCTCTTTTCGAGGTCCAGATAATTTAGAAGTTGGTTTATCGATTCTTGCTGATGTTAAAAAAGAGCTAGGAGTTCCTGTGCTTACGGATGTCCACTTACCTGTTCAGTGTAGTGTGGTTGCTGAGGTCTGCGATGTTCTTCAAATTCCAGCTTTTTTGTGCAGGCAAACTGATCTTTTATTAGCAGCTGGAGAAACAGGCAAAGCAATCAATATTAAAAAAGGCCAATTCTTAGCACCAGGAAAAATGAAACATATTGCTGAAAAAATTGAATCTACGGGAAATAAAAATATA
>Ga0209425_10004069_pt1 | contig 15132 bp, 17 predicted proteins | sample COG_05_FD_184749 | JGI IMG/M metagenome (GOLD analysis project Ga0209425, IMG submission 184749) | Pelagic Microbial community sample from North Sea - COGITO 998_met_05 (SPAdes) (version 2) | ecosystem: Environmental > Aquatic > Marine > Neritic zone/Coastal water | place: Helgoland, sampling... | reverse complement strand
CTATAAATGAGGGTAAACCTGTTTTTACAACTAATAAACCATTAAAATAACCTATGATAATAGCCATTGAGAAAGCAAAAATAATACTCGTCCATAGTGGCCATCCCCAATAAATTGCTGGGATGGCAATGCATATTCCAGCGAACCCAATCATAGAGCCGATTGATAAATCGAATTCTCCTCCAATCATCAGCATCGCTGCTGCAATTGCAATTATTCCAAGATTAGCAGATACATCAAAAAAATTTAACATGCCAAAAGCGCTGAACATGCCTGTGTCCCCAGCAACAATGCCAAAAAATATAAAAACTAATATAGCTCCACCTAATGCTCCTAATTCAGGTCTGTTTAATAAGATTCTTAAATTAGAAACTTTTTTTAATCTGTCATCTTGATTAAATTTTTTTTTAGAATGAATACTTTCAGATTTTGAAGACATAATTATAATTAAAAAAATTAAAAAAAAGGCCCTGCATCTTGTACAGGGCCTTTTATATTTAAAGTTTATCTATAACCTTGAGCAGCCCATTTAATTACACTGCTAGCATTTTTTGGTGTAACGAAACCAGGTCCTGTCATAACTACACCAGCGGGCATAGTTCCATATCTCATATATTGAGCAAATATAGCTACTGGCAAATATCCTTGAAGATATTGTTGTTGATCAATTAAAAACTCAACTTTACCAGCTGCGGCAGCTTTAAGCATATCTGGAGACATATCAAATGTTCCAAGTTTAACTTTTCCAACTTTTCCAGCAGACTCTAAAGCTTTTAAAGCTGCTTCGCCTGAAAGACCAGCACCTAAAGTAAGGATAGTATCATATCCTCCACCTAATTTAGCAGCTACTGCTTTTTGAATTTCTGTAGGATCATTTGATGTTCCTAATATATCTACAGATCCTCCAAAACCTTTTTTGAAACCAGCACATCTTCTGTCTAGAGCGACGTTACCTACTTCGTGGTTAACACATAGTGCTTTTTTTCCACCAGCAGCTTTCATCTTTTGACCACCGCCTACGCCTGCTTCAAATTCTGTTTGACCAACGTGAGCACTTATTCCAAGTTTCATGTAGTCATCAGATCCAGAATTCATTGAAATTACTGGTATACCAGCAGATATAGCGGCTTTAACTGATTTTCCTAAAGCAGCTGCATCTGGTAATGTGATTATAATTCCTTTTGGTTTTTGAGAGATAGCGTTGTCGATTAATTTTGACATTTCTACCATGTCAAAAGTTCCAGGCGCTGTGTACTTACAAGATACTTTCATATCTTTACAAGCTTTATCAACTCCATTTTTAGCTACTGACCAAAAAGGGTCGTTAGCTTGTCCGTGAGACACAACGATAATATCAATAGCAAAAACTGATACTGACATCATAGCCCAACTTAATAGAGCTACTATTGTTAAGTATATTTTTTTCATGTTAATTCCTCTGTTTGTGATTAAATATAATTTAAACACAAATTGTTTAAAATTGGTAAAAAAAAATACAAAATTTTTTTTTCAACCTATGGTAGATAAATATTTTAGGAATATTAAAAAAATGAACTTTATTTAGATTATTATAATTAATTTTCTATAAGTTAGTTATCTATATATAGATACTAGCTCGTTATTACCTGCTGCTACACAAGGTGATTTTACACAAGTACCAATAACCCATTCTGATCCAGCCTCAGAACTAAAATTGTTTTGTGATACAAAAATAACTCCCTTATCCGCTGATTGTCCTGCTTTACCCTCCGCTTGAATTCTTGGATCAGCTGAAGTTTGAATTAATGGTTTTTTTAATCCATAAGGATTTTTTAATTCAACTTTTTTTAAAATATATTCAACTATCAAAGATGAAGACCATGTAGAATCACAATTTTCACCCCAAGATGTTTGATTTTGATCACCTTGACTACATTTATTTATTTCATTATTTAATAAATCAACCACATTTTTATGATTGGATTTAACATTGTTAACTTTTTCTAAAACTCCATCTCTTGTTGTAACTGTCCAAATTAACATTGATACAACATAAAATACTGAAGCAAAAACGACAACTTCTAATGGTCCAAAATTTTTAAATTTAATCACAGTTTAACAATCATATTTTTATCAATTTTTTTATCAAAGAAATTGATAATATTTGATGCAGTTTCTCTAGCCATTCTAATTTTACATTCATCAGTTAAAGCAGCTGTATGAGGGGTCAATATAACTCTTTTATTCTTCAGGAGAGGGTTGTCTAAATTAACTGGCTCATTATTAAAGACATCAAGACCTGCAGCTAAAATAATTTTATCGTTGAGTGCCTTATCCAAATCAAATTCATTTACTATACCGCCTCTTGATGTATTAATAATTACAGAAGTTTTTTTCATTTGTTTCATTTTTTTTATATCTATTAAATTTTTAGTTTGTTCATTAAGTGGCATGTGAATTGTTAAAAAATCTATATTTTTAAGAGCTGCATCAAAATTGTCAATTTTAGCGCCTCCCATATCTGTTATTACTTTTTTTTCAACAAATGGATCATAAACTTTTACTTTCATCTCAAAACCTAAACATTTTTTTATAAGATTTTTTCCAATTCTGCCAAAACCTGCTATTAATATTTCTTTGTTATTAAGCTCAAAAGTAGGAAATTCACTTATATTACTTTTAAAGTTACCTAATCTTACTTCATTATCTAAATTTAAAAAATTTTTCGAAATATTTAACATTAAATAAAATACATGTTCAGCAACTGCAGTGGCATTTGCTGTTGCGGTAATTAAAAGAGTTATGTTGTTTTGTTTTAAAAATGTAGTGTCAACATTGTCATAACCAACTCCGTGTCTAGAAATAACTTTAAGTTTATTTGCTTTTGATAATAGATTATTAGAAAGTTTGCTTACTCTTAAAGTTAAGCCGTCATATAAGTGAATTTTTTTTAACAAATTATTTTCAGAAACATCATCAATGACTTCATAGTCAAAATTTTTATTATTATCTAAAACTTTTAATCCTTGCTCATGAATGTTTTGAATAATTCCTATTTTATACATATTTCAAGAAATCAGATTTTAAAAATTAAATAATTAATCCAGATATTATTTTATCAGAAGCACCTCTTGAATTTAAAATATTTTTATAAACTTCGTCATAATGCTGTGCGGTGGCAATAAAAATTTTTCTACTATTATTTTTTATTAAAGAAACAGGTCTTATTTTTTTGCCAAATATTTTTCTACCAACAAGATTGGGATTGCCGTCAACTACATCATAGTTTTCTATCTGTTTGAAAAAGTTAGTTTTACTAATTATTTGAGTTGCAATTTCACCAGAACCATAAACTATTAAATCTTTAATTTGCAAGGGGTCAAGGATAATATGATCTGCATTGTGCAAAAGCAGATACTGAGAAAGATCTTTCAGTTCATCTTTTTTAAGACTACTAAATCTTACCATAACATGATCATCTAAAAAAATTTTAGTTATATTGTTTTGTGATAACCTAAAAAATAAATAAGCAATTGATTTAAGAATTTTAAATTCCAGCTCACTGTTTTTATAGTTTAGACTTATTTGATAATTACAATTATTAAGCTCAAATTTTTTACAATTTTCAACAAAAGAATCTATTTCATTCTCTGAGTAATTATCCTCAGTAAAAATATATTTTACTGTGACCTTTGTTGGATCAATTGAAGAATACTTTTTTAAGTTTTCAAATACTTCATAAAATTTACTTCTGCCTCTGACTTTTTTAAAGGTCTCTTCGGTCCCTGCATCTACACTAGTTGTAATTTTTATGAGACCCTTTTCAAGAAATCTGGCAAGTGGTTCACTGTATCTTGCCGAATTAGTAAAAACTCTATGATAAATTTTAGGATTAGAATGTGCATGTATACCCTCAAGGATCTGTTCAAATGATTTATCTAGGGTTGGTTCTCCTCCTCCCCAAACAACCTGATGACAGTTTTCAAGTGCACCATTCTCACTTAAATGAGAAACAAACTTAACAACATCATATTTAGATCTCTTTCCTCCCCAATAAATTTCACTACAGTAATCGCAACGCAAATTACATACTGAATGATGTTCGATAGATAAGTGTTTTGTTTCTGATGTAAAATTTGGTTTGTCTTTTGTTTTTTTTAAAAAAATACAGCCTTTACAATCTTCATTTTTATCTTCTTGTATCTCTTCAAATAATTTTTCTCTAGCTTTTTTTATTTCTATAATACTAGGAGTAGCCCCATCCTTTATTGATAAAAGTTTTGCATCGCCACGCATTTTTCCATCTCTAAAAAATCTTTGGCAACAAGCTCTAATTTCATTTGGGGCAATATAGAGAGAAGTTTCTAATGATTTGCAGCTTTTATAAGTTTTAGTCATTTTTTTAATTTTTTTGTTCTAGCAAAAATTTTGTTAATTTGTCTTTTACAGTAATTATTTCGAATTTCATATATATATGTTTTCTATAGTTTTTTACAATCCAACTAATTAAAGGTTTTTTTTCTGCTTTATATAAACTCGACTTCTGAATATTAATAAATTCATAGGTTAAATGCCCTCTCCACCAATATTGAATACTGTGAGTCAGTTTGTTGTATAAAGGTTTATTTAAATTTTTTCTAACAAATTTATCTATATTTTTCCAAGCATAAAACTTACATTTTAACCGAAACAAGGATGGATTTGCATTTGTAATAGAGTTTTTGTTAAAGTGCTTGTAGTAAATAACTTTTGAAAAATAAGAAATTTTAATATTATTAAAAAAGTGACATTTAAATAAATAAAAAATATCTTCATATATTTTTGAAAGAAAAAATATTTTATTTTTTATTAAAAATTCTTTTTTAAATAAAATTGAAATTACTTCATGTGTACTACTTTTAGTAAAATACATTATTAATTTTTTTTTATTATATTCTAAAAAGGGAGCTGAATTTACATCACTTTTTTTTTTTAGATAAACAATATTAGAATTATTTTTACTTAAAAAATTAATCAACTTTTTAAAGTTTTTTATTTCTAAAGAATCATCTGCATCTAGAAATAATATATACTCACCAATTGACATTTTTACTCCTAAGTTTCTACCTATACCAGGGCCTTGACCTTTTTTTTTTAATGTTTTGAATAGCCTTATGTTTTCTAAATTTACAATTTTTTCTTTAATAAATTTATAAGAGTTGTCTATAGAATTATTATCAATATAAATTATTTCTGCATTTGTAATTTTCTTTTGTATTTTAAATAGAGTTTTAAAGTTTTTTCTTAGATATTTTTCCGAGTTATAAAAAGGAACTATAATTGATATTTTATATTTCATTAAAAGATAATTAGGTGGCGGTCCCAAGGGGAATCGAACCCCTCTTTGCAGGATGAAAACCAGCTGTCCTAACCGATAGACGATGGGACCTAATTTTTCACTATTTAATAACAGATATATCGTCAATAATAAACTCTACATTTTTTTGAGCTCTCCATTCGTTAAGACTTAATTTACCGACGATGTTGAGGTTTTTGCTATTTTTTTTTAATAAATAAGAACTCAAATTTGTTTCAACTGAGTTAAAACAAATTGTCTTTACAATCGAAGAATCGGATCCTATTAGTACAGATTTAATATGTTTTTCACCAACAATTTTTGAATTAGCAACTTTCAAATTTTGTATCAAAAATCTTGGTTCTACATTTCCAGAGCCGAAAGGTGACAATATGTTTATCTTTTCAAAAAAGTCAATATTTACTGCTGATGGTGCAATTTCCATATCAAAATAATATTTTTTTTTATCTTCTAAATTCATATTGATTGATTTAAATTTTCTAAAAACAAAATCTTTAAATTCTTCAATTTTTTTAATATCAATTGAAAATCCCGCAGCCATTTTGTGGCCTCCACCTTTAATTAGTATGTTGTTTTGCACGGCACTAATAATCATCGTTCCAATATCGAATCCATTGATTGATCTAGCTGATCCTTTTCCAATCCCAGAATCTACAGAAATAATAATAGTTGGTTTGTTGAATTTTTCTTTAACTCTTGCGGCAATTATTCCTATAATTCCTTCATGCCAATTTTCTCCATGCAGAATAATAACAGGATCTAAATTATTTTGATAATTTGTATTTAGTATTTTATTTAACAACTCCCCCTCTAGAATTTGTCTTTCCTTATTGTAGTCATTTAACTCAGTGGCCAACTTAAAAGTTTCTCTTGCATTTTCATTAAGTAACAAACTAGCTCCATGAGATGATTTACCGACTCTACCTCCAGCATTAATTCTTGGTCCAATAACGTAGCCTAAATGATATGTTGTTAGATTGTGTTCAATATTATTTGTCTCTATTAATGTTTTTAAACCTAAATTTTTCTTTCTCTTCAAAACTTTGAGACCCTGACTAACTATTGCTCTATTTAATCCAATTAATGGAACTACGTCACAGACAGTTCCCAAAGATACTAGATCAAGAATATTTAATAAATCTGGTTCATTAATATTTTTTAACTTAAACCAATTTTCTTCTCTTAGCTTTTTGTTTAATGCAATTAAAAACAAAAAACATACACCTGCTGCACAAAGGTAATTTAATTCAGATCGATCATCAAACCTGTTAGGATTAACTATAGAGTGAGCATTGGGTAGTTTTATTTCTGATTGATGGTGATCAAGAATGATGACGTCAACATTTTTGCCTTTAGCAAAGTCCATAGGTTCATAAGATAAGGTTCCACAATCAACTGTAAATATCAAGCTAACACCTTGTTTAATAAATTTTCCAAATGCTTTCTTGTTTGGCCCAAACCCCTCACTTTTTCTGTCAGGTATATGAATTTCAGAATTAATTTGTAAAGATCTAAAATATTGACTTAAGATTGCAGTAGAGGTGGCTCCATCAACATCGTAATCACCAAATACGCCAATTTTTTCATTTCTTAATATAGCGGTCGCTGTTCTACTTATCGCTTTGTCCATATCTTTTAATATAAATGGATTTGGTAATATATTTTTGATTGTAGGATCGAGAAAATATTTGACCTCTTCCTTTTTAATTTTTCTAATTGAAAGTAGTTTAGCAACTACTTCATCCAAAAAAAAATTTGTCTTAAAAAAATTAATATCATCTGAATTGAATTCTTTTGAAATCCAATTTTTACCTTTTACAGAATTTAAGTTCATTTTTTATGAATGTTTGTAATTTTTTTTTTAATATTTTGGCTTCTGTGAAGTGCTAAAGTATTAACTTCAAACTTATCATTTGAAACTATTATTCCTTTAACAAGATCTCCACTAGTGACACCTGTTGCACAAAAAATTATATCTCCACCAATCATGTCTTCAAGTCTATATTTTTTTTTAAAATTTTTGATTCCTAGTTTTTTTGCTCTGGTAATTTCATCACCACTTAAAATAAGACGTCCCTGTATTTGACCTCCGTAACATGACAAGGCTGCAGCTGTTATAACACCTTCAGGTCCACCGCCTGTACCTAAATAAATATCATTTTTAGGGTTGTCACCCACAACTGATAAAGCACCAGCTATATCCCCATCAATTATAAAATTTATTTTAACTTTTAATTTATTTAATGTGTCAATAATTCTTTTGTGTCTTGGTCTTTTTAATACGCAAGCTTGTAATTCCGAGGTATCTTTATTTTTAGCTTGTGCTAATAGCTTAATATTTTCTTCAATTGAATTATCTAAATCTAATAAATTTGTTGGCAAATTTGAACCAACAACAATTTTTTCCATGTAGGTGTCTGGTGCAGATAATAAATTACCCTTCTCCGCAACTACTAATACAGAAAATGCATTTGGTAAATTCTTGGCAGTAAAATTAGTTCCTTCTAAAGGATCAAGTGCTATGTCAAGTTCTGCACCTATTTGTGTACCAACTTTTTCACCAATGTGTAACATTGGTGCCTCATCCATTTCACCTTCTCCTATAACAACTGTACCGATCATATCAATTTTATTTAATTCATACCTCATTTTGTCAACAGCTCCTTGGTCAGCTGCAATTTTGTCTCCTTTGCCTATAAAGGGCGAAGCACCAAAAGCTGCAAACTCTGTTACTTTAATAAATCTTTCCAAATAGCTTTTGTCTAAGCTCATTAGATATCTTCTATTCTGATAAGTTTAGGACTACTTAAAACATATTTTTTATTTTTTAAAATGTAAAGAACTCTTGCTAAAGATGAACTTTTAGCTTGATGTGTGATAATGATAATTGATGCATTTTTTTTATTTGCAGTTGGATTTTGAATCAATCTTTTTATCGAGACTTTATTTTTTGCCATTACTTTTGTAATATCAGAGAGTATTCCGTGTTTATCTTTAACGTCGATTCTTAAATAAACTGAAAACTTTTTGTTGTTAATGTTTTCAAATGAATAAATTTTTCTTTTTTTGTCAGATATAACAAAAGGAAATTTGATATTACCTCTAAGTACTGAGCATAAATCTGATATTAATGAAGATGTAGTAGGTCCAGGACCGGCTCCTTCCCCCTGTAAAACTGTTTGTCCTGCAGGTTTAGACTCTGCTATTACTGCATTTAAAACCCCGTTAATTTTTGCAATATATGACTTTTCTTTAATAAGCGATGGATGGACTCTTTGTATAATTTTGTTGTTATTAGATTCCGCGATACCAACAAGTTTTATTTTATATCCTAGCTGATTGGCATTATGAATATCTGTACGATCAATATTTTTAATCCCTTCAATTAAAATTGATTTATTATTAATAAAAGAATTAAAAGAAAGAGCAGCTAAAATTTTTAATTTAGAAGCAACATCATCGCCATTTAAATCAGACGAGGGGTTAGTTTCTGCATAACCGAGTTTTTGAGCTTTTAACAACGCTTCTTTATATTCTAAATTATCTTTATCCATTGAGGATAAAATATAATTTGAAGTACCATTTAATATGCCGTAAATTTTACCAATATTATTTGCAATTAAACCTTCTTTTATAGAACGTATAATTGGGATCCCTCCACAAACTGCAGCTTCAAATTCAAAATTAACTTTATTTTTTTCTGCTATTTTAGCTAATTGATCACCGTACTTTGCCACAAGTGCTTTGTTGGCAGTAATAACATGCTTTTTATTTTTTAATGCTTCAAATACTAATTTTTTTGCAGCTCCTTCTGCGCCACCAATTAATTCTACTATAATATCTACTTCTTTTATTTTAGCGGCTAGAAAAAAGTTTTTTAACCATAATTTTTTTGGAATTTTAAATTTTCTCTTCTTGTTTAAAGATTTTGCAGATATGTAGAGTATGTTAGGTGTTGTGTTGGTTTTACTAAAAAGGGCATTTTTATTATTTTTTAAATAATTAAAAAAATATGAACCAATATTTCCTAAGCCAACAATAGCAATGTTCATTTTTTTTTTCATTTTAAATTAATTTGCTGCAATATTTGGAAATGGTTTATTCTTGCCTTTTTCAACTAATATTTCAGCAATTTTATCAATATCACAATCATTTATATCATCACATATATTTTTAGTGTTTTGTATTTCAAATGATTTTTTTTTAATCTTTTTATCAAAAGTTGTATTTTTATTATTATTTTTGTCAATTACCGTTTTATCAAGAATGCTCTTTGTGGTGTCTTTATCGCTATTTGATTTTGAAGTTTTTGCAATTCGTTTTTCATTTTTAATTCTCAATTTTTCCTTAGCTTTTTTAATCTTTCTTTCCTCTAATAGTCTATTTTTTTCGGCCTTTAATTTATCTTTTTCAAGTTTTTTATTTAATTTTACCTGTTGCCTAGATATTTTTTTATTGTCTTTCTTTATATCAGTACTCTCAGTATTAATAGTTACTAAATCTACAGATTTTTTTTTCTTTTCATCTTCAAAAATTATTTCAATTATTAAATTTTTAGCAAAAAATTCGTCAAATTCTTTTTTATCAATGCAGGGTCGATCTCCACATACATATTCTTTTTTGACCGTAGAACAGGATAATAGTAAAAAAAAAAATAAAAAAAAAATAGTTTTCATTATAATCCTAGCTCTTCCTTAAAGTTGTAAGCTAAGTTCATGTTTTGAATAGCTTGTCCAGAAGCACCCTTAACTAAATTATCAATAGCAGAAAAAATTACTATTTTATTTTGGTACCTAGTTTTGCAGATTGATATTTCACAGTGATTGCTATTTAACACATTTCCATTTCCCATAGGTGTATTGATTTTATTTAATTTAATAAACTTGTTCTTGGAGTGAAATTTTTTTAATTCGTAATATATTTTCTTAAAAGAAATTTTATTATTAGTCTCAATATATATAGACGATAAAATTCCTCTAAATGTTGGAAGTAAATGTGGATTAAAAGTATATTTAATATTCTTTTTTGAATATTTGTTAAACTCCTGATCTAATTCAGACATATGTCTATGTTTTTCGACGCTGTATGCAAAAATAGATTGATAAAAATTTTTATGATTAAATTTTAATTTATAATTTTTTCCTGCTCCTGAATATCCTGATTTTGAGTCTATAATAATATTTTGAGTGTTAATTAACGACTTCTTTAAAAGTGGCAAAAGTACAAGTTGAATAGATGTAGGATAACAACCTGGGTTAGCTATGATTCTAAACTTTTTAATTTTATCTCTAGTAAATTCGGGAATAGAATACAAAGATTTTGTAATCAAATTTTTAGCATTATGATTTATTGAATACCATTTCTTATATGTATAAGAATCTTCAATTCTAAAGTCAGCTGATAAGTCTATAAATTTTAAATGTTTATAACTATATAAGCCCTTAACAATTTTTTGTGCTTCACCATTTGGCAAGGATAGAAATAGTAAATCAATATTAGTCCAGTCTACTTTTTTTAAGTTTGAGATTGCAGGTAATTTTTTTTTTATTCTTTTGTCAAAATATTTAATATTTTTTCCTAAGTTTTTTTGAGCACAAAGATATGAAATTTTTACTTTAGGATGTTTGGATAAATAGTAAACTAAATCCAAACCAACATAACCAGTAGCTCCAGCAACAACAACGCTAATTTTTTTGTGTGACATAAAATATATATATCACTGATGGAATTAATAAGAAATTTAAATGATTTATCTTTTTGAAAACTGATAGCTTCTTCTTGCTTTTTTACGGCCGTATTTTTTTCTTTCTACAACTCTAGAATCACGAGTAGTTAATTTTTCTTTTTTCAATGTAGTTTTTAAATTTTCATCATACAAAACTAAGGCTCTAGATATCCCGTGTATTATTGCTCCAGCTTGTCCTGACAGACCTCCACCTTTAACAGAAGCTCTAACATCGTAGGCGCTAGCTACATTTGATAATTCGAGCGGTGCTAATACAATAATTTGATGAACAGGGCGTTTAAAATATTCGTGCATTTTTTTTCCGTTTACATGTATTAAACCTGTACCTTTTTTTATCCAAACTTTTGCTATAGATCTTTTTCTTCTGCCAGTAGCATATTTGCTATCTTTAAAATCTAGTTTAATTTTTTTAGGTGTAGTGCTTGTTTTAGCAGATTGGAGTTCCATTATATTCTTACCGAGTTTTTTTTATTTAGACTTTCAAAATTAATAATTTTAGGATTTTGTACATCGTGAGGATGCTTATCACCCTTATAAATTTTTAATTTTGATAATTGTTTTCTTGCTAAGGGACCTATAGGTAGCATTCTTTTTACAGCTAGCTTCAATACTTCGTCTGACTTATTTTTTTCAGTTAATCTGGCTGGCGTAGTCTCCTTAATACCACCGGGATGCCCTGTGTGTTTGTAGTATATTTTTTTTTTAAATTTATTGCCTGTAAATTTAATTTTTTCTATATTAGTAACAATGACAAAATCTCCATTATCCATGTGTGGATTGTAAGTCGCTTTATTTTTTCCTCTTAAAACTCTTGATATATAAGAAGCAAGTCTACCAACAACGGCATTTTCAGCGTTGATAATATACCAATCATTTTTAATTTCTTTTTTTTTAACAAAAGGTGTCATTTGAATTACGGCGATGATTACTAATAAAGAGCAATAAAGTCAATAAAATTTGCAATTTTAAGAACGATATCTATTTTAAATGCTAGGGTAATTGGATCTTATTGATCGAAAATAGACATTGAACGATGAAAGTATCAAAAAAATACTCGAAATTTGATGTAGTGAAGCAAAGTATATATTTACATCAGAATATAAAACTGAAACACCAAGCATAATTTGAAAAATTATTAAAAAAATAAAGAATAAATAAGGCTTATAAAGATCATTAATTTTATATTTGTAAATATAAATCCCTAAATAAATACTTAAAAATAAAATAATATAAGCAATATTTCGATGTATAAATTGAACAAAGCTAGGATCTGCAAAATTAAATAAGTTATTTATAAAATTATCGCTTGGAAAAAAATCACCATTCATAAGTGGCCATGTTTGATATATTTTACCTGCATCAAGACCTGAAACAAAAGCACCTACAATTATTTGTATAAAAATTAAAAATAATAGTATTTTTAAAAAAATAAAATTTGAGTTTATTTGAAAGAATTTTTTTTTAACATTAAAACGATAGTTCATAAAAATCCAAAACAAAGAAGAAAATATTATAAAAGCCGTAAATAAATGAAGAGATAAACGATAATGACTTACACTCACATTATCAACGAGACCACTTTTGACCATATACCAACCGATAAATCCTTGGAGTAAAATCAAAAAAGATATAAGTATTAATCTATGAGTTAAATAATTATTTAATATTCTTTTAAATATAAAAAAAATAAATGGTATAAAAAAAAATAATCCAATTATCCTACCTAATATTCTATGAAAGTATTCCCAAAAAAAAATAATTTTGAATTCTTGTAATGACATATTTTGGTTTAAAAAAACATATTGAGGTATAGATTTATATTCCAAAAAATATCTTTCCCAACTTTCTTGATTTAATGGGGGCAGTACACCTTTAAATACCTCCCATTTTGTAATAGATAATCCAGAGTCAGTTAGCCTGGTAAGACCACCTATTACAATTATAAGTCCCACTAAAGTTATTAGACCAATTAACCAGATGGAAAAATAATTATGATATTTTTTATTTTTAATCATGCTCAAATCTAATATATAATTTATTTGATAATTAAATCTGATTTAAATGTCGCTATGAAAAACATAAATATTGATAAAATTAGAAAAAAACTTGATAAAGTTGATATTGAGCTTTTGAAATTGATTAAAAAAAGATCTTTATTTGTTGATCAAGTACTTAGTTTTAAAAAAAGTAAAAAGGAAATAATTGACCAAAAAAGAATAAATTTTATTCTAAAAAGAATTAAAAAGCTTTCTATAAAAATTAAAATGGATCCAAAAATTACAATTAATATATGGAAAGTAATGATTAAAGGCTTTATTAATTACGAATATACAAAATTTAAGAAAAAATAGATTATTTGCTATGGGGCGGTAATTTTTTTTCTACAAACACTTCGTGCTTTCTAGTAGTTGGATTGTACTTACTTACTTTCAATTTATCTTTAGCTTTTTCACCCTTTGTTGGTTTACGCGTGTAATAAAAAAAAGGACTATTAGGATTGGCCTCTGGGACTAGCCTAACTTTGATATGAGTTTTTTTTGCCATTAAGTTTTTTAATTTTTTTTAGAATTTCTTCAGATTTAAGTTTTATATTTTTTTTATAATAATCACCTTTTATACTTAAAGCTTTTGCATCGTCAAGTTCTTTAACCTTTCCATCCATCATCTTTTTTGCCCCGTTTATTGTTAAACCTTGATCTTTCAACAAAAAGATAATCATTTTAATGATGTCAATGTTTTTTTCTGAATAATAACGTCTTCCACCGAAAAGAATTTTTGGCCTTAATTGCTTAAATTGAGTTTCCCAAAATCTCAAAGTGTGTGTTGAAAGTTTTTTTGTTTTATAATTTCTTAAATTAAACAACTTTGCAACTTCAGAAATATTTAAAAATTTAGTTTTGTTATTTAACATAGTCATTTACTTTTATTTTTAAATTATCTGCCAATTTAAAGGTCACTACATTTCTTTCTGATATTTCATGAATAGTTTTATTTTTTGGATTTCTACCAAATCTTTTATTTTTTTTTTTAAAAAAGAATGTTCCAAAATTTTTAATTTTAAGTTTCTTATGTTGAATAATATTTTTAGTTAAAATTAAAATTATATTATCTACAATTTCAGAAATATAAATATTAGGAAGACCTGTTTTTGCAAATATATTGTTAATTATATTTTTTTTATGAGTGTTAACTCTACTTCTCTTCATTGTTATCGATATGACTTAAATTATTTTTAATCTTATTCATTAAATCACCTTTAATAATACGGTAACATAGATCTATTGAATAATAAAAGCCTAACGCATCAGTAGATCCATGACTTTTGACCACAGGGCCTTTAAGTCCTAGAAAAATTGCACCATTAAATTTTCTGGGATCTAATTTTTCTTTAAATTTTTTGAGTGCAAAAAATGAAAAAAAAACTGAAATTTTTGAAAAAAAGGTTGATGTAAGAGATTTTTTCAGTGAGTCAGTTATAAACTTTGCCGTTCCTTCAGCTGTCTTCAAAGCAATATTGCCTGTAAAACCATCCGTAACTATTACATTTGAGTCACCGTGCGTTATTTTGTTACCTTCGATAAAACCAGTAAATATAAAATCTCCATGTTTGCTAATTTTTTTTAATTCCGTATAAGCTTTTTTTAATACTTCTGTGCCTTTTATTTCCTCAGAGCCAATATTTAGCAAAGCAACTTTTGGAATGTCTTCTGGGAATAATGCTTTGTACAAAGCTGCACCCATTTCAGAAAAATCAATTAGGTTTTTTTCATCACATTCAATATTGGCACCAAGATCCAAAACTACATTTGTGCTATTTTCATTAGGCCAAAGCCCTGCTAGAGCCGGTTTACTTACAGATTCAATCGTCTTTAACAACATTCTTGAAACAACAAATAAAACACCTGTGTTGCCTGCAGATAAAGTAATATTTGAATTTGATACAATTTGTGAATTAATAGAATTCCACATACTACTATCTTTTGAGTTTTTTATAGCTGTTAATGGTGTTTCCTCGTCTGAAACAACTGTGCTTGATGGAAATATTTTATAT
>Ga0209425_10004066_pt1 | contig 15139 bp, 13 predicted proteins | sample COG_05_FD_184749 | JGI IMG/M metagenome (GOLD analysis project Ga0209425, IMG submission 184749) | Pelagic Microbial community sample from North Sea - COGITO 998_met_05 (SPAdes) (version 2) | ecosystem: Environmental > Aquatic > Marine > Neritic zone/Coastal water | place: Helgoland, sampling... | reverse complement strand
ACAAAGTTTCTGTGCACGATAGACGCGCATTCGCAATCGATAAAATCAATCGCCGCCGCCGGTCCGTTTTTCTGCAGCGGAGGACACGACGACAGAATACGAGCGTTTCACGTGAATACGAGAGGGGAGATTTCGGACGTGGGGTCGTTGACGGGACACAGTGGGACGGTGACGTGCATCGCGTTTGCCAAGCCCAGTATTTATGGAAAGCGTGAAGATGATGATGATGATGGTAAAAAGTGTACTACGAAGAACAACAACAACAACAACAACAACGAGGAGGAAAAAGTGCCGTCGCCGACTCGAATGCTTTCCGGGAGCGACGATGGGACGATTTTAGTCTGGCAAACGTACGATTTTGAAATACTGAAGAAAATGTTGGCGCACAGAAACGGCGTTTCTGGGTTGAGCGTACACGCGTCCGGGGTAGTGGCGGTGTCGTGCGGAAAGGAAGACCGGTCCGTGGCGCTTTGGGATTTGAAGAAAGGACGGGTTGCGTATAAAGGGAAGACGAGAGGTGGGGAAGAAAGCGGAATTGACGTGTTTTTTAGCAGCAAAGAAGAAGATACATCGGGAGGAGGAGGGAAGAGGTACGGGCTTTTGACGAATAAGTGGTTGGACGTTATCGATTGCGAAAGCGGCGGCGAGGTGAGCTCGTTTACGAGGGAAGATCAAAGGGAAGGAAGGATTGGGTATCGCAAGTGTTTGTGCGCGACAAGCAAAGAGGATTCGGCGGAAAACATCTACCGAATTGGATACGAAGGTGGCGACGTGTGCATTTTCGACGCGAGAGTCGGTGGTGGTACAGCGAGTGCGACGATTGTAAACGCGCACGAAAATCGCGTTCGGTGCATGGCGGAGATTCCAGAACGCGGAGGACACTCTTTCGCTACGGCATCTTCGGATGGAATTATTAAAGTTTGGGACGAGAGAAACGTCAGAGAGCCAATCGCACGAATCGAAGGCGGCGGGCGATATACGAGTTTAGTAGTCATGAACAACAACGACATCATGCGCAGATCGAAACCGGCGAAACCGAAAGAAATTGAAATCGACGATATCGAAGCCCGTTTGGAAATGAGGAAGAAAGAAGAAAAGAAAGTAAACACGGAAACTCAAAAGAACGCGGAAAAAGGGAAGAAGAAGAAAACGAAGAAGAAGACGAAAGCGGATTACGATAAAATGGATTCGGATTCAGAGTTGGAAATCGTGGACGACGAGGAAAATAATGCAAAGGACAGGAAAAAAGCTGCGATTGATGATTCGGATAAAGTTGATGACGACGACGAGAGCGAGGAAGACGACAATGAGAGCGAGGAAGACGACGAAGACATGATTGAAAAAATGCGACAGGCGTACAACAAAACGCACCATAAGAACAAAAGTAAACGAAAACCGCAACAACAATCTCGCAACAGTCAGTACGAGAAGAACGCCACGACGGCGCGAAAGAAAGCGAACAAGAAGAGCAAAAGCAAATTTTAAAAATAGCAGAAGCGGCGATAGTAGAAAAGTAGCGAAATAGCAGCAGCAACGAGTGGACATGCGCATGTCGTTTCAAAAATCTAATAATGCACTCATCATGGTGACTAAATCTTACGACGCTGCTTTTCTCGCGCATCGTCGTCTTCCTCGTACTCCTCCTTTACTCCGTCTTCTTTTTTCTTTTTCCCCTCGTTCCTCCTGTGCTCCTTCCATAAATTCAACGCGGGCTTAATGTCTGACACGTATATCGCTTGATACTCCTCGTCTACTAATCCTAGCTTTTTCATCAACTCCAAAATCTGCACGCTCGCCGCCTCTTTCGCGTTGTCGCTGCTCGTCCCTTCCGCTTCTACTTCAATTGTACCGAATTCCAAAGGTACGTTCTTATACCTCTTCTTTTGATCTCCTAAATACAATCTTCTGTGGGTCACTCTCGCCGTTCCTATAAATTTTGGATCGTGCACTAATCCAGTCACGCTCCTCGACAACAACTTCACCGTATACAAACACAGCGTATCGTTAAATTTCGCTCTCGCCGGTTTCACGTCGCTCTTCGCGAATTTCATCCCTTCCTCTAATATCAAATTCGCCACCGCATCGATCGCGACGTCCTTCTGCGCTTGTCTCAAAGTATCGTTCGATAAATCTGCGACGGCTATAATCGCCGCTTCCACCGCCGTCCCGGCCACGTGCTCGTGATGTCGCCACTCCTCCGCGGTAATCTTCACGTCCGGTAAAATATCCGGCGCTAACTCTGCGAAAGTTTTATTTCTCACGCACGCCGAAAGAAAATTATTCGCTTCCATCTTATTCCTCGGCGCTCGATTCGCCCCGTATTTCCCGTCCGCTTTGCGAATCTTGTCGAGCAACACGGACGTTATCAACTTATCCCCGTAAAACGCGTTCAAATCCACTTGCCTCTTCACATCCTCCGGCACGTGAACTCCTCCGCCTCGTAAATACAACCCAGCCGGTAAGTAACGCTCGACCGGAACTTTCGCCAGCGCCGTCAACCAATCCGTCACGTATTTCACGTGCTTCTCTTTCTTCTCTTCGTCTTTAGACACGACCAACCGTTCGATGTCTCGGTCTAACTTTTCGTACATTTGATGTAAATAATGGTCGTGAGGTTGTTTATTCACCCAAAGTCTCAGCGAGAGATCGTAATATCGTCCTTGTCTTCTTCGGAAATACTCGCGTTCTTTTCGCTGAAGCTGCTGATGAATTTCCTCCTCGGAAGTTGTCCTCGAATCCCCTCGGAAGTTATTCTCTTTTCGCTTCTGTATTAACTTCTCGATGGAGATTTTCTTAGAGTTCTTCTTATTACTATTGTTGTTCTTATCACTATTACTGTTACTGTTACTATTTTTATTCGCCGCTACTGCTGCTCCTCCTCGACCGGAGTTGTTGTTGTTCTTCTTCTTAAAGTGAACAAAGTTGCCTCGATGCGCGGTTATGAACATCTGCTCTTTTGAAGAAGAGCTTTTTATGATTGTCGTCGTCGTTAGAGGAGGAGGAAAAGGAGGAGAAAAAGTCGAGGGGATACTTTCGCTTTTCAGAGTCACCGGCGTCTCAAAAGGTGTAGTGTATATAGAGGCTGACCGCGCGTCGAATTTGTATCTGTAGTTGTAATTGTGTGAAGATCTTTGCTGTTTGGGTGATGCATTAAATGTATTAAAAATTTTACGCGCGATCATCCGAGACCACGTCGTGTGGTACCAAATCTCTCACACACACACATCACTCTCTCTTATTATTCATTAAGAAAACATCTCCGGCAAAGCGCCACCGTTTGGCGCGCACGCTCTCAAAGCGACGCTCAACTCTTCCGCGAAGAAATCGTTATCTACGTCAGAGAGCGCGAACGCCTCCGCCGTCCACAAGGACAACAACTCCTCCACCGCTTCCTCTAAACCGGATAACACCAACAACTCTGGATCGTGTTCGACGACGGCGTCGACGTCTACGTTTGGGAATTTTTCTCTGAGCAGTTTTGCGTTTCTACCGACGACAGAGACCCACTCGTCGCCTGTATCGCCCATGAACAATTTCGGAGCCGAGAGGAACATCGAGCAGCAATTGGCTCCAGGCGCGGCGGTTTTCAATTTGCTCAGGCGACTCACAAACGCCGACGAAGGCGTGGATAACGCGTCTGGATTCACGTGACACGCGTCCACGGCTTCTCTCGGCGTACACGTGATTGCTTTGGAAATCTCGTTGATGCGAACGGCAACCTCGTCTTGATTTTCAGACGTGTTCTGTTCCGTCGAACTCACCATGCGCTCCGCCAGCGACAACGTCCGACACGCGAGATTTTCCGCGTATCTCTCCGTCATGTTGTTGTTACTACTACTACTACTACTACTACTCGAACTACTACTAGAACTACTTCTATTCGTCGCTGTTTCCAGCCAAAACGTCTTCACTCGTTTCACGTCCTCTCTCAACTTTTCGTCTCTTTCTAATCTCAAAATAAACTCGTCCAGTCGTCGGTCCGCTTCGTCCCGTATCGTCGCTCTCGATACCGCTTCACCGGCCAAACCTTGTCTCTGTCTTTTCAAGGGCATCACATTCGCGAGAAACCAGCTGTAACAAAACGCAAACGGGTTCGTGTTATCACTTTTATTCAACGCGTTTCCGAACGAATTTTCGCTCAAGAAGTTTAGGAAATTCGCGATCGGGCCTCCGTTTTCTCTTTGCAAATGTTCTCTGAGCAAGTCGTAGTCGTTGTTGAAATCCGCCGGGTCTCTCTGATCTCTTTGGCTTTGTCTTCGAACTCTTCGTTGTTTTTGAGGCTTTTTTCCTCCCGTCGAGGAGGAACAAACGCACGGCGAGCGGGAAAGAATCATCGGTACAATGACGACACTCTGAATTGGAAAAACATTTCTCCATTACAAAAAGAAAGAAAGACGATGATGAACGACGACGAAAGTCGTCGTTCATCTCCTCCTCCTCCTCCCCTAAACGACAGAGGACGACGAACGCGAGTGAGTATTCTCGCGTCTCATTTCGCGTCGTCTTCAAAAACTTTGAAAGGAAAAGACGAAGAAGACAAAGAAGAAGAAATCCAATCCGCGGAGGAATGGATATCCTCCCCGGGAAAGGTGTTCGAGAACAGAAAGAAACGATACGTGATCACGCGAGAGTCTATCGAACAATTCGGTAAAGTCACTCGCGATGAACAGTGGATACACAAAAGTAATGATAATGATGATTTTGGTAGTGCATCGTCGTCGTCTTCTCCGTCTGTCTTGGGAGGCGTTAAACTGCCAATCGCTCACGGATTCTTCACCGTGTCCTTGTTGACGTTTTTATCCTCCGCGCCGAGAAAGAGCGCGACGTGGTGCAAGTACGAAATCAACTGCGGGATGAAAAACGTAAAATTCGTGAAACCGGTAGAGGTGAACTCAGTTTTAGGATGTCGAACGAAAGTCAAGAGCGTTTCGTGGAAGCGAGGGAGGGAGATGTTGGAGACGACGTACGAGTGCGAGATGTTCAAAGAAGGAGGACGAAGAGGAGAAGAGGAGATCGTGTTAGAAGCGGAATGGATTGTCAGACAAGTTCTCGCGTAGTAGAGAAGAAGAGATAGCTAGAGTAGTAACACTCGTAGTAACAGAGCAGCTGCACCGATAGATATGTAAAATTATAGTAATAGTTTAATAGAGTAATAATGTACAAAAGTAAAAGAGCGAGCGTAAAAAAATCCACGACGAACGAACGCGCGCGGTTGTTGATGTTTTTAAAAGCCGAGATTCGGCCTACTCGCGTTTGGAGCGTCCGCCAACTCCGGTCGACCAAGCTTCTCAAACTTCTCCGAGGTGGTAAATCCGCTCGTTCCAGCTAACGCGGCGCCTAAAATGTTGTCCGTGCACGCCTCTTCCACCGTACAGTCCGTCCTTTTTTCGCCTCTTTCCAAACGCTCCGACAAACTTTGCGCTTGCGCTCGCGCGAATTCTCGTCGGTCACCGTCGCAGTCCATCATGCCGCCTTTGCACTTGAAAGACATGGCCTCGTCGCGTTGGTCCATGTATTCTTTGACTGCATGTATGTAGTCCATCATCGTGAGTATCAGAGATCTTTGGTGAGTGTTCATTTGAATGTAGTAGATTTACGCGAAGGCGAGCGAAAAAAATCTAAACGTTACTGGATAAGATATTTTAACGAAACGAAACGAAACGCACCGGAAGGATCGACGAGGACAAAATCCAACGCCAAAGCCGGCTGCCCCACAGCCACCGTCGTCGCGGCTAAAAACGACGCCGTCGCCAGGCGCATCTGCGCCTCGTACGTGTCCTCTTCTTTCCACATCAATCGTTCGTTTAATTTTCCCATCTTGTTGTTCATATCTTTGTCTTCTTCGTTGTTGTTGTTGTTGTTGTTCGTAGTAGTAGTAGTAGTAGTAGTATCAAGATCGAACCAACGCGCGACGAGCTCAAAGTTGCTAAACCCACCGGTCGTGCTCGCGATGCAGCACATCGATTGGCTCGCGATAGATATCGCTCGATTCAGAGCCGTGGTGGATTCGTTCTCCCGCGTCGTGGAATCATCATCTTTCTTCGTCGTTAGATATCGTTTTTCATCGCTCGAAGCGCTTTTGGTATTCGTAAAGTTGTCGCTCTTCTCATTTTGATGACCCCCCGCGCGACGAAAGCGACGAGAACGAGAACGAGAACGACGAAGTTTGTTCTCGTCGCGCTCGCCGAGCGTTCTCGGCGCCTGAAAAGCCGCAACAGTCAGAGTTGATGATGAAAACATGTAACCACCGGATTAGAAGTGATGTATCTTTTTATATCTCTGTTTTCTTGTGTGGAGTTTCCTTTTCCCCAGAGAACGAATGGAGAAAACAACTGCGCCGAGACTCCGACATAAACGAGGATGAAAGAAGAACTCAAAGAAGAACTCAAAGAAGAGGGAGAAGAGAATAATGAGTCTTTCATCGGCGCTTTAATCGCGAAGTTTCGAGAGCGAGACGATTCGGGCGACGACGAACGAGATGCCTTTACCATCATCGAGCAGGAAGAAGATGCATTTTCAAAAACAACGAAGACTTTCGTGACGCAAAAACGAACCGACGGAACGAACGCGACGAAGAAGAAGAAGAAGAAGAACGAGAAAGAGAACGTGAAAGCGATGATCGACCGATCGTTTTGGTGGCGAGAGGATGAAGAGACAGAGAACGAGGACGACTGCAGAAGAAGTCATCATCGTCTGTCCCATCAGCCGCACACCGACCGGCAAAATCATCCGCTCAACCACCAAAACTGGGAGGAAGAGGAGGAAAAGGAGGAGGAAAAGCAACGAAAGCGTTCGCTGTCGTTTGTCGACGCCGCCGCCGGTTTTGCCGAAAAGGAGGAAGAGGAAGACACAGACGTGGATATTTTAGAGGTTTGGCGACGACGACGACGCGAGAACGAGTTGATGAATACGACGACGACGACGAATGTAGGTGGTGGTGGCGGCGCTCGGACGACTTCTTCTTTTTACGATACGAGTACGAATCAGTATCGTCGCGGCGGTAGTTTTAACGACGATAATGGCGCGATGATGTTTAGCCATCATCGTCATCGCTCGAACGACGACGCGAATAAGGTGGTTGATATGGTCACCAACAAGAGCGCGCAGACGTCCTTCTTCCGAGAGGATCCGTTCGTATCGGTAGGAACGCGTAAAGAGGAACGAGGAAGAGGAAAAAGAAGGAAAGGTAGGAGCGCGAAGAGCGAGCCGACGATTGCAAAGTCAAAAAATGGACGCGTGCTCATATCCGCCGCGAATATCACGGACGAAAGCGACGAGGACTTTAGCGACGACGCAAATACCACCACCACCTCCAGCGTAGAATACGATAGCAAAGAAGAAGAAGATGATGATGATGATGATGATGAAATAGACGAGGAACAGATACGACTCGAGAAACGATTAGATGCCATTAAAGCGCGCCTGAAGAAGTTCGGAATATCCTAAATTCTAAAATGTATTATTAGCAACAACGCACACGTACGATAATAATATTATTAGTTCGATAAACTCTTCGCGAAGCGCGCCATGGAGGCGGCGAAACCAGCCAGCTTCTCCACCGCGCTCTTCTCTCTCATCTCCCCGTCCTCTCCGACGTCGCGGCCTCGATACACCTCGGAAACTAAATCGTCCAACTCATCCCCAGCCGGTCTGGAATTCGATTCGTGCACTAACTCAAACCTTCCCGGAACGTTTTCTTTCTCGATGTACAATTTCCACGGCCCGGGAAATTTCTTAAAAACCGTCCCGTTGCACCACGGTAAAGGCCTCAACGAATACGCCACGCACATGACTCCTAAAAACTGATCTCTCCATCGTCTCACGGTCAACCCAATCCCCGCATCCCCACTCGCTAATCGAGGGTTCAACAAAATCACCGGATTTTGCAACTCGTTCGCTTTCTTCGTCGATTTCACCACCACGTCCAACGATATCGGATCCGCCGCCGCGAACAACAGAACGCCTTCGTAATCATCCGGCACTAACATCCGATCGTTCGCCGAGGCTATTTTAAACTTCAACTCGTCGCCCCATCGGTTTTTCAACAACGCCGCGCACCCCGCGTCCGGGAACACCACCGTCAGTTCCAATCCTTCCGGTCGTTCCTCTAACAGTTTCTGCGCGAATTGCCTCGATATTTCCCACTGTTTCAACTGATCTCCCGGGTTCGCCATCACGTTCCCGGATATCGGGTCCCACAACTCCGGGATTAATAACTCCACGATTATCCCTAACTGGCCCGCAGAAATCGCCTGAGAGGTTGCCGAAGCCGCCGTGTTCACCGCGTCGAACAAATCGTTCGGGAGTTCCTTATCGCCGTTCTCTTCCTCGTCTTTCTCGTCGTCTCTTTGTTTCTCATCATCGGAAGACGATGATTGTTCAGACGACGAGGACGAGGACGAGGACGAGGAGATTTTCTCGAACTTGGACGCTTGCACACGAGTCGTCGTCAAAGTTTTTCTTCTGAGCTGCTGCTTTTGGTGGTGTCCGCTTCGAAAAGACGAGGACGTCGAGCAGGAAGTCGCGGGGGCAGTTCTTCGCGCGGCAGAAACCACGGGGGAAAACATCTATCTTTTCAGCTTTAGTGCGATGAGTTGTGCGACGAGTACAAAAATGACGACGAAGAAAAGCACTTTTGGAATGTGTTTTTCAAAATCTCTCCATTGAATATCTCTCGACCACACGACTGACAAAACTCTCTCGGACGATCGCGATGGACGGTGGTGGACAGCAGCATCGGCAGCAAATGACGCTTTTTTCCCGATATCGGGAGTTACCGATGACCACTCGCTGTGTGTTCACCATCAACGTCTTCGCGTTCCTCTTCAACGCAATCTTGCGATTGTTTTCGTATTCCACGTTGTGTTTGATACCAGCTTTGATGCGAGGCAAAGACTTTCTCGGGCAGTTTTATAGAATTTTCACGTCCGCGTTCACGCACGGGTCGTTTTTTCATCTGTTGGTGAACATGTGCGCGTTTATTCAGATCGGCGCGTTCGGGTTGGAGATGAAGTTAGGGAGCGTGAATTTCGCGTTACTCGTGTTCTTGTTTACGATTTTATGCGGAACGACGCACGTCATCTTAGCGAGCGGGATGTGGTACCTGTTAGGAATGAGCGGGTATCAAAACGAATGCGCGGTTGGTTTTTCGGGCGTCATTTTCAGTTTAGTTGTTTTAGATACCGCGTTCTCGAATATTAGACAAAGAGACGTTTTCGGCTTGTTCGTGGTGAACGCGTATATGTATCCGTTCGCGTTGATTGCGATTGTGCAATTGTTAGCGCCGAATAGTTCGTTTTTAGGTCATTTGAGCGGCGTGGTGGTAGGTTCGTTGTACGTGAAAGGGTATTTGAACAAATTGATTCCCTCTGAGAGAGCTGTAGATAGAATTGAGAATCTCATATTATCCGGGATTTCGATTGAACGCTTGGAAGGATTCGTACAAAATACGTCCAAATCGGCGAGAAGAGTGCGCAGGGAAGAAGGCGATGTCGAAAGCGGGCAGCAATTCATATCGCCCGGAGGTACCGCGAGAACGACCACGAGAAAACTCAAGTGGTGGGAAGTGCCGGTCGTTGCAAGAATGGAAAGCGGAGAGAGTCAAAAAAGTTCAACGTCAACGCCGACCATCAAAGGCGTCGGACGAAAGTTGGGCAAAGGTAAACCTCCATCTCCTCCCCCGCCGTTATTTAACCAACAACAACAACAATCGCCGTCTTCTTCTCCAGGTTTAGCCAATAATACTAAAGCGTTTCCGTACAATAAAAAGTTCATCACGTTACTCGTAGAGATGGGCTTCCCAGAAGAAGAAAGCAAACTGGCGTTGGAGAGATCAAACAACGACGTCGCAGCCGCAATAGATATACTTCAAGGGAAATAGCGATGATTATTCTCAGCCTCCTGTTAGATTTAGTGCTTACTAATACGTTTGATAATAAAAGTTTAGTAAAGATTGTGTATTAACAACAAATATTTTGGTTTTTCTGTGCAAGTGGTGGTGACGGTGGTGGTAGTGGTGTTGTGGTGGTGGTGTGTGTGTATTTCCTAATTTGTCGCGTTCCGTCGGCGGTTACGAAAACCACCAGAACGCGAGAGCGCATTTTTCGCGGAGAGGAATTGTAATTCATCTCCTAATTTTTCATTTTTTTTTAAGTCCCATGACTGGAGCCTTCGCAAAGTCTTCTCATATAAGGGCAAAGCTTCTTTGCGGCTCGTTCGAGCGAAACAGCGGCATGGGGTGAGCGCGTCAACGAAAAAATATACTGTCGCATCACTCCCGCTGTCAAGTCCCGTTACTACTCAGTGAACTCTGGAACACTGGTAGTAAATCTCCTATTCTCTTCTAAATATATAATAAAGTGTCGGTTGTAAGGCCGAATGGTTGTGTGAAAAAGATGGGTCATCATCATCCGTTTAATCAGACGAGGCGGCGGCCAAAACAGCCAACGCTTCTTGAACCTTCGCCTTCAACGCGTCCGCAGATTCAATCAAGTGCAAGACTTCGGCTTGGTCCATCTCCAACAACATACCAGTCACCTTCGCGGCGTTCGCAGAGTCGACGGCATCAACCAACGGGTACAAGGCTTCCCCTAAAATCATTCTTTGTTGATCCGGGGTGGCCGTGCCGAGTTGCGAAACGATGAGCGCAATCGGGTTCGATTCCGCAGCCGGCGGCTCCGGCGCCGCTTGTCCCGGCATCGGTGGCATCGGCTGTTGCTGGCGGAAGTTTTGGCGACCGTTTTGCGGGCCACCTCTGCCACCCATACCCGGCTGGCCACGGCCTCTGCCTCCTCTGCCGCCCATGCCACCCGGACCTCTCATCATGTTCGGAACGCCCGGCATGTTGTAACCCGGCATCGGTCTCGGCCCACCCGGCATACCCGGTTGGAACCCAAACCCTGGTTGTGGTTGCGGTGGCATCATACCTGGCGGCGGTTGGCCGTAGTACATGCCCGGCATGCCACCGCCCGGAACGCCCGGCGGGGGCATACCGTACATCGGCGCCATGACACCGCCCGGACCCATCGATCTCTGCGCGAATTGCGCTTGCAAACGCATTCTGCGGTCTTCTTTACGCTGCGCCAAGGCGACGTACAACGGCTTCGCGCCAACCATTTTTCCGTTCAACTCAGTCACCGCACGCGTGGCTTCTTCCGGAGAGGAAAACGCGACAAACGCGGACCCTCTGGAAACGCCAGACGCGTCGCGCATGACTCTGCACGAAGTGATCGTACCAAACTCTTTGAACAGCTCTCTCAACGTTTCGTCGTCCGCGCCATCTTCCAAGTTCTTGATGTACAAGTTCGCGCCCGCCATCTTTTCCATACGTTCTCTTCTCTCAGCTTCGAATTTGGCCTTCAACTCAGCCTCTCTCTCCGCCTTCTTTTGCGCTCGGCAGACAACCCACTTCTTGTCTTCTTCGCCGTGCTTGCCATCGAGTTCTTCGACCGCCTTGGACGCATCTTCCGGCGTTTCGTAGCACACGAAACCAAAGCCTTTGGATTTACCGTCCTCGTCCTTCGAAATCATAACCGAAGTCACCGGTCCAAAGCCTTCGAAAACTTTTCTCAACTCTTCGTCCGTAACTTCATCGCCCAAGTTCTTGACAAAAACGTTGTTAAACTTCGTTTCCGTAGTGCCTCTTTCCGCTCTTCTTTGAAACGGACCGACGTAGACAACCTTGTCGTTCAATTCCATGCCGTTGACCTTCTCGATGGCTTCCTTCGCCGCCGCCTCGGTATCGAATTGGATGAAGCCGTAACCTTTGGAGTTGCCTTGACCATCCGTGGCAACCTTGGCCGAAACAATGTTACCGAACTGTGCGAACGTATCTCTCAACGCGACGGTATCAATGTCCTTGTCCAAGTTCTTGATGAAAATGTTCCCGACACCGGACTTACGAATAGTCGGATCTCTTTGCGAGTACAGGATGCGAATCGGCTTCCCGTTGACCACTTGAAAGTTCAACACGTCAATCGCTCTCGCCGCATCTTGCGCTTGCGAGAAGTTCACGTACGCGTATCCGAGCGATCTTCTCGTGATTAAATCTCTGCACACGCGAATGGAGACAACTGGACCGATGGTGGAAAATAACTCGTACAATTGAGCTTCCGTGGCGCTCGATTCCAAGTCGCCAACGTACAAGGACGTGTTGGAGGCGTTCTCGTCGGCAGCCGCGGCGCCCTTGGCGGCGGCGGCAGCGGCAGCAGCGGCAGCTGGTGCGGGCGCTGTAGTTATGTTGAGAAAGAGTAATTAATAAGTCAGTTTTTAATAAAGGATTGCGTGAAAAGAAAGTAAAGCTAAGAGAAGAAGAAGAATTTATTCGCACAAATGCAACAGATTCTTCTCTTTTCCCGGCAAAAGTCCCGTCAATTGCCCAAAGCCACAATTGAGGAAGAAAAATCGGCGCCGCTCTCGGAAACCGTCTCAGGAACGACCTTTGCGACCGCGATTGAGACCACTTCCCGTAACAAAAGTGCGTCGCTCTCTTCGCATCGTTCATTTGCGGTCAAAGCGTTCATTTTCACCCCCACATCTCTCCCTCCTTTCCGTCGCCGAGAAGGAGAAAAACAATTTTGCGGCGTAAAAATGCACCGAGAGAAGATTATTTCGATGCGAGTAAAAACACAAAATTCATCTCTCGTACCTTTCGTCGCCGCAGCCGAAGCTGGTGGATTCGCAGTCGTCGTGGACATTTTTTTAAAGTTGTTCGAGATGAAACCGGTGTGGAAATTCGCGTCTTCGTGTGGTGGTTTTTATATATACGGGTGTGTATACTAAAATTCTACGCAACAAAAACGGAAGAAGGTGTGAGGAGAAAACGAGAGAGAAGAAGGTGAAGGTTTCCTCGAGAAAATTTTTTTTCGGCGGCGGCTGGCATTTTTGGCTGCACGGTGAAAAAATCTTTCCTCTCTTTTGGTTCACCACTTTTGAGAAGAAGGGCCACTCGTCAACCACGAACGCGAGTCCAGGAGGCACCGGACACACTTTTCTCTCTCCTCTGTAGAAAAGAAAAAGAAGGAAAAAGAAGTGCACACAAAAACACGTTCGCTCTCTCTCGTCGCAACTAAAAATTGTTTTGACGGTGAGATGTCTTTTCGGTCTCGGCCGAACGACGACGAGGACGAAGACAAAGAGGAAGACTTTAAAGAAGAAGAAAAGAAGAAGAAGGCGACGATGAAAATGACGACGACGACGATGCCTCCACCACCTCCGCGATTCATCAGACGACAAAAACAACCACCACAAAAGAAGAAAACAAAAATCGTCCTCGAGGAGGAGGAATTCGCGGCTCGATTAGAACACATCATCGAACGCGATTATTTCCCGAACGTTCCACAAATGAAGGATGAACTGCGTTTACTCCGCGCGGAACGAAAAGGGAACGAAAAGGAGATTTTAATGGCGAAGAGGAACATTCAGAAACGAATGAGAGAGGAGGAAGAGGCGAGGAGTGGGACCAGTAACGGTTTGACGCCGAGTTTTTATTACGGCAGCACGTCCGAGAGAGGAAAAGGAGGAAGGAATACGCCGACGACGAGCGATACTTCTGGAATTGGATTTTCCTTTTCCTCCAGAAGAAGAAGGAGAGAGGAAGAGGAAGAGGAAGAGGAAGAATATGATGAGGAAGAGGAGGAAAGAACAACAACAACAACAACAACAACGACAAAACTTCTCGACTCGAACAAGACGCTCACGCAGTTTCTCGCTTCGCACACTTCCGAAGATAACAAATCGTTCGAGGATATATTGGAGAAGATAAATAAGAAGAGAAGAGAGAAGAATGCAAAATTATTCGACGCAAAGAAGATTCACAGCGCGATGAATGTGCAAAGGCTCAGTGATGGCAGCGAAGGAGCGAGGACAAAATCGGGAGCCTTGGCGCTCGCGGAACCGGGACAGAACGCGTTGTTCTTCCGACCAGACTCGGCTTTGGCTTTATCGAAGAACGAATTGGCAAATTTAGGCGCGACAACAGCTCCGAAAGAAACGTTTGCGCGTAACACTCGATTCAACAGCTCGAATAACAGTCACGTAATAGAAGTGAACGAAGTCGACGAGGAAGAGTTGGCCTTGTTTCGAGAACAAAGAGAAAAAGAGATGAATCCAAACGTGAATTATTCGCGAATCACGACGCCAAGTTTCACGCCTGGTCGCGACAATTTTACGCCGATAATGACTTGGGGTGTTTTAGATGCAACGCCTGTGCGCATTTCATCATCGACTGGAGGAGGAGGAGGAGGAGAAGATATCGTTGCGAGAGCGGCTGGAGAAAGCGTGGAGGAACAAAATTTGTACAGATTCGCGCGCGAAGACGTCCGCGAACTCGCGGCGAGAAAGCTAGAAAAAGCCAACGTAGTCAAGCGGAAACTGCGCAAGCAAGCGCAAACGCCAACGACGACGAGTGGTTTGAGCGAAAGTGCGCTTCGTCTACTTCGAAAGTCGACGCCTGGACGTGGCAATACCGGTGAAGACTTTTTGAGGATGGACGTGAATCGCGCCATGCGTCAATCCGAACGACGAATGACTTCAAGCAGACGAACTCCATCTCTATCTGCTCGCGATCGCACGCCTTCGATGAAACATATGGTACCATCGACTTCCGCCAGATTTGGGAAGAGGAAACCAGGCGATGGAAACGACGACGACGACAAAGATGAAGGAAAAGCGATTCCTTTCTTGAGCGCGGGAGGAGAGAAAAAAACGCCTCGTCTCACCGAAGGTTTACTGTAAAAGTATTCATGACTTTTATGATAGGAGCAAAATAGCGAAGAATAGAATAGAATAGAACGATAGAATAATGTGTAGACTTGAACAACTTTAAGAGCAGCAGCAGCAGCAGCAGTACTACTAAACAACACACATACGAAACTATTCTTTGTGTCATTTTTTGGTCTTCCGAGAGGATTTTCACAGAGCAGCAAACAACCAAACAACGACTACATTCCACACTCTTCTCTCTCTCTCTCTCTCGCCTTGAGCCCAAAAAAGAGAACAAAATCATCATCATCATCATCGTCGCGTTAAACTAAAGCTTTATTATTATGTCTGCTTTTCTTTGCTGCGCGTCCTGGGCGGGATGTTCCGCCTTGAACTGTTGCGCCAACGCGTTAAACATCCACCAGAGAGGCGAGAAATC
>Ga0209425_10004065_pt1 | contig 15149 bp, 17 predicted proteins | sample COG_05_FD_184749 | JGI IMG/M metagenome (GOLD analysis project Ga0209425, IMG submission 184749) | Pelagic Microbial community sample from North Sea - COGITO 998_met_05 (SPAdes) (version 2) | ecosystem: Environmental > Aquatic > Marine > Neritic zone/Coastal water | place: Helgoland, sampling... | reverse complement strand
ATCTTAAAAAAACTTAATTTAAAAAAAGATATCAATCAAAAATATAAGTCGTGGATGAATGATAGAGAGGTTCATAAGTATTCGGCTCAAAGACTTGTAAATCATACTTTAAATTCAATTAAAAATTATGTCAAAAAGGTAAACAATTCTAAAAATGAATTTTTATTTGGAATTTTTATTAAAAATAAAAGTAAATTCAATCATATAGGCAATATAAAAATTGGGCCTATTAATTATTTTTATAAAACAGCATACATTTCCTACTTTATTGGAGAAAAAGATCTTTGGAAAAAAGGTTTGGGGGCAAAAGCAATAAAAGAAATTATTAAAATTGCTAAAAAAAAGAATATTAAGAAGCTAAAAGCTGGTTTTGTAAAAATAAACCCAGCTTCTAAGAGAGTTTTGGAAAAAAATGGTTTTAAAAGAGAGGGTGTTCTCAAGTCAGAAGAAGAACATGATAAGAAGAGATACGATGCATATATATACGGTAAAGTTCTATAAAATTGATATCTACTAAATGAAAAGAATTTTGTTTTATAACTCTGGTGGTGGCTTAGGAGATTCAATTCAACTTTTTACTTTGATATTAAGTCTTCAAAGTCATTTTAGAACATCTGATTTTTTTTATTTAGGTGCACACGAAAATCATTTTCAAGGAAAGTTAAAAGAGTTTAATATAAATTTAAAAACCTTAGATTTAGGCCTTAGGTATTTTGGTTTTAGGTGGTGGCATTATTTTTTTGTAAAAAAAAAATTTAAACAATTGGAATATAAAAAATTTGATTTAATAATAGATCTTCAATCTAAACTGAGAAATACCTTAATTTTAAATAAAATCCCCCATGATTATTTTTATTCATCTACGTATAAATTTAGATTTTGTACTAATAAAAAAAAATACTTTTCAAAAGATCACTTAAAAAATTTAAATCAGTTTTTAAACTCAAATATAAAAACGAATAAATTTAATATAAAAAGCTTATCTACTAAGTATAAATCTGAAGCATCTAGATTATTACCGGATAAAAATTATATAGGTTTTTCATTAACGCAAGGAAACAAATATAGAAAAAAAAGCTGGTCAATAAGTAATTTTATTACTCTTGCAAATAAGATTGCCGAAAAAAATAAAATACCTGTTTTTTTTATTGAAAAAAAAGAAACAGAACTGTTCAACTTGATAAAAACTCAAGTGCCCAAAGCTTTATTTCCTGAACTTCACTCGACTATTGCTTGTCCAGCTCTAGTTACTGCATTAAGCTCTAGATTAGAGCTAGCAATAACTATTGATAATGGGATTATGCATATGATGGGTTTGGCTGACATCCCAATGATTATCTTGTTTGGGCCAACTAGCTCAGAAAAATTTTCCCCTACAGGGTCTTTTATTAAGATTTTAGATAGTAAGGAAATTTATAAATCTAATGATATAAACTCAATTACTGTTTACGATGTATTTAAACTAATTTAAATTTTTAAAATTTTAATTTTTTTAGAACTAACTAATTCATTTAAATCTCGATTAACTTTTTGCAGTTTTATTTTTGAGGTAGATCTGGTTACAATAGATACCCCAACTTTTCCTAATCTGAAAAAAGGATAGCTTCCAATATCGACAAATTGTTTATATTTATTATGAATTACAGTTAGCTCTTTCGATATACTACTCTCTACGGTAAATAAATTTAATGTTTTACTATGTACTTTCGAACCTTTAACTAAAAATTGTTTACAATTTTCTATCATTGAATTTAAAATAGATGGGACGCCAGGTAAAGAAAGTACATTTTTAATAATGAATCCTGGAGCTGCGCTTGAAGGATTTTTAATTAATTTTGACCCTCTAGGCATTTTTGCCATTTTTTTTCTGCCGTCATTAAATTTTGATTTACCATAATAATTTTCTAAAATTTTATATGCCTCTTCATGAAACTCGTATTGTACTTTGAATGCATCTGAAATTGATTTAGCTGTTATGTCATCATGTGTTGGGCCAATCCCGCCTGTAGTAAATACATAATCAAAATTTTTTGATAACTCTAATATGTTATTTATTATTACTTTTTTTAAGTCTGGTATAATCCTCACTTCACTTACGGATATGCCACATTTTAAATTTAGCCAATTAGATATAAATACCACATTTTTATCCTGGGTTCTGCCAGAAAGGATTTCGTTTCCTATAATTAAAATTGCAGCATTTACTTTTTTGTTTTTTTTCTTCATAGATGAGCAGTTATATGAAATTTGAAAATATATTAATATCAGGTGAATTCATAAAAAGATATAAGCGTTTTTTTGTTGATGTTAAAGTTAATGGCAAAACTGTAACAGCCCATTGTCCAAATACTGGGTCAATGCTAGGTTTACTTAAAAAAGGTAATAAAGTTTGGCTAACTAAATCAAACAATCCAAAGAGAAAATTAAAATATACTCTTCAAATAATTGAAGATGATGGAAATAAAGTTGGAATAAATACTCATCTAACTAACAAAATTGTCTTAAATGCTCTCAAAGAAAACCATTTTAAAGAGCTTGATAAAAATATAGAGATTCAATCGGAAGTAAAGTTTGGTGAAAATACAAGATTTGATTTTTTAATTACAAAAAAAAATTATAAAGCTTTTATTGAAGTTAAAAACGTAACTTTATCCAGAACAAATGGAATTGCAGAATTTCCTGATGCTGTTACTACAAGAGGAGCTAAACACATCAATGAATTAATTAAAGCAAGTAAAAAAGGTTATAAAATCTTCCTTGCCTTTATAATTCAACGAGAAGATTGTAAAGAATTCATTATAGCATCAGATTTAGATCCTGAGTATTCAAAATTGTTATCAAAAGTTGTAAATAAAAAGTTAAATTTATTGTGCTATGATTGTAAATTTTCATCAAAAGGAATAAAACTAAACAAGCAAATAAAGATTAAAATTTAATGAATGAAAGTATAAAAGAGTCTTTTAAAAAAACTAGAGCTGCTGGCATTATTGCTGCTGGAGCTCTTGATGAGCTTGTTAAATTAGTTAAACCTGGCATTTCCACAGGTGAAATTGATAAATTGTGCTATGAATTTTTACAAGATCATGGTGCCTACTCTGCTCCATTATTTTATAGAGGCTTTCCTAAATCATGTTGTACTTCTGTAAATCACGTAGTTTGCCATGGAATTCCTTCAGATAAAATTTTAAAAGAAGGAGATATTGTTAATGTAGATGTTACCGCTTACAAAGATGGATGGCATGGTGATACAAGTAGAATGTTTGAAGTTGGAGATGTGTCTATAAAAGCAAAAAAATTAATCAAAACAACTTATGAGTCAATGATGAAGGCAATTGAGATATTGAAAGAAAATGTTCAACTTGGAGATATAGGTTCAACTATTCAAGAATATGTTGAAGCTCAAGGTTTTTCAGTTGTTCAAGACTTTTGTGGTCATGGGATTGGCCAATCGTTCCATAAAGAGCCTTCTGTTCTTCATTATGGAAAAAAAGGAACAGGAGAAAAAATAAAATCTGGTATGATTTTTACAATTGAACCAATGATAAATATTGGTAATTATCAAACTAAAACGCTAAATGATGGATGGACTGCTGTTACAAAAGACAAATCACTTTCAGCACAATTTGAACATACTGTTGGTATAACAAAGAATGGATACGAAATTTTTACTCAGTCAAAAAAATTTAGCTAATCTATTAAAATGATTGAAAGATATTCTAGAAAAGAACTGAAAGCTATTTGGGAAGACTATAACAAATACTCTATTTGGCTTGATATCGAATTAGCTGCCGCTGAGGCAATGGAAAAACTAAAAATTATTCCAAGAGGTGTTGTTAAAAAAGTTAAATCAAAAGCAAAAATTAACGTAAAAAGAATTTCTGATATTGAAGCCAAGGTAAAGCACGATGTTATTGCATTCTTAACTTCTATTGCTGAAAGATCTGGTAAAGAAGCAAGATTCCTTCACAAAGGAATGACATCTTCTGATGTGTTAGATACTTGTTTCAATTTACAATTAAAACAATCAGGTGAAATTTTATTAAAAGATATTAATAAATTATTAAGATCTATAAAAAAACAAGCAATTAAGCATAAATTCACTTTATGTATCGGTAGAAGTCATGGAATACATGCTGAACCAATTACTTTTGGTTTAAAAATGTTAACTTTTTATCAAGAATTTTTAAGAAATAAAAAAAGATTAGAAAGTTCAATAAAAGAAATATCTACTTGTGCAATTTCTGGGGCAGTTGGAACGTTTGCAAATATAGATCCTAGAGTTGAAAGCTATGTTGCTAAAAAATTAAAACTTAGTGTAGAACCTGTTTCAACACAAATCATTCCAAGAGACAGACACGCTCAATTTTTTTCAACATTAGGTATTATCGCAAGTTCAATTGAAAGATTTGCTGTGGAAATTAGACATCTTCAAAGAACGGAAGTTTTAGAAGTAGAGGAGTTTTTTGGAAAAAAACAAAAGGGTTCTTCGGCAATGCCTCATAAAAAAAATCCAATATTAAGTGAAAATTTAACCGGTCTTGCAAGATTAATAAGATCAAGCGTGGTTCCCGCATTAGAAAATGTTGCGCTATGGCACGAAAGAGATATTTCACATTCAGCTGTTGAAAGAAATATTGGTCCAGATTCAACAATAGCTTTAGACTTTGCTCTTTGTAGATTAAGTAATGTTATAAAAAATTTAAACATTTACCCTAAAAATATGATGAAAAACTTAAATATTACTAATGGAATTTTTTTCTCTCAAAGAGTTTTAATAGAATTAACAAATGTTGGGTTCAGTAGAGAGGAAGCTTATAAAATAGTCCAAAATAATGCTATGAAATCCTGGAATGAGAATTCTCCTTTTTACGAAAACGTTTCTGGTGATAAAAAGATTACAAATAAAATACCTGTTAATAAGCTTAAAAAATTATTCAATTTTAGTTATCATACTAAAAAAATTAATATAATTTTCAAAAGAAGTTTAAAAAAATAAATTAAATATGAATAAAGGGAATAAACTATACGAAGGTAAAGCTAAAATAATATATGAAACAAACGATAAAAATTTAGTAATACAACATTTTAAAGATGATGCTACAGCTTTTAATAATTTAAAAAAAGCTAATGTTGAAGGAAAAGGTGTTTTAAATAACCGGATTTCAGAATATATTTTAACAAATCTTTCACAATTGGGAATCAAAACCCACCTAGTTAAAAGATTAAATATGAGAGAGCAATTAATTAGAAAAGCTGAAATTTTTCCAATTGAGTTTATTGTAAGAAATATAGCAACAGGATCACTTACTAAAAGACTTGGAATTTCAGAGGGAACCGTTTTAGAAAAACCTTTATTAGAATACTGTTATAAAAAAGATGAATTACAAGATCCTATTATATCCAAAGAGCATATTTATACTTTTGGTTGGGCTACTGAAAAAGAAATAAATATTATTGATGAAATGACATTAAGAATTAATGACTTATTGCTTGGATTGTTTAGAGGAATAGGAATTAAATTAATAGATTTTAAAATTGAATATGGAAAAGCATGGAACAAGGATACTGAAGAAAAAGAGATAGTTCTAGCAGATGAAATAAGCCCAGATACATGTAGGTTATGGGACTCAAAAACTGAAAAAAAATTAGATAAAGATAGATTTAGAAAAGATTTGGGCAATGTGATTCAGGGATATCAAGAAGTAGCAAGAAGACTGGGCATAATGCCTGAGGAAACTAATATAAGTGAAGTTAATTTTGGTAAAACAGCATCATTAAAATTTAAAAAGAAATAACTTGAAATTTTCAGTAACAGTTACATTAAAAAAAGATGTACTAGACCCTCAAGGAAAAGTAGTTCAAAACACTTTGCAAAATTTAGGTATGGATAATTTAAAGAGCATAAGACAGGGCAAATATTTTGAAATTGAAATGAATAATACTACTCAAGAAGAAGCAGAAAATAAAGTTAATGATATGTGTAATAAACTTTTAGTTAATCTAATCATTGAGGACTATAAAGTAAACAAAATTTAATGAATTCTTCTGTTATAGTTTTTCCTGGCTCGAATTGTGATCGAGATATTTCTGTTGCTTTAAAAAAAATGCAATTTAAAAATAAGATGGTTTGGCATAAAGAAACAAAATTACCTAAATCTGATTTGATAGTAGTTCCAGGAGGTTTTTCCTATGGTGATTATTTGAGATCTGGTGCAATAGCGGGAAAATCTTTAATTATTAATGAAGTTATAAAAGCAGCTAATGAAGGGTGTCTCGTTTTAGGAATTTGTAATGGATTTCAGATATTAACTGAAACGGGTTTACTTAAAGGAGTTTTATTAAGAAATAAAAATTTAAAATTTATAAACAAAGATGTAAATATTAAAGTAATCAACAATAATACTAAATTTTCTAATAAATATAAAAAAGATCAAATTTTAAAAATAAATATTGCTCATAATGAGGGTAACTATTTTACAAATATAGATCATCAAAAAGAACTTAAAGATAACGATTTAATAGCATTTAAGTATTGTGACGTAAAAGGAAAAATAAATAATGAGTCTAACCCAAATGGATCCTTGGATAATATAGCAGGTATTTTTAATTCTAAAAAAAATATTTTAGGTATGATGCCTCATCCAGAAAGAATGATCGATAATTTAGTTTCTAACAATGATGGAGTTAATTTATTTTCAAGTTTAATTAACTAAGCCTATAATGAAAATTACAAATCAAGTTGTAGAAAATCATGGTTTAAAATTAGAGGAATTTTCTAATATAAAAAAACTTATGAAAAGAGAGCCTAATTTATTAGAATTAGGAATTTTTTCTGCAATGTGGAATGAACATTGTTCATATAAATCCTCAAGAAAACATCTTAAAAATTTACCTACAAAAGGAAAGCAAGTCATTCAAGGACCTGGTGAAAATGCTGGGGTTGTTGATATTGGTGATGATGATGCAATTATTTTTAAAATTGAAAGCCACAATCATCCTTCCTATATTGAGCCATACCAAGGCGCTGCTACAGGTGTAGGAGGTATCCTAAGAGATGTATTCACTATGGGTGCTAGACCAATTGCACTTTTAAATTCAATACACTTTGGTTCTACCGATCATTACAAAACTAAAAGCTTATTGAATGGTGTTGTATCTGGCATTGGAGGATACGGTAATTGTATTGGAATACCAACTGTAGCAGGAGAAACAAAATTCAATAAAACATATAATGAGAATATACTTGTCAATGCAATGGCAGTCGGCCATGCAAAAAAAGATAAAATTTTTTATTCTAAAGCAAAAGGAGTAAATAAATCAGTAGTGTATGTTGGTTCAAAAACTGGAAGAGATGGTATACATGGAGCTTCCATGGCATCAGCAGAATTTGATGAAAATACTGAAGAAAAAAAACCAACAGTACAAGTTGGCGATCCTTTTACTGAAAAACTTTTATTAGAAGCTTGTCTTGAGCTGATGAAAGATAATTCAATAATTTCAATACAAGACATGGGTGCAGCTGGATTAACTTCTTCAAGTGTAGAAATGGCATCTAAAGGAGAATTAGGTATTGAATTAAACTTAGAAAAAGTTCCTTGTAGAGAGGAAAACATGACTCCTTATGAAATTATGCTTTCTGAAAGTCAGGAAAGAATGTTGATTATTCTTGAAGATGGAAAAGAAAAACATGCAAATCAAATTTTTAAAAAATGGGATCTTGATTTTGTTGTTATTGGTAAAACTACTAATACAAATAAACTAACTTTGAAATTTGATAATGAAATTAGAGGAGAAATTCCTATCGATGCTTTAGCTTCAAAAGCACCTATATACGACAGAAAATGGGTTAAAAAAAAATTATCTAATAAAAAAATAAATCTAAAAAATTTAAAAAAGATAAAAATTGAAGACGCGTTAATAAAAATTCTATCATCAGCAAATCACTCAAATAAAGAATGGATTACAAGTCAATATGACCAAATGGTGATGTGTGACACAGCTCAAAAGTCTGGAGCTGATGCAGCAATTATTAGAATACATGGGAAAGAAAAAGCTGTTGCACTTTCTGTAGACTCCTCAGCTAATTATTCTAAAGCTCACCCTTTAACTGGTGGAAAACAAATTGTTTGTGAGAGCTGGAGAAATTTGATTTCTGTTGGCGCAAAACCAATAGCAATAACAAATTGTTTGAATTTTGGTAATCCTGAAAACCCTGAAATCATGGGTGAGTTTGCTGAATGTTTAATTGGAATTAAAGAAGCGTGTGAATTTTTAAACTACCCAGTAGTCTCAGGAAATGTATCTTTCTATAATGGAACAAATAAAAAGAATATTAACCCAACACCTGTAATTGGAGGGGTTGGATTAATACCGAAATTAAAAAAATTGATTAATCACAAATTCAAGGAAGAAAACAATATCATACTATTAATAGGAAAAACTTTCGGTCATCTAGAGCAAAGTGCTTTTCTTGAGGAAATTTATTCAATTTCAGATGGACCACCGCCAGAAGTAAATTTAATAAATGAGAAAAATAATGGAAGTACTGTTCTTGAATTAATTAAAAATGACTTAGCTATGTCTGTTCATGATATATCAGATGGTGGTTTAATAGTTTCACTCGCTGAAATGTCAATGAGTTCTGATTATGGTGTTTTAATCAATAAACCAAAAAAATTATTTAACTTATTTGAATATTTTTTTGGTGAGGATCAGAGTAGATATATTGTGGAAATTAAAAAAGATAATTTACTTGATGTTGAAAAAATATTAAAAAACAACAATGTTTTTTATGAAAATATTGGGAACACTCAAAAAGATTATTTTGAAATTCAAGGAGAATTAAAAATTAATACTAAAGAACTGTATAAAATTAATAATCAATGGTATAATAAATATTAATGGCTTTACCTGTAAAAGAAATTAAAAATCTAATAACCTCATCAATTCCTGATGCTGTAATAGAAATTAAAGACCTCATGGGTGATAATAATCATTATTCTGCTATTATTGAGTCAAAAATGTTTAACGGATTAAGTAAAATTGAACAACATAAAATGGTTTATAAATCACTTAAAGGAAAGATGGGAAACGAACTACACGCATTATCAATCACCACAAAGGAAAAAAATGACTATTAATGAAAAAATAAAAGATTTAATCAGCTCTAATGAAGTTTGCTTATTTATGAAAGGGACTCCAGAATCTCCACAATGCGGTTTTTCAATGGCTGTTTCAAATGTGCTTAAACATTTAAAAGTGAATTTTCAAGGTGTAAATGTTTTAGAAGATGAAAATCTAAGAAAAGGAATTAAAGAATTTAGTGACTGGCCAACTATACCTCAATTATACGTTAAAGGAGAATTCATAGGTGGTTGCGATATTGTAAAAGAAATGTTTGAAAAAGGTGAGTTGAAATCACTTATGGAGCAAAAAAAAATTATTTAAATGAGAGTTTACATATATAAAACTTTAATTGCAGTTGTAGCTTTAATAATTGTTTTTGAATTTACAATTGGAAAAACGATTAATAAAATAAATCAAAAAACAGAAATTCTATTTACAAAAGAAGGGAGAAAAGAAATGATAACTTCTATAAAAGTAGAAATGGAAAAAGCTATTAAACAAGAGAATTATCTTGATGAAGATGAAAGAAGGTTAATTAATCAGTTTATTTTAAAAGTTAAAAATGAACTTAATTCCGTTGAATGAAAAATATACTAAGTAAAGTATATAAAAAGATTCAAATATTACAAAATATCTATTTAAAAAATAAACTTTTCATTAAAAAGAAAAGTTATTCCATGGAAGGTGAAGATCTAGAAATTTTAAGATTAACAGATAATGTTGAGGATGGTTTTTACGTGGACGCAGGATGTTATCATCCGCTGCATTTAAATAATACTTACTTGCTATACAAAAAGAATTGGAGAGGAATAAATATTGACTTAAGTGAATATACAATTGATTTATTTAATTTTGTTAGACCAGACGACATAAATATAAATATAGCAATCTCAGAAACTGATGGAGAAATTGTTTATTATCATCAAAAAAAAATAAGTCAGCTTAGTACTATTAAAAAAGCTGAAGCGAATAAAAGAATGCAAGGCTTAATTAGAGAGAAAAAAATAAAATCACAGCGATTAACGACAATCTTAAACAATAGTAAGTTTATCAATAGAAAAATAGATTTTTTAAATATAGATTTAGAGGGAGCAGATTTAGATGCATTAAAATCTCTTGATTTTAATATCTATCGTCCAAAAATAATTTGTGTAGAAATTATCGATCAAACAATTGAAGATTCTGGAGTTTTTAATTTTCTAAATGAACTCAAGTATAAAAAAAAGTGGTCAAGCACATTTAACCATATATTTGTAGATAATATAGCTTAATCAATTTCCTGATAATCAAATGCAATTAAGTAATCTTCCTGTGACAAATTTTTTTTTATGAAATAAAAGTTTAAAGCTAGACTCGTAAATAGTTTTACATTTATAGGACTTACCTTTTTTTATGTTTCTGACGTGCTGTACTGCCAGAAATGGACGCTTATAATTTGTATCAATGGACTGCCAAGATGCAAAACAATTAAATTTTTTTGAGTCTAAATAAGGTTTTAAAGTATGTAGTGGATTAACAAGAATACAGTAATTTTTATATCCCGAAGATGAAATGTAGCTAGCAATTTCTTTTCCACTTATACCTTGGTATTCTAATTCAAATTTTTTTGTTAGATCAATAGTCCTTGATGGTAAATTAAACCAAACGTACTGATAAGGATTTATTTTTATATTTTCAAAAATGAATAACATTAACATAAACGTTCCGATAGAATAAAAAAGCTTTCTAGAAAAAACATAAAGCGAAACAGACCCTAATATAAATAAAATTGGAATTAAAAACATTATCTGTCTTAATTCATCATAAAGATGAACTTTTCTTAAAATCAAAACTAGAATAATCAAAATTGGTGTTGCCAGAATTGTACCAAAGAAAATATTCTTTTTAGGACTAACAAATATTTTTTTTTCCGAAAATGGAACTAAAAATATTCCTAGTATAATAAATAATGGTAATTTTACAGAAAGCCATATTGGAATATATGTAGGTGGTAAATTTTTTGGGTGCATACAAGTGCCCAAAGTATTGGTGCAAACATCATTAAAGTAACTAGCCATGTGAGAAATAGCATTAAATATTAGTAGAGGGTTTAACCAGAATGGAGGGTAAAATAATAAAGTAAAAAAAATTAAGAAAAATATAAAAGTTAATATTTTTTTATAAAATTTTTTTAAAAAAGTATTTATGTTAAAATTTGTTGAATTTAAAAAAATAGTTAATGTTATTATATATTGTAAAAAAATTAAAATCCCAGCTACACGTATAGATAATAAAAAAGCAGTAAAAATAGAAAAGGTGAAAACGTTTAGTAAATTAACATTATTTTTTTCTAAAATTTTTTCAAAAATAATAAAGCTAATATATGTGCAAAAAACCCAAACAGACATAAAAGGAATATCTTTAGGGCTAAACAAAGATTGCCCGAACAAATATGGATAAAGAAGATAAAGAATTGATGTAAAAGAACTAAATAATTTATCATTAATAATTTTTTTTAAAATTAAATAAATAAAAATACCTGATATGAAAAAAAATATAAAAACTACAAAGTGTTTTGAGGTAAGATGAGCTCCATAGTCATCAATTTTTTTTGTTTTAATTAATATCTTTTTTACAAAAAATTGAATTGGTTGTGAAATTATTTGAAATCCAATTCCGTATCCTAGATAATTTTCATATTCTTTATCAAATTTTTGATCGTATTCTTCATCTAGAAATATATGTTTAGTTAGATGTTTTGTTAGTGTTTTGTGAAACTTCCAATTTTTTTCTTCGTGATACTCATCAAATGAAATACCAGTGTTTAAAGAAGTAAATGATCCGATAATTAAATAAAATACAAGAAATATAGAAAAAAAATTTTTTTTTATTGTCTGCATCTAATTAAAATAGATAATAAAGATTTGTAATATAATTGAAAGATAAAAGATTAATTTAAATAATTAATGCTTAGATAAATTAAATTTATCTAGAATAATATTCTATTACAAGGCTTGGTTCCATTATAACTGGATATGGAACTTCAGAAAATTTTGGCACTCTAACTAATTTGGCTGTCTTGTTTTTATTATCTGATTGAATATATTCTGGAACTTCTCTTTCTTTGCTCTGGAGAGACCCATCGATAAAAGTTAATTTTTTTGATTTTTCTCTTACCTCAATTAAATCTTTGTCATTAACTATATAACTTGAAATATTGACTCTTTTTTTATTTACTCGAATATGACCATGGTTAATCATTTGTCTTGCTGAAAATACTGTCATGGCAAACTTAGCTCTGTAGATTACTGTGTCTAGCCTACTTTCTAAAAGTGCTATTAAATTTTCAGTGGTGTCACCTCTTTTAGCAAGAGCTTTTCTGTAAATGTTTCTAAATTGTCTTTCATTGATATTTCCATAATAAGCTTTAAGCTTTTGTTTAGCTTGTAATTGAATTCCATAATCTGTTGGTTTTCCTCTTTTGTTTTGGCCATGCTGACCTGGAGGATATGCTCTTGAGTTGAATGGACTTTTTGGCCTTCCCCAAAGATTTGCTTTTAATCTTCGATCAACTTTATGTTTAGATTTTAGTCTTTTTGTCATGTTTTAATAAAGAGTGTTATAAGACTTCAGGTGCGATTGTCAATTAGGGTTAATATTTTTTTTACTTAAAGAACTAATAATACTGGCTAAAATCCTTACTTCTTTATCATTAGGCTCCAATCTATAAATTAGATTGTTAATATTCATTAACATAGAGTGTTTCTTTTCAGATGGCACAAAAAAACCTTTTTTCTCCAGCAATTGTTTGAGATGCATAACAAGAGATGAAATCTTTCTTTTAGAAGAAATTCTTATATCTTTTGCACCTTTTGAAAATTTTTTAAAATTAATTAACTTGAAAATTTCATAACATATTACAGTCAATGAGTGTGATAAATTTAATGATTTAAATTTTTTTGAGGTTGGTATTTGCAAAACAAAATTTGATAACGATAAATCATCATTTGATAAACCAGATGCTTCAGGTCCAAACATGATACCAAATTTTGTATTTTTTTTTGACTTTATTAATTTTAAAAATTGATTGATAGAAATATGTTTTTTGTTGATGTCTCTTTTTCTCGCACTTAATGATATAACTATATTAAAATCATTTATTGCTTCATGAGTGTTATTATAAATTTTTGCTCTCTTAACTATATCAAATGCTCCAACAGAAGTAGCTTTAGCCTTATTGTTAGGCCAAGATTGTTTTGGTGAAACTATATGTAATTTTGAAAAACCAAAATTTTTTAAAGATCGTGCGCACGCACCAATATTCTCACCAAGTTGAGGTTTTATTAAGATGAAGCCAAACTTATTTTTCATTTAAATTAGCAGGGGCTTTTTCTTTATATAGTTTGTAGTCTAAGCTATCTATTAGAGCTTTAAATGAAGCTTCAATAATATTTGGAGATACTCCAACAGTAAACCAGCTAACACCTGTTTTATCTGTGCTTTCTATTAAAACTCTGGTAGTAGCTTCTGTTCCGGTATTTAAAATTCTTACTTTATAATCCAATAATTTTAAATCAGAAAAAAAATTATAATATTTTTCAACCTTTTTAAAATTAGATCGAATTGCATTATCAAGAGCATTAACAGGTCCGTTACCTTCCCCGTTACATTCAATATTTTTACCGTCAATCAAAAATACAACATTCGCTTTTGTTTTAATCGTATCTGATTTTGCAACACTTACATTATAACTTTTAACTTTTAAATACTCGGGAACTTTACCCAAGAGTCTATTAGCCAATAATTCAAATGAAGCATCTGCGCCATCATAAGAATATCCACTGAATTCTCTATCTTTAACTTCATCTAAAATTTTTTGGACTTTTGGATCTTTTGAATCAATCTTAACACCGTATTTTTCTAAACGAGAAAGAATGTTTGATCTTCCAGCTTGATTGGAAACAATTATATTTCTGTGATTGCCCACTAATTTAGGATCAACGTGCTCATAAGTCTTTGGATCTTTTTGAACCGCAGACACATGCAAACCACCTTTGTGAGAAAATGCAGAGGCTCCAACATAAGCCATATTTTTATTAGGTTTCTTATTTAAAATTTCATCTAAAAGCCTTGAGCATTCAGTTAATGAAGATAATTTATCTTTTTTAATATTAACTTCATATTTATCACTTAATGATTTCTTTAAAAACAACGTTGGTATAATAGACATTAAATTAGCATTACCACATCTTTCACCTAAACCGTTAATAGTCCCTTGAATTTGTCTTGCTCCAGATTCAACTGCAGCCAAAGAATTAGCCACAGCGTTTTCTGTATCGTTGTGAGCATGAATACCAAGATTTTTTCCAGGTATAACTTTGGATACTTTAGAAACAATTTCGCTTACTTCATGAGGTAAAGTACCTCCGTTTGTATCACAGAGTACCAACCATCTAGCGCCTGAGTCATAAGCATTTTTCAAACAATCTAATGCATAACTTGGATTGGATTTATAACCGTCAAAAAAATGCTCAGCATCAAATAAGAATTCTTTTTTATTTTTAACAAAATGTTTTGCAGTATCTCTGATATTTTCTAAATTTTCCTCATTCTTTATCCCTAAAGCTATTTTCACATGAAAATCCCAAGTCTTACCAACAACACAAACAGCAGAAGAATTTGCGTTAATTAATGATGCTAAACCAGGATCATTATCTGCACTTCTTCCTGTTTTTTTAGTCATACCAAAAGCAGTAAAAATACTTTTTTTTACTTTTGGCGGATCAGAAAAAAACTTAGTATCAACAGGATTTGCACCTGGCCAACCACCTTCTATATAGTCTACTCCAATATCTGATAAAACATGTGCAATTTTATTTTTATCCTCAATAGAAAAATCAACTCCTTCAGTTTGAGCACCGTCCCTAAGTGTTGTGTCAAATATATAAATTTTATCTTTATTCATTTTAGTTTCCAAATTGTTTTATCCAGTTGATCTTCAATTACAATCCCTTGGTCTAATAAATCTTTCCTAATTTTATCCG
>Ga0209425_10004060_pt1 | contig 15157 bp, 9 predicted proteins | sample COG_05_FD_184749 | JGI IMG/M metagenome (GOLD analysis project Ga0209425, IMG submission 184749) | Pelagic Microbial community sample from North Sea - COGITO 998_met_05 (SPAdes) (version 2) | ecosystem: Environmental > Aquatic > Marine > Neritic zone/Coastal water | place: Helgoland, sampling... | reverse complement strand
CGGCAGACCCGCGGCGAGGTGGCGACACGCGAGGGGTATTTTCTTGCGGGCAGAGGGCTTAGCGCAGTCTTTATTGCTGGCTCTATGCTGCTCACTAATTTGTCGGCAGAGCAGTTAATAGGCCTCAATGGCTCTGCCTATGGCTTTAATCTCAGCAGCATGGGCTGGGAGGTAACAGCGGCGATATCAACTATCGCAATGGCGTTTCTGTTTTTGCCACGCTACCTCGCCGGCGCGTTTTCTACCTTGCCTGAATTCCTCAACGATCGTTTCGATAGCGATGTGCGCCGCGCGTCGGTTGTCTTGTTTATGGTGGGCTATGGCCTTGTCACCATTCCTTCTGTGCTCTATTCGGGCTCGATTGCGGTGTTGCAGCTTTTCGACATTCCTGCCATCACCGGTCTCGCCTACTCTCATGCCTTGGCGGTGACGATTGTCGCGATCGGGAGCATCGGTGCTGTCTATGCCATCTTCGGTGGTCTCAGAGCCGTTGCCGTTTCCGATACACTCAACGGCATTGGACTGCTTGTCGTTGGCATTGCAGTCCCTCTGCTCGGCCTCGCAGCGCTGGGCGACGGCAGTGTCTTGGCGGGCCTTACGGTGGTGACGACAACCGATACTCACAAACTTAATGCCATCGGGTCGTCGAGTGACCCGACGCCCTTTGCGACGCTCTTTACCGGTATGATTTTCGCCAACCTTTTCTACTGGTGCACTAATCAATATGTGATTCAGCGAACACTCGGCGCAAGCAGTTTAGCCGAGGGCCAGAAGGGCGTGCTTTTTTCGGGATTCTTCAAGGTGCTTGTCCCGTTTCTGATGATGCTGCCTGGCGTTATTGCCTACCACCTCTATGGGCCCGAACTCGCATCGATAGACCTCGCCTATCCTGCCCTGATTCGCGACGTGCTGCCCGTTTATGCGAGCGGCTTTTTCTTGGCGGTGTTGTTGGGCGCTGTGTTTAGTTCGTTTAACTCGCTGCTCAATAGCGCGGCGACGCTTTTCTGTCTCGATGTGTATGTGCCGTTTAAAGAGAGGCTGAATAGCGGCGAGAGAGTTGGGGATGCACAAGTCGTGCGAGTCGCGAAGTGGGCGAGCGTCGCCATTGCGCTCTTTTCGTTTGTGGTGGCGCCGCTGCTGCAGTTCGCTCCTGATGGCCTCTGGCAGATCATTCGCATTTTTACCGGATTTTACAATATTCCGATAATCGCGATCGTCATAGTAGGACTCTTTACTCGTCATGTGCCGGCGCTCGGCCCTAAACTCGTTATTGGCTTTCACCTCGTCGCCTACGGCCTTTTGCAGTTTGTGTTTAAAGAGCAGGTAGCGATTCATTTTTTGCATCTCTACGCTATTCTGTTTTTCATCGAAATCGGTATCATGCTCGCGGTTGGGTATTGGCGTCCCCGGGCAGAATTGTGGACTTATACGACAGTGAGTCGTGTCGACATGAGCCCTTGGGCGTTGGCTGTGCCCTGCGCAGTGACGCTATTCTCCTGTGTCGTGGCGCTTTATCTTACTTTCTCGCCGCTTGGGCTTGTGGGGGGAGGCAGCACACTGTACGGCCCGATTTTAGGGTTATTGTTAGTGATGAACGCGGCGATTTGGTGGCGCGGTCTTCGCTTTGCTTAAAAACCCTCGAAGGAATTTTATGAGTAACGACAAGACCAAACCTAGGCTGCGCTTCTTTGAAAACGCAGCGGGGCAGCAGCATATCCCAGAGAAAGATAAATACCTCTACGCAGTGACGCCGCCAACGCATCGTCTCGCGATTATTGGTACTGGGACGATTGGTCAGGAACATATGCGCGTAGCGCGACTCTTAGGACGCGCTGCCGTGCACGGTATTTTCGATAGCGAGCAGCGCAGCATCGACGTGGCGCTGGCCAATTTTGCGGCGTTGGAGGCAGATCTACCAGAATGGCAGCGGCACCCTGGGCCAATTGTGTACCCTAGCTTGGACAGTGTCTGCAACGACCCCGCAATCGATGCGCTGATGATTTGCACACCCAATTACACGCATTTCGACGTGTTGCAGGTGGCGATGGCGTCGGGCAAACCTATTTTTCTTGAGAAACCCATGGCTACGACATTAAGCGATGCCGCTGCAACTGTTGCGCTCGCGCGGAGCTATGCAAGCTTTGTGCAGATTGGGTTGCAGTATCGCTACAAGGCGCAATATGTCGAGTCACTTCACGAAGCGTTGACGCGGAAGAGCGTGGGCGAGATTAGAATGATTAGCATGAGCGAATATCGCCCGCCGTTTCTCGATAAAGTGGGGCAATGGAATAAATTTAATGACCAGAGCGGCGGCACGCTGGTCGAAAAGTGCTGTCACTATTTCGATCTAATTAATTTATTTGCCGGGGCACGGCCGGCGCGCGTGTATGCGAGTGCGGGGCAGTCGGGTGTGTTTGACGCCCTGACGCGAGACGGGCGCAAAAGCGACATCGATGACAATGCGTTTGTCGTCATCGACTATGACAACGGCTGTCGGGCCAACTTTACACTTAATATGTGTAGCCCCGATTTTACCGAAGAACTTTGTGTGGTCGGCACTAAGGGGCGCTTAATCGCTTCAGAGCGGTTCGATATGCATCACGCGCAGGAGGCGAAAACGAGCCTTTCGCTAGAATTAGGTGAGCACGGCGCCTCGCGCGAGGTTGCCCTTGGCTATGCGTCGGTTATCGAGAAGAGCGGCCACCATGGGGCAACTTATTTTGAACATGCCGCGTTCCTCGATCGCCTCGAAGGGTTAGGAGGTAACGCCGCAACGCCGGAGCAAGGGCTGTGGTCGATGCTTGTTGCGAGCGCGGCGCAGGAGTCGAGTAAAACCGGTGATGCAGTCGATCTGGCTGAATTTATTGCGGCCAACGGCCTTGCTGAGGCGCTTGGCGTGAGCACAGTAAGCGACTAGCGCTCGCATGTCAGACGAACGAATTTATTTTTAGCGAAAAGTGAGAAAATTAATGAGTACAAGTGAAACCGTCACCCTAGCCGTCGATGGCAAAGTCATGCCCGCAGTGGGACTAGGGCTGTGGAAAATCGAGCGCGATGCTACCGCTGACGCTGTGTATGCAGCGATCGACGCGGGCTACCGCCATCTCGACAGCGCAGCCGATTATGGCAATGAGCGTGAGGTGGGTGAGGGGATAACACGAGCGATTGCCGCGGGCCTCTGTTCGCGCGAAGAGCTTTGGGTAACCTCGAAGCTGTGGAATACGTTTCATCGGCCCGAGCACGTGGAGGCGGCGTGTAGGCGTTCTCTTACAGACTTGGGACTCGAGTATATCGATCTCTATCTCATTCATTTTCCTATTGCCCTCAACTATGTCGATTTCGACGATCGCTATCCTCCTGAGTGGGTTTTCGATCCTGCTGCGCAAATCGGTTCGGCTAGCGCAGGAATGCAGCGCGATGCTGTGCCATTGAGCAGCACATGGGCGGCGATGGAGGGATTAGTCGAGAGTGGGCTTGTAAGACAGATAGGGGTGTGCAATTACTCAACGGCGCTGCTCCACGACCTGATGAGCTATGCGCGCATTAAACCTGCCATGCTCCAGATCGAATCGCATCCGTATCTGACGCAAGGGGCACTGCTGCGAACGGCTAATGACTACGGCATCGCCGTGACCGCCTTCTCGCCGCTTGGCGCGCTATCGTATGTGTCCCTCGATATGGCGACGCCCGCAGAAAGTGTCCTCACTCAGCCTGTCGTTTTAGCTGCAGCCGAGCGCACGGGAGCGACGCCGGCGCAGGTAGTGCTTCGCTGGGGTATTCAGCGCGGCACGGCGGTGATTCCAAAAACAAGTAAGCCTGAGCGATTGAGAGAGAATCTTGCGCTCGCAGGCTTTGCGTTAAACGAAGAGGAGATGCGCGCTATAAGCGACCTCAACCAGAATCGCCGCTTTAACGACCCAGGCGTTTTCTGTGAGGCGGCGTTCGGTACTTTTCATGCAATCTATGATTGATTCGTGCGATGCGTACTTGAGTCACGCTCGCCACGACTGGGTGACGAAGGCGCTCTACGCCGGCCAGTCCCAACAAAACTTAAAAGATCATCAGAGAAAATGGTAACAGGAATAACACGATGCAAGTGCAGCAGATCACACTCGATGGACAGCAGCATTACGACGACGCAGGCGGGGTATTTCCGCTCATTTACACGCCACTCGCAGCGTCGACTGCGACAACCATTGATGAGAATAATTCTGCGAGGAATAAGTCGGGCAACGTCGCGTCAGCAAAACGCTGGGTGAGTGATAATCGCGAGTCACTCGCTCTAGCACTTGCGCAGCACGGTGCCTTGTTGTTTCGCGGTTTCGGAATCGAAACCGATTTTGAATTTGATGATTTTATCGGCGCGTTCGAGTTGCCTAATTTTACCTATGCCGAATCGCTGTCGAACGCGGTGCGCCGCAATCGCACCGAGCGCGTGTTTACTGCGAACGAAGCCCCGCCGTCGGTCAGTATTTTCCTGCATCATGAAATGGCGCAGACGCCGGTGTATCCATCGAAACTGTTTTTCTTCTGTGAACATGCGCAGATGACCGGTGGGGCGACGCCGCTTTGCCGCTCCGATGTTCTACTTGCTGAGCTAACCAAAGTACGGCCCGGTTTTGTCGCAGCCTGTGAGCAATTAGGCGTCCGCTATTCCAACACAATGCCCCTCGAAGACGACCTCGCCTCGGGACAGGGGCGAAGTTGGCGTAGTACTTTGTCGGTTGCAGATAAAGCGGCAGCCGAAGAAAAACTCACGGGGCTTGGTTACAGCTGGCAGTGGCAGGATGATCAGAGTCTTCGGGTAACCACGCCGAGCTTGCCTGCCGTGCGCACGCTAGACGATGGCCGCAAAGTATTTTTCAACCAGCTGATCGCAGCGTTTAGGGGCTGGAAAGACGCGCGCAATAGTGCAGAAAAATCGATCTGCTTTGGGGATAGTAGTGCCATTGATGCGGCCGACATGGCGGTGGCTATTGCGCTCGCCGACGAACTGAGTTTCGACACGCCGTGGCAATCGGGTGATGTTGCACTTGTCGATAACTTTTTGGTCATGCACGGACGCCGCCCTTTCGAGGGCGAGCGCCGTATCCTTGCGTCGCTGGTGGGCTAGTCTTCTAGCTCGCGAGCGTCGCCGATGCCGCCGACATTCGTGGCGTTGGTGTAACCCATCTCCTCGAGCGTTGCGAGGGCAATGCCTGCGCGCCTGCCGCTCCGGCAATAGACCCTAATCTCAGTGTTCTTATCCAAACCCAGATCGGCGATCCGTAGGGCAATCTCCTCATGGGGAATATGTGCCGATCCTGCAATATGGTCTTCAGCGTATTCGGCGTCTGTGCGCACATCGAGCCAAACCACTTGTGATGGGGTGCTTGCGCAGCTTGCTAAAAAGCTTAGCCCGAGCAGCAGTGCGGCGGTTGCTAAGAGGCGGCTAGGAGCAGTCCTTGCTAGTAATGAGCTAATCAGAATCATTGTTTTCTCTTTTGGACGCGGCGAAAGCCTTTGGCTGCTGGCAGGCGTCACTTACCGTTAATAGGGTGACCAGTATAGCAATTTCTCGAGTCTGTCGATTGATCTAAGTGTCCTTCAAAGTCTTATTCTTCTTCATTCTCTGCGTTTATCCGCGCTCAATTGTCATAGTTTGTTACTACGCGGCGAATTTGCCCTGTTAGTCCGTAGTAATCCTTGAGTCACAAAGATTTTGCGCTATAGTACGCGGTAAATTGGTAGGACCAATATGGACTGACCAATTCGAGTTGGACTGTCCAATGCAGACTGTCCAATGCGGACAGTCCATATTGGACAGTCCGTATTGGTAAGACCAAAGTGGTCTAAAGCTTGACCGCCATGCGTAATGAGCCCTATGAATTCGATAACCCCCATAACAGTTCCGCCTACGATGACCCGCAGCCATGAAATCGCTGGTGTTCTGCGCGATGAAATCCTTCGCGGCCAATTTCGGCCGGGTGAACGCTTACCGTCCGAAAGGGATCTTGCCGCCCGATTCGGCGCTAGTCGCGGCGCTGTGCGCGAAGCGCTGTCGCAGATCGAACAGCTTAGGTTGATTGATATTCAGCCCGGGGGCGCGCGCATAAAAGAAGTCAACGACGCAAGTATTGCTGTCTTAGGGCCGCTCCTCGGTCTGGGCTCGGTACCCGATGCAGGGCTGGTTGATCAGTTTCTCGATACGTTTTCGGCCTTGGCGCGCTTTACAGCGACCCGAGCGATTCCTCGAATCACAGAAACGCAGCGAACGGATCTGCTTGCGCAACTGAATGCGATGGCCGATGACCTCGGCAGCGTTGAATCACTGCAGCCAAAGATGCGTGCGTTTTTACTGACCCTGGATCGAATCGCGGACAATTTGGTGGTACGGCTTATCAGTAACGATTTGCAGGCTCAATTTGTTGAAAGAATGCTGCTATTACATCCGCGTCCAAGCCTCAAACCGGAGTCGTTACAAGCACTGATTTCGGGGATGCGCTTAGGTGTCGAGAATGGCGATGGTGAGGGGGTTGCTGCGGCACTCGATATCCATTTTTTGAGCATGCGCGCGTTAGTTGCCCAAGCTCTTGCAAGCGCATAACCGAATTGACAATGTCACGCTTGCAGCGCTCTACCGAACGCCGCCGGCAAAGAATTAAGAAGTCTAGGAGTTAGACATGAAACGAGTATTGATGCCGATTGGCATACTTTTAGGAAGCATTGTTGTCGCAGTAGTATTGATTCGTAATCCCACGCGGGTCTCCGAATCGGCGCCAGAAATCATTCCAATTAGCGTCCGCGTCGCTGAGGTTCAGACAGAGTCGGTGCAGCTATTCATCGAATCGCAGGGCAAGGCACAAGCGGCGCGTCAGGCGAGCGTCTCGTCTAATGTTCAAGGCCCGGTTGCCTGGGTGTCACCTTCGTTAGAGGCGGGCGCTTACGTCATGGCCGGCGAGCCGTTGGTAAGGTTAGAGCTGACTGATTTTGAAACGGCAGTGACGCGCAGTCGCGCTAGCTTCGATCAGGCGTCTGCCGAGGCAGAATTTGCTGCGGCAGATCTCGCTCGCATCACCGAGTTGGCGGCGAAAAATTTGGTAAGCGAGGCAGAGTTGCAGAATGCACAACGTGCCGCCACGGTTAACGAGGCTCGATTCGCCGATGCCGAGGCCAATTTAAAGCAGTCCGAACTTGATGCAGAACGGTCGATATTACGAGCCCCTTTTAATGCGGTTGTTGCGTCGCGTGATGTCGAGCTTGGTCAGTTTGTCAATCGTGCCCAGAGTGTCGCGGTGTTATTTGATGCCGACAGTGTCGATGTACGCGTTCCATTAGCGATCAGGCAGCTTGGCTATCTCAATGTTCCCACCGGCTTTCGCGGTGAGTTCGAGTCAGCCCAAGCGCCAGAGGTAGAATTAGTCGGAAGCTACGGTGGCAAAGAATACACTTGGATGGGCAAACTCTTGCGCACCGAGGCGACCATCGATCCCAATAGCAATACGGTGCAATCAATCATTCGTATCGAACAACCTTCTGCGGATGTCGCAGGTGAGTCTATCCCTTTACCTATAGGGCTGTTTGTCGAAGCGCGCATCGCAGGCAAGCTAATAGAAAATATCGTCTCGCTGCCGCGTTCGGTTATTCGCAATAATTCGCAGGTGCTTGTGGTGGATGCCGAGAACAAAATGTATTACCGCGACGTCGAAATATTTCGGCTAGAACAAGACCGCGTGCTGATCAGCGGCGGCCTTATGCCTGGCGAAAAAATCTGTACATCACCGATCCAAGCTGTTGTAGATGGCATGTCCGTGCGGCCCGTCCTCGAGATAATTTAAGCAGTGGGCCCAATTTTTACTACCCTATTACGCTAGCAGCATAGGCGCCTGAGGGCGCGTGGAGAATGTCAGTGCGAACTCCCATTACTTGGTTTGTTAAAAACCCCGTAGCCACTAATTTGTTGATGATGATCTTCCTGGCTGGAGGTTTCGTCTCCTATTTAAATCTCAATCAAGAAGAGTTTCCCGATGTAGACTTTGGCATTGTTCAGGTAAGCGTTGCGTATTTGGGCGCTACACCCGACGAAGCCGAGTCGGCGATTTGCCTTCGGATCGAGGAAGCACTCGAGGGCGCAGAAGACATCGACCGTTTAACTAGCACCGCGCGCGAAGGCGGCTGTGATGCAACTATCGAGCTCACGAGTGGCGCAGATCTCAATCGCGTCCTTAATGACGTAAAGGGCAAGGTTGATGCGGTGAGCACATTCCCTATCGAGGCGGAGCAGCCGATCATTCGCGCGTTTAGCGCGAGTGGTAACGTAATGACGCTCGCCCTTTCTTCGAACACAGACGATGCTGGTCTTAAGCTCGTTGCCGAACAAATTCGTAATGATATTCTTGATCTAGATGGCATCTCGACTGTCAATATTGCTTACCTGCGACCATTCGAGATTTCGGTTGAGGTCTCTGAAACGACTCTGCGTCAATATGGACTAACCCTTGGGCAGATCTCCACTGCAATCGATCGGGCTTCTCTCGATTTACCTGGCGGCACGATCAAAACCGCATCAGGGGAAATATTGCTGCGCACCAAGGGGCAGGTCTATAACGGTGATGAGTACGAAAACATTGTTGTGCAATCCTATCCCGATGGCACACAGCTGCGTCTGGGGCAGATCGCCACCGTAAAAGACGGCTTCGAAGAAGGCTATCTCGATGCGCGACTCAACGGTGTTAATGCCGCAATTATCGATGTTTTGAAGGTAGGCAACGAAGATATCGTTAAATCTGCAGCTCAAGTTAAGCGCTGGATGGCGTCGAGTGATTTCATCTTGCCCGAAGGAATGGGGCTCGAAATTATTTCTGATTCGGCTATTTCAACACAGGATCGCATCGCAACGGTTGCAGGTAATGCGTATACCGGTCTGATGCTCGTTCTGGTTATTCTCGCTCTATTTTTACGCTTCAAACTCGCCATCTGGGTCGCTGCGGGCATCCCAATTGCTATCGCGGGCGCGCTGTCTATATTCCCATCGGTTGGCCTAACGATAAGTTCGCTGACCGTCATGGGCTTTATTTTGGTGTTAGGTATTATCGTCGACGACGCGATCGTTGTGGGCGAGCGCATCCACGCATTCGAGGTAAAGGGGTTCTCTAAAGAGGATGCCGCAATCGAGGGTACTATCGAGGTATCAGTGCCGGTTATCTTCGGCGTGTTGACGACTATCGCGGCCTTCTTGCCAATTTTGCTCCTTGGCGGGCAGTTAGGTGCCTTTTTTAACACGATCGGTGGCGTTGTAGTTTTCTGCCTCATCGCGAGCCTTATCGAGTCTCAGCTCATTCTTCCCGGCCACATCGCGCACCGCAAAACAGAAGGTTATTTTGGCGACGGCTCACGCTTTGTCCTCGCATGGCAAGCCTTTCAAGGGCGCATTGCGCAGGGCATGGAGGACTTCGCAGAGTACCGTTACAGGCGTGCGCTCAAGAAAGTGCTCAAACATCGTTACGCCGCATGGGCCACTGCCACCGGCGTCATAATGGTGACCTTCGCACTGATGCTCAGCGGCCGCGTTGGTCTTCAGTTTTTTCCTTCTATCGAGGGCGACACTGTCTGGGGTACGGTGGTCATGCCGGTGGGTGTGCCGGGTTACATCACCGAGAATGCTATTGACGCGATCGAGGAGAAGGCGATCGAATTGGCAGCCGAACTTGAGGCCGAATTGGTTGGCTTAAAAGCGAGCGGCCAAGCGCCGGAATCCACTGAGCGAGTGGTCGACAGTGTGCTCACTATTATCGGCGGCCGCGCACCTCGAGGCGGGCCATCGTCACCGGGTCGAGGCGGTTCAGGTAGCAGCGAGGTGGCCGAGGTTGTCATGTATCTGTCTCCCTTCTTCGACCGTGGCGAAATTAGTTCGGCGGAGGTGCGTGATAGATGGCGTGAGAAAGTCGGCAGCATTCCTGATGCACTCGAGCTGACGTTTGTATCGGATGCTTTTTCTGCTGGTGATGCTATCAATTACCGACTCGCGGGTCGTGACGAAGAAAATCTGAAGAGGGCGGCGACGGAGTTGCGCGCCGAGCTTAATCGCTATCCTGGTGTGTTTGACGTGTCGGATTCGTTCCGCGCGGGCAAACAGGAGGTCCAGATTCAGATTCTCGAGCGCGGAAAAACGCTTGGTCTGACGCTCAACGATATTGCGACGCAGGTGCGGCAAGCCTTTTTCGGTGCAGAGTCGCAAAGAATCCAGCGCGGCTCGGATGACATTCGCGTGATGGTTCGATATCCAGAAGAAGAAAGGCAGTCGCTTGCGAATCTTGAAAACCTGCTCATCAGAACGCCGACCGGTGCCGAGGTGCCATTCTTAAGCATCGCCGACTTCACGTTGGGTAACAGTTATTCAAGTATCAATCGCCAAGATGGACGCCGCATAATTACCGTGCGCGGCGATATTGATAGAACGGCGGTTGCGCCCGATGAAATACGCCGCGATGTCATCCGTAAGTTTCAGTCTAAGTGGCAACGCGAACTCGATGTCGAGCTAGTTGTCGGCGGTGAGAGTGAGCGTCAAGCGGAGTCGTTTGGCGAACTATTGTCTACATTCCCTATTGCGATGATGGTGATATTTGCGCTGCTCGCGATTCCGCTTAAATCGTATTTTCAGCCGCTCATTATTATGAGCGTGATTCCCTTCGGTGCGATCGGTGCGATTTTCGGTCACTTCATCATGGGAGCAGACTTAGTTTTCTTCTCGGTGCTCGGAATCATTGCGCTGAGTGGTGTGGTAGTGAACGCAAGCCTTGTACTCGTGGTTTCGGTCAATCGCTTGCGAGAAGAAGGGATGGGGATGGTGGATGCCGTGTCGACTGCAGGCGCGCTGCGCTTTCGTCCTATTTTCTTAACCTCGCTTACGACGTTCATAGGTCTCGTGCCGTTAATGATTACGGCGAATCCCGCGACATTCTTCGTCGTGCCAATGGCGATTTCCCTCGCGTGGGGCGTGCTTTTCGCTACCGTGATAACGCTTTTCCTCGTGCCTTGTCTGTATTTGATTCTGCATGATTTTATCGGGCATACCGATTCTGAGGAAGAACGCGCGAAGGCTTACAAGCACACTCCAAAGGTCGTAGTCGAAAATTAATTCGACGTCATCACCTGTGGGCATTGCATCACAATGCCCACAGGTAATAGTCTAGGCGCCAGCAAACCCTCTAATTTACTCACCCCATTGGATTCGACTATGACGCGCTTCCATTCGCTACAGCAAAAGTCCTCACTCATTTCCATGGCAGCTTCGGCCGCTAAAACTCTGACAATCGCAGGTGTGCTTATCATGAGTTCTGTCGCAAGCAATGCGCAAGTAAACCGCATAGATATCATTCGCCCAGATGCGCCGAGTTTGGCGGCTTATGGTGATTTTGATATTGGTGTGCGGACACTCACACTCACCGATGTGGGTCGCGTCGATGTGCTTAATACTCAACGCGGAGCGGAGGCGACAATCTATGATCGCAGCCTAACCATCGAAGTGTGGTATCCAGCGCAACTTACGAGCGGCCAGTCACGAGGGGGAGAGTATCGTGCGATTACCCGAAACCCTGAGATTACGGCGACGCTTTCGGGTCAGGCGGTGCGCGACGCAGCGCCCGACACAAGCGCCGGTGCGTTTCCATTAGTGGTTATCTCGCACGGCTACCCGGGCAACCGCTACCTGATGAGCCACCTCGGCGAAAATCTCGCCAGCAAAGGCTATGTGGCTGTCTCCATCGATCATAAAGACAGCACCTATGACGACGCACAGGCGTTTTCTAGCACTCTTTACAATCGTCCGCTAGATCAGCGTTTCGTGATCGAGGCCATGGCGCAACTTTCTGCTGATGCGGGCAGTTTCCTTGCCGGTATGCTTGATGCGAACAATACCGGAGTCGTCGGCTATTCGATGGGCGGCTACGGGCTCGTAAACAATTTAGGGGGAGGTTATAGCGACGAGATCGTTCCTTCTTTTATGTCGCCACCTAATGAGCTGCTTGCGCTGCACGCAACAGGCAATCCCAACTACCGTGACAATCTTGACTCGCGGATCAAGGCAGGCTTTGCGATCGCGCCTTGGGGAATGGAAAGAGGGTTTTGGCGTGAGCAAGACCTAGCAGGCATCGAAGTCCCAACGTTTTACCTCGCAGGCGACAACGATACTGTCGCAGGTTATGAAAACGGCGTCCGCGCAATTTACGAGGCCGCAGTAAATAGCGATCGCTATTTGCTCACTTACAAAAACGCGGGCCACAATGCTGGCGCGCCTTATCCGGTGCCACGTGAAATACTAGACAGCGAGACAGGTGAGGGCGCGAGTCACTATACCGATCCCGTGTGGGATAGTGTGCGGATGAATAATGTCATGGATCATTTCGTCACCGCTTACTTCAATTATCATCTCAAGGGTGATGCCACAATGCTTGAGTATCTCGACGTCTATCCCGACGGAGCTGACGCGACCTATTCGGTTAGGAATGGCGTGCCAGACGACGAGCATAGTTATTGGCCCGGATTCGAAGAGGGTTCTGCGGTTGGGTTAAAGCTCGAGAAATTAGCGCGCGGCGAGTGACCGTCTCGCTATTTCTCGACCGAATAAACCAGATCGATACTCTGTTGAGCGCCTGATTCGGCTTTGAGCTTGAGGCGGTCGCTCAGCGTGTAGTCGAGATTTACTTTCGAGCTGCTGTCGAAGAGTCCTACTCCATAACGAGCGAAGAGGTTTGGCGTCAGGTATTTGCCGACAGTAAGCACACTATTGTTCAGTGTGTCTTTGGTGCCTATCGAGAGTTCGTCGAGACCAAGGCCACTTCTGATCTGATTGGTTAGCCCGCTGTTCCGTTCAAGTCCGAGCGAGGCTAGAGTGCCGAGCAGGGCGCCTTGATCGCGCTGTCCTATCGAGGCAAAGGGCCGGCCGGTTGCGAGCATAGCCAAAATGTCTATTTCACTGAGATTGGGCGACGAAAAAAGGCTGCTGTTCATGCTTTTGAGAGTGCCGCCCATCTGAACGCCCACTGTCTGCGCGTTAATTTGCCTCACCGCACGCACATCGACACCGGGGTTATCCAACGCGCCGAGGAAGACGAAACGCCCTTGGCGAATGGCTAAGCTCTGCCCATAGAGCTCGTAAGTGCCGTCAAGTAAAGACAGCTCACCGTAGGCAAGGTTGCTCTGATTATCTCCGCGCTGTAAGCGCAGGCTTCCGGCAAGTCGCGTATCAATTCCGAAACCGGCTATTGACGCGTCATCACCCAATTCCACAACAAGCTCTCCGGTTATCCCATTGCGAGTCACACGTTCGAGATATGTCGTGGCCTTGTCTGCATCAAACTGAGCATCGATCAGCACAGCATCGCTAGAAATATCGATCGCATTGGGAGGCAATTCGTTGAGAGTAATATTGAGCAAGGGGATGCTCATGCCACCAGAGTAGTGAAGCGCACCGCCGATTGCCCGTGCGGTAAAGTTCGGCGATGCGGTCATGCGTAATGTGTCATTGTCGGCGACGAGAAAATTACTTCCGCTAACGACAATTTCTGCCTGCAGTTCATTGCCTTGTTGATCTCGTTGCAATAATCCAAGGCGCGAGGCGTGCACGGCGATCGATAGATCGCCTTCACCAGACCTACCTCGAGCAGCCAATGTGAGTGTCTCCGAGTCTTTCATGTCGGTATTCAAAGTGATGCCGCTAAGACGAACACCCAAGCTCGGCAAGGTGAAAGCGCCCTCAAGCAGTGTCGCTGTTGCGCTCACCGTAGGGTCTCCTAAACTGCCGCCGATCGCCATTTCGGCGCTTAGTTGACCGCTCAGCGCTTCGAGATCTGGGATAAATGCTTCGAGCCATTCAAGTCCAAGTGCGCGCAGTTTGAGAGTACCGAAGAGCGATTCATCAGCGCCTAAACGAACTTCTGCTTCGAGGCTAGCGACTCGGGTCATATTGTCAGAATTGGAATCAATTTGAGCTGATTCGACCGGCGGTTTTTCTAGCAAGATTGCGTGACTTTCTAGCTGCCAAGAATCCTCCTCAAAGGCCGCCCTAAGTTTAGCTTCTTCGAATGCGTAAACCTGTTGGCCGTTGCCGCCATCAATGTGGAAAGAGATTTGATCGGCATTTAGGACTGAGTCAATGGTTGCCGGCGCAGTGTTCGATTCGGTGTAATCGATAGAGGCGTCGATCATGCCGGCTGCGCCGTAGCGCTCGATAAAAATATCTAATGCTGGAATTTTGGCCAATCCGATTAAAGTGGCGATTGGGAGCTTTTCAAGCGTGATTTGCGCGTGGCGCTGAGCGTCATTCAGTGTGAATTCTATGCAGGTCGCGGCCGTTCCCTGCAGCCAACAACTCGGCGGGATTATAACGGTAGAGCGACCGAGTGTGAGGGCAGTAGGGGTGTCGAGAATCCAGGGCGCGCCTGCGGGTATGTAGCGAACGCGACCGAATTCTGCCGTGCCTTTCCATGCCGGCGTAGCGCCTGGCTTAAGCGGCAGGGGGAGTCCTCCTTGCAGGCTGAGCTCGATGGAGGCAAGTGCCGAAGTCAGATTGAACGAGAGGGCGTGGTCCGAAGGAGAGCCTTTTGCTTTGCCCTCGACGTTTATTGGATCTTGCGCGTCACCGAAAAGGACGGCGTCTTTGAGTGAGAAAGTGCCATCAAAAACTGCCGCATCCACGGTCGCCATGAGCGAAATAGCTTCGATGGAATACGACTTATAGCCCATTCGAGAGCCGGCGATAGCGACCGTGGCGATAGGCGAACTGGCGGTGCCGCTTAAATGACCCTCGCCTAATAGAGTCCCGCTTGCTCCAGGCACAAATTCATCCCAGTCGGTAATGTTAACGATAAAGTCGAGATTCAGACCGTCGTTTGCACTGCCGGTTGCTGTAATCGAATTGCCGGCAGTCGCTATCTCTAAACGCTCAATGGTTAGCCCATTAGCAGACGCCTCAAGGCGCGACGATGCCGTGAGTGGTGTGCCGTCTATCGAGGTGGCGAGGGTTTCAATCGTGAAGGCCGTTGTACCAAGAGGCGTCTGGTTGAGCCTTCCTGCCATAGTGAGAGGGCCTAGGTTAAACGAGGATAATGCCAAGTTAGAGAACACCGTGGTGAGGAGGTCAGGTGTTTGTACAAAAACTGAAAAGTTAGCGCTGCGATTT
>Ga0209425_10004059_pt1 | contig 15158 bp, 13 predicted proteins | sample COG_05_FD_184749 | JGI IMG/M metagenome (GOLD analysis project Ga0209425, IMG submission 184749) | Pelagic Microbial community sample from North Sea - COGITO 998_met_05 (SPAdes) (version 2) | ecosystem: Environmental > Aquatic > Marine > Neritic zone/Coastal water | place: Helgoland, sampling... | reverse complement strand
ATCTTTGAGCAATAAGTTCATTATTTAGACGTGACGTATTCTTTTCAAATTTTACTAAACTTTTATCATGAGGAGAAGTTCGAAAAACGACAGTAGGAATTTCTGCTAAAATAATTCGTCGTAATCCATTGGCGATGCTTGTGTCTACATTACTTAATCGAAATTTAAGAACTGATGCGTCATCCTCAGTTAAATTACTAATAATAGGAATTTGATTTTTGGTTTGAGTGTTGTTTTGTGCTGATTGTTGAGATGTCGACATTCTTCTTTTTAATGAATGAGTTGATTGTCTTTTATGTATGATATGTATGATATGTATGATATGTATATATATTATATATTCTTTTTTTAAATTATAATCAATTTTTATAGAAAAGAAATTAATTAAATTATATTTAAAATAAGTTAAAACAATAATGATAAAATAAACATATACAAATAAATAGATATTTATATTTATTATTATAATTACAATTACATTAAATGAGTTCTATTCTTTATTATAGCAATTATTGTGAAAATTCAAAAGGTTTATTACAAACAATATCAAAATGGGGGAATGTTCAAAAAGAGATGCACTTTATAAATATAGATAAAAGAGTAAAGAAGTCTAATGGTGCTACTTATATTGTTTTAGAAAATGCGCAAGAAATTCTCTTGCCACCGACCGTGACAAAAGTCCCTGCTTTGCTACTTTTAGATAGAAATCATCATGTTTTATTCGGCAATGATTCCAACCTGCTTCTCTTGAGTTTGATGGTTAACAAATTGCTCAAAGGCTATTCATTGAAACAAGCACGAGAAAGTTTGCTGCATTATGATGGTCAAGGAATGGATGGATTCGCATCAAATGCTGTACCTGCTGCATTGATTTTACCAGAACCTATCGGTCAACCAAATTCCTTGGATGCATTTTTGTCCCAACAGGAAGGGCTTGAAGCTGTGGAAATTCTTCCCGATACATTTCAACCTGAATGGATGCCTACGCATGATCCACAACCCACAGAACAACCTCCCTTGATACCAAGTTTTCTCGATACGACTTGGAACCCCGAAACTCCTGAATTACCGCAACGTTACTCATCCGACCATCGCCCCTCACCAGTCCCCCATCCAGTCTTGATTCCACAGGCACCGCCGATGCATCAGACTGGCGAGCAAACTTCGACATCCTTCATGAATACAGGAGATGTTCTTCCCTCATTTTGGGGCCGTGATACCGTTCATATCCCACAATTACAATCCGAAGATGACGTTGAAGCCAGCGATGCAGACGAATCTTTGATTGCCATTGATGCTGAACTGATGGAGTTCTTCGAGGCCGAAACAGAAATTGAGGCGAAGTCCCCTCAAAAAGCACCTCAGCCGATGCAACGGAACATACACTTCCGTACCGAAGAACCTGTGCTTCAACCTCGCCTACCGAGTAGTATGGCCAATTCATCACTCCAGCCGAAACCTTCGAGGCGAGGTGGACTACGCTCAAATCCCAAACTCGGGTTTTTCTCACGAGTTCGAAACATTGCCAAGGTGATCATGAGCAATGCAACAGGTCCTCAACAACCTAGCCCCTTTGCACGCACCAATACTGCAGGGGCATTACGGGAACAGGCTCAGGTGGCTAACACTGAACAAAGTAACGAACTCATTGACCGCTTAGGAGCTGATCAAGGTGGCGTGCTTGAAGAAGAAACAGTCCATCGATTAAAGGAAAAAACGGGGGCAATTCTAGCCACTGCTCAAAGGATTAGTGATCAGGAAAGTCATAACCTTGACCAATTATCCTTTGCTGATTTGACGCCAACCATCGAAGATGAAACTCCCCGTGTTCGTGAATTAGAAGATTAATCTTCAAAGGCAATCATGCCTCGATAAAGGCTCATTCGTTCATTGAAAACAGCTTCATTGAGTGTTCGTAGAGAAGCGGTTCCAAAACTCATCAGAGTGAAACTCGCCGTTACTGTTGCAGCGGCTAGGGCTCTCTTCAATTCAGAGAGTGAAACGGGACCTTCTCTGGAAGCCAAATGAGCCGCAAGTGTTCCTGCAAAACTGTCTCCACATCCCGTCGGGTCAACCACGGAAGCAATTGGGTAGGCTGGTAATGCGACAAAGGAGCCTTGATGCAAGGCAAGAACTCCATGTTCTCCTCGCTTGACGACCAGAGTCTCAGTCTTGGTTTGTTCAGCCAAGGTATGCATTGCCCTGACAATGTTTTGATCATCGGTTAACATCCTTACCTCTCCATCGTTGATAATGACAAGATCGGCACGCTTCATGGCGATCATCAATTCAGGGCGAGCAATGTCAATCCACAAATTCATTGAATCAAGCATGGTTACCCGAGAAGCTTGGCATTGGTCCATCACACTTGCTTGAAGAAGAGGATGTAAATTTGCACAAAAGGTCACAACTGGCGTGTTCCACGCGGTCGGAACCGATGGTTGAAAATGTTCGAAAACATTGAGGTGCGTTGCATGAGTCATGGCCTCACCCATGCTTCCTTCATACGATCCGCCCCAACGAAACGTTGAGCCAGAAGCAGTTTCAAGACCCTGCAAGTCCAAACCCGCTTCCTCCAATACGGCACGGTCTTCGGGAGCAAAATCCTCCCCTACAACTCCAACCAAACCCGCAGATGGCATTCCAAATCGTTGGAGATGAAATTGACACGCTAAACCTCCGTAGGTAGCTGAGCCTCCTAGAGCATCTTCGACTGAACCAGCAGGGGAACTGACGGAATCATAGGCAAGACTGCCAACAATGAGGACGGGCATGCACCTCCCAATACGAGGCGCTTGATGGGTTTAACGATGAATTTGCTTTTCATCAACCCAAGAGTTCTGGGTGCATGTCAATGTACTGAATGGTGATGTCGCCATTCATGAAATCTGTTTCATCCATGATCCGACGATGAAGAGGTACAAGATGCTCGACACCAGTGATAATGGTTTCATCAAGAGCCGTCCTCATTCGGCGAACCGCATCTTCTCGGTCCCTACCCCAAACCAATAATTTGGCCAATAGGGAATCAAAGCAACCCGGCATTTCGTATCCTGGGTGAGCGTGGGTATCACAACGAACCCCATAGCCGCTCGGGAAATGGACGTCCCAAAGTCGCCCAGGGCTCGGTACGAATTCTCGAGGATCTTCTGCATTGAGTCGGCATTGAATTGCATGCCCACGCCAAACAATGTCCTCTTGTGTCAACGGGAGAGATTCGCCTTGTGCAACACGAATTCCCAGCTCCACCAAATTATATCCCGTGATGAGTTCTGTAACTGTATGTTCAACCTGAACCCGAGGATTCACTTCAAGGAAGTAGAAATCTCCGTTTGCATCTCTCAAGAATTCGAAGGTCGCCAATCCCTTGTAGCCAACGGTCTCTGCTCCCTTACAGACAAGCGCTCCGATTTCAGCACGCTTTTCTTCGGTGAGCCACGGTCCTTCTTCGACCAATTTTTGGTGCCGACGTTGAATTGAACAAAACCGTTCACCAAAATGTATGGCATTTTTCCCATCGCCGAGAACCTGGAATTCAACGTGTTGGGCGCCCATGATATATTTCTCAACAAAGACACGGTCATCCCCGAAGGCTGACTTTGCACGAGATTGACACAATTTCAAAGCGCCCTCAAATTCATGTGCCTCTTCGACGATTTGCATTCCGATTCCACCGCCTCCTGCAGCGGCTTTAATGATGACAGGGTATCCAATTTCATCGGCTAAATCTCGTGCGACATCGGCACTTGCAATCGGTTCAGAGGAGCCCTTTGCTGTCGGAAGGCCGGCTGCCTCCATGGCTGCACGGGCCTGAATTTTGTCACCTAGAAGCGTGATAACATCAGCAGAGGGGCCAATGAAAGTGATTCCTTCTTCTTGTAGGCGGGCAACAAAGGCAGCATTTTCGGCAAGAAATCCATACCCTGGGTGGACTGCATCGCACTTCAGGTCCTTTGCCGCTTGGATTACCGCTTCAATATCAAGATATGAATCAAGAGGATTTGCCCGATAAATTGGATAAGCAACGTCTGAAAGACGCACTGGAAGTGAAAGGCGATCCTCTCTGCCGTGAATGATGGCTGCTTCGATGCCCATATCTCTGAGGGTGCGGAGGATGCGAAGGGCAATCTCTCCACGGTTGGCAATCAAGACTCGTTTGAATCCCATGTTCTCACGGCGACCGAAGTATCCTATGAGCAAAGCGGTTGAGAAAGCTCAATTCATCCATTCTTTTGAGAGTTCATGGGACGCCGGAGATTGAAAGCATTTGCCGCCACGGAGTACAATTTATTTCCATAAAAAGGAAGAAAGGTGTGCTTTTCTGTCCTTTATTCGCCCCCAAAGGCAAATCTTCATATCATCTTATGTCCATGTAACTCCATGAGCGGACGAGGAATGACGGGTGAAGAGGCCCTGCAAACTCTTGCAGGAAGGGACCTGAATAACGATGGGAAAGTGATTAATTTGGTCATTTGTGGAAATTCTAAGTTTTACGATTATGGATTTCTCGAAGAAGAATTAGAACTCTGGGTACGTTACAATGGATACCCTGATGTGGTAATTTTAGGAGGTGCAAGCGGCGTGGATTACCTTGCTGAACGTTGGGCAAATAATCACAACATTCCTCTGGCTGTTTTTAGAGAAGCGTGGAAGGCGCCTCGACCAAATCAAGCACAAGATTCGGGACGCCCCGAAGCCGTGGCAGATCTTGGAAACCGAATGCTTGAACATGCGACTCACATGCTCGCATTCCCTGGACATAATTCAGTCTGGACCAAACGAATGGAGGAGATGGCCAAGAAGGCAAATATCCCGATCGTAAGCGTTGATTTGCCCATTGAGTGAATCAGTAGACGTCTCTGAGGTAGCGCTTCTCTTCCTTCATCATGGTCTTCTCAATGAAGTGGGTGGCATCTGCTTCAGACATTCCACCATGATCCATAGCGATGGAGATGAGCGCACGGTGCACATCTTTAGCCATGTATGTTTTATCTCCGCAGATGTAGAAATACGCTCCACGTTCAAACCACTCCCAAATTTCAGCTCCGTGTTCTTTCAATCGATGTTGTACGTAGATTTTCTCTTCCTGATCTCTTGACCAGGCCGTCGTGAAACGGTAGAGGTGTCCTTCATCAATCCAAGATTCAATTTGGTCTTTGTAATAATACTCGGTTTTCTCTGATTGGTCACCGAAGAAGAGCCAATTCTTTCCAGCGCCACCGTCCACAACACGTTGTTCCATGAATGCGCGGAAGGGTGCGATTCCGGTTCCCGGACCAACCATGATAATGTCGATATCCTTGTCGTCTGGGAGGATGAAGGAGCGAGTAGGAGACATGAACACTCCAATTGGGTTTCCTGTGGTATCGATCTCATCGGCCATGAAGAGCGTGCAAAGACCACCTCTTGGACGGTTATTGTATTCGAATCGTACGATACCTACCGTCAATTCGACGAAACCTGGGTGGGCATCGTGAGATGATGCGATGGAATACAATCGAGGCTTGAGTCTGTCAACGAGTTCCATGAACTCCTCGGGCGTGTACTTGACATCGAACTCACGCATGATATCCACATAGTCACGCGTCCACAAATAATCCTCAATGGCCTTTGCATCTGCAAGTATCGCTTCAACCTGAGCACTTGGATCATCTGAGGGCATGGAAGGCTTGAGTGTGAGGGGGCCAGCAGCGTCTTCAGAAGTTTCCCAATTCTCTCCGTTGCGAGAACGTGAAACAATGTTCATGGAAATCTTCATTCCGGTCGAAACGACTTTTTCTGCCAATGAGTGAACGAATTTTTTGTTGGCCATGTGAACCTCAAAATCTTTCTTGAGAGCCTCATAAAGCGAACGGTCACCGTTGTGGGTGGTGACAGTCATGTCAGCGTCCCATTGCTGGATTTCAATGATTTCATCCACAATGTGAGGAGGGTTTTCTGCGAGGACACCAAGTGCATCACCGACTTTGTAATCAAGTCCTGAGTCTCCAAGGTCAAACACAACGTGTCGAGTTTCCTTGCGAGAGCCTTCACCGTTCAGAATGTAATTCTCAGTGACTTGTGTCATGTAGGGATTTTTTGAAGACCAATTCTCTGCCATACGCTCACCCAAGGCCATCAGGCCATTGATTTCGCCACTTGAATGGGCTATATCATCATTCGTGTAACCTTCTATCGCCTTAACATCAAGAAAGAGTTCCACCGATGAGAAGAAGAGGGATGAGGCATTCCCGAGACCATGGCCCATCGCATTGAGATGCTTGGTACAGGGAATGCTTTCCTTCCAAACGGCCGACAACACTCTTTTGCCATCTTTGACGGATGCCATATCATCGATGCCCCCCCAACTGCATTGGCAGGGCTTCGCAGGGCTGGGTATTCTGTTGCGGACATTCGCACCATATTCGTCACACATATTCATGGAGACCATGTTTTTGGATTTCCATTTTTACTCCTTGAACGAAAATATATTTCTGACCGGGAGGGGCAAGCCCCACTCAGGGTCGTTGGAAGCCCTTCCGTGCGTGTTCGCCTTACGGAATTGTGTCACCTCGCTTTCCCCGGTTCGCTTGAAGGTGCGCTTGAATCCATTGAATGGGTTGAAACTCCAACAGGTGAAACATCCGATGGTTGGTCATGGAAACGTTTCGAAGTACATCATGATGAAACGGTTGACCCCTATGGTTACAAATTTGTGCACTCGGATGGAGCAAGTTTTGTCCACAGTGGAGATTCAGGCCCTTGTGATGCCTTGTACGAAGCAATTGGGGAAGTTCCACTTGCACTTCTTGAGATGGGATTTCCAGACTGGGTTGAATCAACCCATCACCATAAACCAAAGGATATCGAAGAACTTGCTCAGCGTTGTGATACAATCCTAATCATCACGCACACCTTCGTTGATGACCAAAGCGAACACCAACCAATCCTCACAGATCAACTCCCCCGACATCCAAATCATGTGCACCATGCTTGGGATGGGATGGACCTGAATTGGTCAAACGGCCATTGGAATATATCGATGCGATAAAACGCAAAATGAAATGTTCATTTCCTCATAAAAAGAACTGTGAGCGGTTGAAAAGGACGAAAATAATTCCATCCTTATTTGAAGGGAAATTCTGTCCTTCCGTCATGAGGCGGGAATAGGGATATAAGGGGGACTCGGACTGAAGCAAATTACCGCACAGACCTCCCGCGGAGGATTCGTGTGGATGGTATAAATAGGAGGAAAATTTCCATGAAGACGAACATCTTTGACAAGTTTATGACTCGTCAATCTTTGTTCAAAAACAAGGAAATCCTTCGCCACGACCATCTCCCCAACCATCTTCCTCACAGGACCAATGAAGTGGAGGAAATCTCTTACAACCTCTGGGAGGCTTTGAAGGGACATATTCCGTCAAACATGACCTTGTACGGCGTGACGGGAGCAGGAAAAACTGCCGTCACTGATTACGTCTGTAGACATCTCCGGCTCAAAGGCGAAAACATTGGTCGGCTCGTCAATACCACGATTGTGAATTGTCGACAAATTGATACTCAATACAGAGTGCTGAGTAGCATTGGTAATTCTTTACTCGAAGAGTATGAGATTGATGAAATCCCATTCACTGGTTGGCCAACGGACCGTGTACTCAACGAATTGATTCGACGTATGGATCGTCGAGGTGGCGTCTTCATCATCGTGCTCGATGAGATTGACCATTTGGTGCGCAAAGCTGGGGATGATCTTCTTTACAATCTCACAAGCCTTAATTCATCTCTAAAAAATGCCCGGTCTTGCGTTATTGGGATTTCAAACGACCTCAAGTTCCAAGATTTCCTTGACCCAAGAGTACGTTCAAGGCTTGGCCAACTGGATGTTTTATTCAAGCCATACGATGCAGAACAACTCCAAGACATCTTGCGCCAAAGAGCCGATGAAGGATTGAACGCAAACATCTTGGAAGCAGGCGTTATTGAATTGTGTGCTGCACTCGCTGCACAAGAACATGGAGACGCTCGTTGTGCATTGGACTTGCTTCGTATTTCAACAGAAAAGGCTGAATTCGAAGGGGCTGAGAAAGTGAACCAACAACATGTCAGACTTGCTCAGAGTCAAATTGAATCGGATCAGGTGACTCCCGTCATTGCTTCCTTACCTAGCCAACAAAAATTGGTTCTTGCAGCCGTCATCATCAATGAAAACAATGGTTTGAAGAGTATGCAAACTGGACAGGTGTACGACATATACCGCCAAGCATGCATTCATATCGGACACAATCCTTTGACACAGCGAAGAATCTCAGGATTAATTTCCAATCTTGATATGCTCGGACTGATCACAGCACGGATTCGGAACAAAGGCCGTTGGGGGCGTTCAAAGGAAATCATGTCGTGTATTCCACAGAACATTGATGCATCCAAAATCATGACTGAAGCGGAATCAGAAATGGAAGGCGTCTTTGAAGCCTCATATCACCTACAATCCACGCTTTGAATGAGTGAAATCCAGTATCATCTTGCTGATTGACATTCGGTGTGCTTATATCCACCTCGTTGGTCGGTAACGCCATGAGCACCGACGATTCCTTAGGCGAGATGGGTCATAAACAGACCTCTGATTCCGCTCCTGTCTTCGCATCTGCACTCATTTTCCTCGGTTGCTGGGGCCTTTTACTTGCTGTTTTGAACATGTTTGGAAACGCCCACCCTACCTACCACATCTCATGGGGTGGACTTTTCACGTTTGAGACCTGGAACGCTGCCTTCGGAACTGGAAAGGATGGATTCCATTATGAGCCTCTTGGTGACACCATCTTCCTTGCAATTTGTCTCGGAATGATCGGATACGGTGGCCGGGAAATCAACAACTCGAAAGGAATCAATGCTTGGATTATTGGCCTCGTCAAGAATGATACATGGCCTGCTCTCGCTGACCCTTACCTCGGTGGAGGTCAGAGAACTATGGCTGCTTGGTGCTTGTTACTTGGACTAATTTTCTACATCTGGTGGGGAATCAACCACACAGGTTGGTTCGATGTTGGAGTCTACTCCGTGTTCATCGCCCTCATGTCAGCAGGGTTTGCACTTGACCACGCAAGCCGAGCACCCCCCGGTGATGACAAAATTGAATGATTCATTCACTCTTCCGCCACCAGGGATTATGTCCGTTTCGGGCGAATAGGGCATCGCCAATCCCATATAACAATCCAATCCACAGAGCAATGCTCCAAAGGAAGGTGACTCTTCTGACCCCCAAGATGACAATAATTTTGCTTCGGTCATCCATCCGAAGGAGCCCCCTGTGAACAACCCCAAGTGGCCCTCTCCAAAGAAGGATTTCATGCAAGAGAAGAAAGACGAATGAAGCCCCTAACACTTTGAATTGCCACCAGGCCATCACATCGGTTAATGTCGTTGGTTCGCTCGTCAACAAAAGCCCGAAAAACGGCAAACTGCACAGTCCTATCACCATCCAAAGCGGAAGAAGTATGAGGACAGGAGCAGAGCTCCCTAAAAAATCAAAACCAGGCCCAGCTCGTTTTCGTTTGGGGAAATGGCGAACAATGCGGACGTGTGCCCGAGCATCTCGGCGACGCTTTGATAGAAACCGTTTGAGCCCAATTTCTGGGACGTGGCGAACCAAGGCATCGGGGGCATAGACGATTGTTCCACCAGCTTCTATGAGGCGAAGGCTCACTTCCATGTCTTCAGCATGATACCACTCAGGGTCAAATCCTCCAATGGCGAGTAACGAGGAACGGTGAAACATTGAGCAGGGGCCGTTTGCCAAACTTGTTCTTCGTGGCCTGGACCTGTATTTTGCTGCGATTTCAACAGACCGCAAACGGCTCACCGTATCTTCCGCTTGTTCAAAGATGGTCCGCCCTGTCACTGCCACAACTCGTTCTTCTTCTGAAACTGGTGTTGTTTCAGCCATCATGTTCATGATCCAATCTGGCTCTGGACGGACATCGATGTCGGTGATAGCGACCCAATCGCCGTTGGCATTCTCTAACGCCCATTGACGACCTGCAGACAACCCAAGTGTGGATTGGCAATGAACTCGCACTGGTGGACCTCGAGCACCATCTGGGTCATGCCATTGGCGCAGTGCCTCTGTTGACCCATCGCTTGAGCCATCGTCTACCGCTAAAATTTCTATTGCTGGATAGGTTTGTTGCGTAAGCGATTTCAAACATCCATCAACCCAATCCACGCCATCTCGGACGCAAACCGTGATGGAAATGAGAGGCTCTTCCATTCATTCCACCTCAAATTTGGCAACTAAATTTCGACATCGCTTTTTCACATCCAGTGTCGTTTGTTGAAGAACCACACCGCGATGAGGTTGGCCGTAGACAACATAGGTGCCCAATGGAGCGAGGAGGTGGATGAAGAGAGGTGCAAGATCTTCTTCACCTTCGACATGAATGAGAACCGTGTTTGATGCCGCCAAGCCCTCTTCGAGTGCCTGAAGCAAAGATGGAGTGAGTTGACCTGGGGGGTTGGTCGCATGAAGAATTGAGCCAAAGGTGGATGGGTCAACTTGCTCATCCGAACTGAGAGGGGTTCGTTTGGTCTGCCCGTCAATTAAACCCATATCTGGGGTGCACCCCATGTCCAAGAGTGTAGCAACGCTCACATCTCCTACTGCAATGAGGTTTGACACGCTCAAATCCAACCCGTCAAGAGCAGCATACATGGCTACATCGGGCGAGGTTTCTGGACCTTCAAACAAGACCCCCATCGGTGTTTTCAAATCAGCGTCAAGACCTGAATGCATGATGTATGTTAATGTTCGATGTTCATCCGACATCCATGGATGACCTTCTTGGTCCATGAGGCCATTTCGGATATTGGAAGAACTGATAATCCCACCTTCAATGGATTTGAGATGTGAAACTTGAATGATGTGAAGTGGTTTCAGGCCGGCCTGAACACGAAGGTCATTGATGGATTCACATTGACCATGAGTTTCAGCTGTAGCAACGATACAATCTGCATCTGGATGTGATGGTGCTGGACCGACCTTGTCGGTTAATTCGTGAACCGTCGCCCTCCCCAACGCATTGGAATCTATCCATTTTAGCAACACATCTTGACGGTCCTCAAAGGATTGAATGTGTGGAGACTTTTCCCCGGCCATACTATCACTTGTGATGTGGATTTCGATACGTTTGGATGCATGTTTTGCGGCTTTTAGAAGTAAACGATGGCCTGCATGGAACCTGTCAAATGTTCCGCCAACGAGGCAACAGTTGTACTTCGCAGTGCCCTCCATGGTGATGAAAGAAAGGAAAGGGCCTTTGAGGTCATCGCATCATGGTGGGCGAGAACGATGAAAATGAATGGTGCAGCTGTGCCCCGGCACCTAACGGCCTCTCTCATAGGTGACTCCGAGGCCTGACCCTCGGTGCCGGGGCGTGCTGTCCAGTAGGGTGGTTGTCTTGAGTTCATTCTGTCGTCGTTCAAGGACCCATATCCTACCGATGGTTTACCGCATTTGCACCGGGATTCATCCCCCTAAGGGTCGTCCCAGTCTTCGATTGCGGCCGTACTCATGGTGTCAGACGTCATTGCAATTTCACAGTAGCTCAGCCCGATGTTGCAGGTACGGTAATCAGGGCTACGGTGATTGTCTTTTGAATCCACCGCATCAGGAGATCAATGCTGAGATGCATAATATCGTGCATAGAGCAACAAAGCAATCGTTCTGTCCCCTTGTTCAATCACCGAAGCATCAATCGTGGGCCAACGAGATGTTGGTTGGGCTAACCAACCACAGTATGGGTGTAGCCTCAATGGAGATGGGGCTTGTTCAAGAAGCGATGCTCGAGCCATATCATGGACATCAAGAAGTGCTGGGAGACCAAGTCCATCACCCAATAACAAGATGGGCAAGATTGCCTCTTGAGACAACTGGAACCCAGGGTGCTCTGTCGGCGTACCGGGGAAACCACATCGTTCTCCAAAGACACGGCCAAGTTGAGCGGGCCAACAAATGGGGTGTTGGACTAACCAGGCTCGACCAGAAGCTGTGGCCAATTGAATCAACAGCCATTCAGATGCATAAGCAGACCACCAAGATTCGGGAAGATGTTTCATGATGAGGCGTGTTTGCTCAATGGTCCAGGGCTCTTTGCGACGAACCGACATTATCGCTTTTTTCCAAATGGATAATACTGAACCAGGTGCATGGATTGAAGCACTCGAAAGAATCATGTCCAACAATGAAAACTGTGACTCTGAAAGTTCCTTTCCAATCGGAAATTGAGCCTCAAGTACCTCGACGACACATTTGGGATCATTGAGCCAAACCGAACATGCTTGAGATGATATTTCTTCAAACTCTTCACCAAGAGAGCCCGTTGCGACTAAAATTGCCGATGATAAGTACGATGGTGAGGACGATTCCTGAAGGTCTGAAAAAAGTTCGAGAATAATCTCAGGTGAACGCGGTAATTCCAATGCTAACCGCCGTAATGCGCGCGACTGCCATGCTGACCCTCCTTCACCAACAACTTGAGCCAGTTGAGATAATGAAAATGCCTCAGGCGACACGAGATCAATCCATCGTTTGGGTAACCGTCTTGACAAACGAGTCCAACGGGTAATCCGATCTTCCGGAGGCGAAGCAATCCAAGCTGCTAGAGGATGATTCGATTCGATTCGATTCGCGAGTTCGTCGTTTCCAGTGGGATATGCATCTATTGCCTCGCTCAAAATCATGTCTGAACTGTGCCCAGGGGCTTCTCCTGTAAAGGAGGCGGTGTCCACCTGAATTCCGCTCGTAAGGGTGAGTAATTCTTGAGCCGATGCTGGAAGGCGATCGAGCTGTATCGAAGAAATTCCGGTTGGCATCTCGCCTACCAAATCGACAGGGAGGACAAGTCCGCGTCGCAGACAAACCCCCACCTGCCCAAGAGGTTTGGTCGATTCAAGACGTAAAGCGGCTGCTTGAAGTTCAACATCATCGTTTGCACGGGTCAATACAAGCCTGCATTGAGGATGATTCACTAGACGGTTCAACAAATCATCGCTCGGGGAATCGAACATCCAATCTAGCAAAAATGGACGTGATGCATCTCGGATTAGCCCTTCACAAAGTGCTCTCATTCCAAACTCAGAGAACCCCAAAACATGCATCGATTCACCTTCAAAATCACTGAAATTCAATGTACCAAAGTCGGCAAGAAGGGCACGCTTTTGGGCGGCTGGAAGTTTTGGCGGCTGTTTTTCCAAACCTTTGATTAACTCCTTCAGACGCATGACTAACTTCCCATCACTCAATCGCGGGTGTAAAAGACGGAGCCATGCCCTTAACAAAAAGGGTGTCAGAATCTTGGGTGAATCTCGCCTGCGTTCACTAAACTCTTGGGAATCTTGGCCGAGTGTTTTGAGCACCAATGTGCGATCTAAACGTGAAACGAGATGAGCGTGAAGTCCCATTGGGGGAATATATGGCGTTTGTTCAGAACCAATCGTGCCCAGTGCGATAAGCCCTTGAGACAGAAGTTGTGCCGGCAATGCTAATTCTTGTGGAGGGGAGAACCATGAACCTTCAGTCAAGGAAGCCCCTGATTGATGTTCCAATACTTCCCCTCTCACTAAACCGATGGATTTGGATGCCCCGCCAAAATCCGCGAGGGTTCTCGTCGTGGTTGGGGTGGGAGGGGAAGTTGGCTCCAAACTTTGGACATCAAACCATTCAATCGCATCTGGAAGACAAAGAAGCCACGACCCCCCCTTATTTCCATTGGAGATTGAAGGGTGAGTTGTTGCAGTATTCGGTACGAAAAGGAGAGGTGATGTTGGGGGTTCCACATAACCAACCAGTACATGAGAAGCCTCGGACTGAAGGATAACCCCTTGAGATGAAGGAGGAATTTCATCCACATAACGCCGAACTCTTGCAAGAGCGTCATCTTTCAAGCGTTCCATTCCCGTGTGACTCAGATAAAGTGGAGCCATACGAATGCCTTGGGTTTCGTCTCGCACAATATCTCCCGAGGCCCGCAATTGGCGACATGCAAGTGATGCGTGAGGCATTCGCATGCTAAATTGTTGGGCGATTTCAGAAACAGTACTGGGGCCCTTTGACAGCCACTGTAGGATCTTTCGATGCGCAACAGAACGTATCCCCGCCTTTGGCACCTGAAGTCACCTCAACCTGAACGAGTTTTTTCTCCTTCATTAAATTAATGCGTAAATAACAGAGATAGTTACTTTAAGTTATAAATTTCCATTGGAAAGGTTCGTTTTTACTTACATCCACACAAGGGAATGTAAAAAATACACTAGAAAACGGTCATCAAGTGTAACAATATCTTTGATTCAGGTAGTAACGGTTATATGAGCGGCCTCGCTCCTCTGAGATAGCGGCCATACTCCTTTGAGACGGCATCTATTATGACAGGAGGAAGAGAACATGAAAACAACACGTATCCGAGAAAAAATCAAGAAATTCCTGGGCGATCGCCCACGAAATACAGCTGAAATTTTGGAGTACATCAACGGCTCCATGCGCCATGGTACAACAAGCCAACAGCTCGGAAACGTGCTCTCGAAGGACAAGGACATTGTCAAGGTCGGATACATCAAGCGCTCCGGCATCCTTTCTGGTGGATATGACATCTGTGAATGGGCCACTCGCACCTGGGTCTCTGAAAACTGCCCTGAGTGGATTGAAGGAACCCCCATCATCGTTGACTCCAACGGTAAGTTCACCACTGGTAGCGAAAAGCTGTGAGCATTACGGCGAAACCTCGCCTTCAACGCCACACACTCTCCTGTGATTCCTTGATTTTTGATCAATGAACTATCCCTCTGTACACAGACGAGTTAGATTCTTACTTACACGAACTTTCACTCAAGGCAAAACACCTTGAGTGATTTTTGAAATCAAATGCTTCTTGCGGTAAGAAACCAGTAGAGAAAATTCAAGAAACCTACCAATCAATTCAGATGAATCACGGTTCAAGGGTGACTGATGTTTCGGAAAAGGTTCACTGACCTTCGAAAATACTCATTCCTTCGTCGACCGATGCACCATCACAGATGATCGCATGGCAAGCAGCAGTCATTCGAACCGCTTCTTCGGTGGATTTTTGATGAATATTCCGCCCGGTTGCGGCTCCTCGGCATCCAGAGATGTTGATTTGATCGTGCAA
>Ga0209425_10004058_pt1 | contig 15158 bp, 15 predicted proteins | sample COG_05_FD_184749 | JGI IMG/M metagenome (GOLD analysis project Ga0209425, IMG submission 184749) | Pelagic Microbial community sample from North Sea - COGITO 998_met_05 (SPAdes) (version 2) | ecosystem: Environmental > Aquatic > Marine > Neritic zone/Coastal water | place: Helgoland, sampling... | reverse complement strand
TCATACTGATAAAAAAATGATTTGTACAAATCCAGACCTGATTGTTGACAGAGGAGAAAAGAGAGAGTTGTGTGCTGGATCTGTAGCTTTAGTTTTTGAAAAAATGGGAGGCGAGGTAGTATATTTTGGTAAGCCATTTCCTGAAGTTTATAATCAGTCAATAGATCATAAAAATAAAAAAGTTTTATCAATTGGTGATAATTTAAATACAGATATTAAAGGAGCAAACCTTTTAAATTTTGATTCATTAATTATATCAAATGGTATTCATAAAAATGAAATTAAAATAGAAGGTATAGAAGCAGTTTTAAAAAAATATGAAGTTGTTGTTAATTTTATTCAAACAGAACTTAAATGGTAAAATATGAAATTATATAACAATTTTAAAATTCATAAAGAACACAAAGAGTCTATACTTCTAATTGGAAATTTCGATGGTGTACATTTGGGACATCAAAAATTATTTAAATTAGCAAATCAGTATAAAAAAAAATTTAAATTAAGTATTGGTGTTTTAACATTTGAGCCAATGCCCAAGATGTTTTTTAATAAAAATCTTAAAAATTTTAGAATTTCAAATATTAATCAAAAAAAAACGATACTAAAAAATTTAGGAGTGGATTTTTTAATTACCAAAAAATTTGATAAAAACTTTTCTAAAATTAAATATAATTTTTTTATTAAAAAAATTTTATCTGAAAAACTTAAAGCTAAATATGTATTTGTTAGTAATAATTTTAGATTTGGAAATAAAAGAGAAGGTAACGTTGAACAATTAATTAAAAATGAAAAAATTTATGGTTATAAAATTGTCAAACCTCAACCATTAATATTACAAAAAAAAGTTATATCATCAACTTATATTAGGTCTCTTTTAGAGAAAGGCGAATTAAACAAAACAAATAAATTATTAAATAGAAATTGGTCAATAGAAGGGATTGTTAAAAAGGGAAGACAACAAGGGAAAAAAATTGGTTTCCCAACCTGTAATATTGATATTAAAGATTATGTAATCTCGATGCCTGGAGTTTATGCTGTTCGGGTTAAAGGAAAAAAAACTAAGAAAACTCTAAAAGGAATAGCAAACCTTGGATATAGGCCTACTTTTAACCAAAAGAAAATTTTATTAGAGGTTCATATTTTTAATTTTTCTGGAAATCTTTACAATAAGTATTTATCAGTTGAATTCATAAAGTTTATAAGAAAAGAAAAAAAGTTTAATAATGTTAATCAACTTAAGAAACAAATTCAAAGCGATTTAAGGACAGCCAAAAAAACTTAAAATGAGCAAAGAAAATATAAATTTACCAAAAACAGCTTTCTCAATGAAGGCTAATTTACAGAATAAAGAGCCTGAAATTTTAGATTACTGGAAAAAAATTGATCTTTATAAACAGTTAAGAGAATCGAATAAAGGTAAAGAAAAATTTATACTTCACGATGGTCCTCCTTATGCAAATGGCAATATTCATATGGGAACTGCTCTTAATAAAATTCTTAAAGACATTATTGTTAAGTTTCATCAAATGGATGGTAAAGACTCAGTTTATGTTCCCGGATGGGATTGTCATGGACTGCCCATAGAATGGAAAATTGAAGAACAGTACAAAAAAAATAAAAAGAATAAAAATGAAGTTCCAATCACAGAATTTAGAAAAGAATGTAGAAATTTTGCAGAAAAATGGATTGAAGTTCATAAAACTCAATTCAAAAGATTGGGTGTTGTGGGTGATTGGGAAAATTATTATTCTACTATGAGTTTTGATGCCGAAGCACAAATTGTTAGAGAGTTAGGTAAATTTTTAAAAGAAGGAAGTTTATATAGAGGATTTAAACCTGTTCTTTGGTCAACAGTAGAAAAAACTGCTTTAGCAGATGCTGAAGTTGAGTATCAAGATCATAAATCGGATACAATCTATACTGCTTTTCCAGTTATAAAATCTAAATTAAAAGAACTTGAGGGAACCGAAGTTGTTATATGGACAACTACACCCTGGACAATACCAGCTAATAAAGCTTTAGCTTATAATAATGCATTAGACTATTTAATAATCCAATTAAATGATGATGGTAACTTTAAAAATAAAAAAATAGTTATAGCAGAAGGACTGTTGGACTCAGTCATTAAAGATTGTGATATTAAAAACTATAAACAAATTAAAAAATTTAAAGGTAAAGAATTTAAAGATACTATTTGTAACCATCCTTTTTTAGATCTTGGTTATAATCATGAAATTCCAATGCTTGAAGCAAGATTTGTTACAATAGAACAAGGAACAGGAATTGTTCATTGCGCACCTAGTCATGGTCCAGATGATTTTAACCTTTGTTTAAATCATGGGATTAAAGCTATAGAGACAGTTGATGGTGATGGCAAGTATACAAAAAACATTCCTTTGTTTGAAGGAATACATATTTTTAAAGCCAATCCAATTATAATTGAAAAGTTAAAAGAACAAAAAAAATTACTATCAAATGGTGAGTTAACTCACTCCTATCCACATTCTTGGAGGTCAAAAGCTCCACTTGTTCATAGAGCTACTCCTCAATGGTTTATTTCAATGGAAAGTCATGATCTTAGAAAAAAGGCACTAAAAGCTCTTGATGATACTATTTTTTATCCAGACAAAGGTAGAGAACGAATTAAAGCAATGATCGAAACGAGACCTGATTGGTGTGTTTCTAGACAGAGGGTTTGGGGAGTTCCACTACCAATATTTGTTCACAAAACTTCGAAAGAAATTTTAATTGATGATGAGATAAATGAAAATATTGCAAATATTTATGAAAAAGAAGGTTCTGATTGTTGGTTTTCTGATAATCCTCAAAGATTCTTAGGAGACAAATATAATGCAGAAGATTACGATAAAATAAGTGATATTGTTGAAGTTTGGTTTGATAGTGGCTGTACGCATTCATTTGTTCTAGAAAAGAGGAAGGATCTTCAATGGCCAGCGTCAATGTATTTAGAAGGATCAGATCAGCATAGGGGGTGGTTTCACTCATCATTATTAGAGTCATGCGGGACAAGAGGTAGAGCTCCATATGAATCAATTTTATCACATGGTTTTGTAGTAGATGGCAAAGGCCTTAAAATGTCTAAATCGTTAGGAAACGTAATTTCTCCTGAAGATATTTTGAAAAAATATGGGGCAGATATTTTAAGAATATGGGTAGCTTCATCTAATTATGAAGAAGATTTGAGAATTGATTTTTCAATTTTAGAACAGCATGCAGAATCTTACAGAAAAATTAGAAATACTTTTAGATATTTACTAGGAAATTTAAACGATGAGTTTCAAGTAATAGACATTGAAAAATTAGACCTAAATAAATTACCAGAGTTAGAACAATACATGCTTCACAAAATCTATGATTTGGATAAAAGTTTTAAAAATTACTTTAAATCATATGATTTTCACAATCTTTACAAGGAGCTTTTAAACTTTTGTACGGTTGATTTGTCTGCTTTCTATTTTGATATAAGAAAAGACGCACTGTACTGTGATCTAAAAAGTTCAGAAAAAAGAAAAAGTTGTATTATTGTACTTAATGTCATTTTAGAATCACTGCTAAAATGGTTTGCGCCCATACTATCATTTACAACAGAAGAAATTTTTACACTAATAAACAAAAATAAAAAAAGTATCCATTTAGAAGAATTTATCAAACTTCCTAAGATGTTTGAAAATAAAAAATTAAATGAAAAATGGTCAGAATTAAAAAAAATCAGGGATATTTGTAATATTAGTATTGAGGCTAAAAGAGCAGCCAAAGAAATAGGATCAAGTCTTGAAGCAAATTTAACAATTAGTTTAAATGAAAAATTATTCAAAATTACAGAAAACACAAACTTTTCAGAATTATGTATTACATCAGAAGCAAAAATTCAAAAAACTGAATTAGAAGAAGTAAATGTGATAACAGTAAAAGCCGTAGGTGAAAAATGCCCAGTGTGTTGGAAAATTATTAAAAATGGATGTAAAAGACACCAAATATAAGCAAAATTTAAAATGGACAAAATAAACATAAAAAAAGTATTGATAAATTTTATAATGGTGGTGACTATTTTTTTAATCGATAGATTATCTAAGATTTATATTCTTAAAAAAGCTGAAATAGAAAGTACAGTTGATATTTATATTACAGAATATTTAAATTTTTATCTTATTTGGAATAAAGGAATTGCATTTGGTCTATTTTCTTTTAATGAAAGCTTTATGTATAATTTGATTACTTTCACAATTGCAGCAATAACTATAATTATATTGTTTATGATCTTTAAAAATGAAGGATTAAAAAAATATTCATTACTATCTATTTTTGGAGGCTCACTGGGAAATTTATTTGATAGAATTTACTATTCGGGTGTACCAGATTTTATTGATTTTCACATAAATGATTTTCATTGGTTTGTTTTTAATTTTGCAGACATATTCATTACAATAGGGGTGTTATGCCTTATTTTTGATGAAATGTTCACGGATAGTAAAAAAATATGAGAAAATTATACAAATATCCTTTTTATTTATTTTTGATTATATTTTTACTTAACGGATGCCAAAACGTTAAAGATGGATTGACTGGTCAAAAAAAATCAAATTCAGATGAGTTTCTTATAGAAAAAAAAAATCCTTTAGTATTACCACCAGATTTTGAAAAATTACCTGTTCCAAAAACATTAAATGAAGAAGAAAAAAATGAAGAAAAGGAAATCGATATAAAAAGTATTTTGACAAAAAAAGGATCTGAAATAAAATCGGACTCAATAGATAATGTATCTAGTGGATCGCTAGAAAAAAACATATTAGAAAAAATTAAAAATAATTGATGTTAACAAAAAATATTATCTTTAAAAATTTTAAATTAAAAAAAAATAATCGTAATATTAAAAAAGATTTAGATATCATTTTAAAAGAAAATAATGAAATACTCAAATCTTTAGGAGTAAATTATAAAAATAGTTATAATAAAAAAATTATTAAAAAATATAGAAAATATTCAAATATAAATATTATTGGAATGGGTGGTTCAATATTAGGAACAGAGTCAATATATGATTTTTTAAAATTTAAAATAAAAAAAAATTTTTATTTTAACGATAATCTTCAACCAAAAATAAAACATTTTAATAATCAGAAAAAGATTAATTTAATTGTTTCAAAGTCAGGAAGTACTTTAGAAACAATATCGAATTCAAATATAATTATAAAAAAAAGTGATAAAAATATCTTTATTACTGAAAATCGAAGAAGCTATCTATATTTACTTGCAGAAAAACTAAAAGCTGAAATTATTCATCATAATAACTTTATAGGTGGTAGATACTCTGTCTTATCAGAAGTTGGAATGCTGCCAGCGGAACTTATGGGTTTAAACGTTTTTAAGTTTAAACAGTTAAATAATTTGATTAAAAATAAAAATTTTATTAATTCTCTAATTGTGAATGTTAATAATTCACTTTTTTTTTTAAGAAAAAAAAAATTTAATTCTATAATTCTCAATTATGATGAAAGTTCAGATAATCTATTTAAATGGTACCAGCAATTAATTGCAGAAAGCTTAGGAAAAAAAGGAAAAGGTATTATGCCAATAATCTCTACTATGCCAAAAGACAATCATAGTGTTATGCAGCTGTATTTAGATGGTCCAAAAAATAATTTTTTCACTTTTTTTTATGTTAGAGAAAAAAGCTCTGAAAAAATTAACAACAGTAGAGTTCTTTCGGCTTCCAAATATTTAAAAAATAAAAATTTAGCAAAAATTCTATTTTCTCAAAAATTAGCTACTGAAAGAGTATTTACAAATAAAGATATGCCCTTCAGAAGCTTTGAAGTAAAAAAAAGAGACGAGAAGACTTTAGGTGAATTATTTTGCTTCTTTATTTTAGAGACTATATTGATAGGGAGAGCATTAGATATTAACCCTTATGATCAACCCTCTGTTGAATTAATCAAAAAAGAAACAAAAAAAATACTTATTTAAAATAAGAACCAAAAATTACTTTTGAGATACCGTAAGTTTTTTCTTCAAAAATATAAAAATTTTCAGCAAAGTTATCTTTTTCTTTTTTGTGTCTATGGATAATAATTATTCCCCCATCTTTTAATATATCAGCCTTGATAATATTGTTTAATATAAGAGACAAGCGGCTTTCTTTATAAGGAGGATCTAAGAATATAATATCAAACTTTTTCTTAAATATTGTAAAATTTAGATTATTTATTATGTCTTTTTCAATTATAAATGAGTTTTTTTGATAACCTAAATCTACAATATTTTTTTTTAAAATTGGTAAAACATTATTGTAATTTTCGACAAAAGTTACATATTCAGATCTTCTCGAAAGACACTCTAAACCAAAAGATCCAACACCAGAAAATAAATCTAAAACATTTGAATTTTTCAATATAATATTAAATTTATTAGAATGAGTTAAAATATTAAATATTGATTCTTTAGTTAAATCTCTTAGTGGTCTTGTATTGAGATCTTTGGGTTCAAGAACTTTTTTCCCTTTTGAGTTTCCAGATATTATTCTCATTCATCTATTACTTTATATCCAATATCTTTTCGATAAAAACCACCATTCCAATTTAAAGAAAAAATAGAATTTGTTATTTTTGTTCTTGCTTCAGAAAAATCATTAGATAAACAAACAAAATTTAATACTCTTCCACCAGTTGCATAAACTTGTTCTTTTTTTAACATTGTTCCTGCATGAAAACAGTATTCGTTTTTAACTAACTTAATCTTATTAATATCTTTTATTAATATATTTTTTTCAAATTTATCTGGATACCCTTTTGAACATAGAACAACACACAAACTTTTTTTATTATACCACTCTATTTTAGTTGAACTCAATTTTTCATTACAACAAGATAAAAATATTTCTAATAAATCTGTTTTTAGTTTAGGTAATATAGTTTGACACTCCGGGTCACCCATTCGAACATTGTATTCAATCAAATAGGGCTCATTATCCACAATCATTAATCCTGCATATAAAAAACCTTTATAGCTTATCCCAGCTTCCTTAAGCCCCATAATTGTTGGCTCAATTATTTTTGTTATAATTTTTTTATCCAATTCTTCAGTGATTAATCTTGAAGGCGAGTAGGCTCCCATACCACCTGTGTTTTTACCTTTATCACCTTCTAATACTCTTTTGTGATCTTGAGCTGTGTCAAATTTTTTTATTGTTTTACCATCACTGATAATAAAATAACTCATTTCTTCACCTTTTAAAAATTCTTCAACGAGTAAGTTTTTTGCTATACCAAATTTACCTTGAAATATTTCGTCTATTGCAAGTTCAGATTCTTTGTTGCTTTCACAAATATAAACACCTTTTCCTGAAGCTAATCCATCTGCTTTAATAACCAAAGGATAGTTAGATTTTTTAGTAAAATTTTTTGCATCATAAATATTCTTAAAAATACCAAATTTTGCTGTAGGTATTTTGTATTTTTCACAAAGGTTTTTTGTAAAAATTTTAGAACCTTCAAGTTGAGAAGCAAGTTTATTTGGACCAAAAACCTTAATATTATGAGACTCTAAAAAATCTACCAAACCATCTACCAAGGGTTTTTCTGGGCCTACAATAATTAAATCAATCTTTTTTAATATTATAAATTCTTTTAAATCATTGAAGTTTTCAAGATTTAATAAAACATTTTCAGCAGTTTCTGAAGTACCAGCATTTCCAGGAAAACAATATATTTGATCAATTCTTTTTGTACTGTTTAGCGCCTTGCATATAGCGTGCTCTCTTCCGCCACTTCCTATTATTCCAACTTTCATATAATAGTATATAAACTAAAAATGAAAAAAAAATTAGCTAAATTAAAATATTTGCCAAATAATTTTCAAATTATTGAAAACGGTGATCATGTAACCTGTGCTGTATCTGGAAAAATTATCCAATTAGAAGAATTAAATTATTGGAATGTTGATTTACAAGAAGCATATTATTCATACAAAGAAGCTGCCATAAAAAAAGAAAATGAATAAAATTAATTTTATTTCCAGCGATTATGAGACCAAATCCATTGAGTAGGATTTTTTAAAATTAATTTTTCAAGTTGATGATTTAAATCTTGAGTAATTGACTCTATAGTTTCATTATCTGAATAAACTATAGGATTATGAATAGTTATTTTAAAATCAGTATTTTTAATTCTTTCAATATGTATTGGTACGATCTTACAATTAAATTTTTTTACAAATTGAGCTGGTATAGTTGTTGTAAAGGCCATATTCGAAAAGAAATTAGATTTAATACCCTGTGATACTCTTTGATCAATCATTAATGCTATGGATGTTTTTTTTTTAAAAAATGATAGTAATTGTTTAGTTCCTGAAATTCCCTTTTTAATTTGATTTTTGCAAATATACTTTTTTCTAATTCTTTCCATTATAAAATTTAAGAATTTATTATTAAGAGGTCTGTATAGAGCGGCAACATTAACATTAGATTTTTCAATTTGCATTGCCATAAGTTCAAAATTATTAAAGTGGCCCGAAATAAATATTACAGGTTCATTGTTTTTGTTAATTTCCTCTAAAATTTTTAGGCCTTTTACCTCAATTTTATTTTCAAATTTAGATCCTCTAAAATCTTTTATAAAAACATATTCAGCAAGAATCTTTCCATAATTAATCCACATTTTTTTTGATATATTTTCTATTTCTTCCTCTGATGAATTGGGAAGCGCTTTTAATATATTGGCCTCAATTAATTTTCTTGATCTAAAAAGAGGCCCAACAAATGAGGCAATTTTGCCAGAGAGATACGATGCAAAATTTAGTCCTAAAATTTTGAATATTAGAAATAAAAAAAATATGATTAAAAATTGAATAAAGTATTTTACAGATTTCATATATTTGATTTTAAATAATTAATTAGATCAATTTCATTTTTAATATTAAGCTCAATTTGTAAAAATTTAATTTCATTATCAGGATTAATTTTTGAGTAATCTTTTTCAGTTGTTATAATTTTTGCATTTAAGTTTTTGGCTTGTAATTTTATTTTATCAATTTCATTTTGATTATAATTATAATGATCTGGGAAAATAATTTCTTCTATAATATTAAGTTTATTTCTTATAAGTATATCCTTAAAGCCCTCAGGATTTCCAATGCCAGAGAAAATCAAATATTTTTGTTCATTATCAAATTGATCAATATTAGTAGGCTTGTAGTAGGATTCAAATATCTTAATATTTTGATTATACTTTTTAATTAAAAATTTTAAGTTTGAATTGTCAATTTCATTTCCATTGATAAATGCAGCATCGTATTTCGTAATACTTTTTATTTTCTCTCTTAAAGGGCCTGAAGGTATTAATAAACCATTACCAATCCCCTTAATATTATTAAAACACACAAATTTTAAATCATAATTAATAGATCTATCTTGCAGCCCATCATCAAAAATAACAGCATCAACATCATCTTTAATTGCTTTATTGAGAGCAATTTTTCTTTTTTTGAAACAATATAACTTTGTTTTTTCAGCAAGCATTTTTTGTTCATCTATATGATTAGCATAAAACTTTTTTATTGTTGCTGTTTTAAAGTTTAGAGTGGTCAAAACTTGATAAATTTTAATTGTCAGAGGTGTTTTTGCAGTGCCACCAACATATATATTTCCAATACAAATAGTTTTAGTTTTTTGGTTGATATTATTTTTTTTTTTAAATTTTAATAAAAAATTATTAATTATTAAAGGAAATGTAAAAGGTAACAAAAGGTATGAAATAAAATTAGGTCTCTTATAATCCCAGAATTTAGGTTTTTTTAATTTCATCTTTTTTAATATAAAAATTTATTTCATCTAAGGTAGAGTTTAAAATTTTATTTCCAAGTACTTTTATTTTTAATTTTAAATTTTTGGAATTATTTTTATTATTAAGGGATTTATCAACTTTATAGGCTAATTGATTTAAACTTAAAATTTTATTAGACATTCTATATTTTTTTAAAAGTGTATATATTTCATCAAAATTCCAAACATGCGGTCCATGCAAGACTTCACAACCATACCTTGCTGCTTCTAGAGGATTTTGGCCACCATGTTTGATGATTGATCCTCCCAGAAAAACAGTCTTACAAACTTTAAAAAAAGATTTTGTTTGTCCAAAAGAGTTTACTAGATATATATCTGTTTCTAAGTCAATTTTTTTTTTGGAATTGTGTATGTGAACTTTTAAACCTAATTCTTTTATTTCATTGATAATTTCTTTTACTCTATGGATGTGCCTAGGTATTACAATTGTTAATAAATTTTTATATTTTTTTTTAAGTTTTTTATGAACTACACCACAAATTTTTTCTTCTTTATAATGAGTGCTTGATGCACACCATATTTTTTTTGTTAAAAAGAAGTTTTTAACACTTTTATTTAAAATATTTTTATTATTTTCAATTTGAGAAAATTTTAAATTACCAATATATCTTATTTTTTTTGCACCTAAAGATTTAAGAAAATTTTTAGACTTAAGATTCGAAGAAAAGCAAATATCGAATTTTTGAAAAATATGTTTTGCACTTAAGTTGAATATCTTCCATCTTTTGAAAGATTTATTGGTAATTCTTGCATTAATTAAAATCAATGTTGCAGATTGTTTTTTAATATTATTAATCATGTTAGGCCAAATTTCTGAATCTATAAAAATTGCCATTGATGGTTTCCAATATCTTAGAAATTTATTAGTATGATAAACGGTATCTATTGGAAAAAATTGATGAATTGTTTTTTTTAATTTTAAATTAGATAAAATTGTAGATGAACTTAATGTATTTGAGGTCACTAAGATCTGTTTTATATTATTTTTTTTCTCTAATTTTTCAATTAATGGAATTATACTCAATATTTCCCCAACACTTGCACCATGAAACCATATCAGTTTTCCTTCGAGTTTTTTTTTTGTATAAATTCCAAATTTTTCTTTAAATCTAGTGGGATGTTCTTTTTTTTTTAATAATCGAATTAAGATAATTATAGGAGAAAATATAAAAATTAAGTTTGTTAATAATCTATAGATAAAAAACATTAAACTTTTCTAATTTGTTTTTCGTAGAAAACTTTGTAAACATTGGAATTTTTTAGCAATTCATCATGAGTTCCTTCACTAGCAATTTTTCCAGAGTCTATTACATATATTTTATCTGAATTTAAGATAGTTGATAATCTGTGAGCTATAACAATAGTTGTCCTATTTTTTGTTAGAGCATTTATAGCTTCTTGAATTTTGCTTTCAGTTTCAGCATCTAATGAAGAGGTTGCTTCGTCCAAAAGAATTATTTGACTCTTCTTTAGCATTGCACGAGCTATGGATAGCCTTTGTTTTTCACCCCCGGATAATCTTGTGCCATTTTCACCAATAATTGTTTCATATTTATTGGGTAATTTTTCTATGAATTCACTTGCGTAAGAGTTTTTTGCTGCTTCCTCTATTTCTTTTTGTGAGGCGTTTAAATTGGCATATGCAATGTTATTTTTAATAGTGTCATCAAATAAAGTTGTATCTTGACTTACTAAAGAAATATTTTTTCTTAAAGAGCTTATTGTAGATTTATAAATTGATTGATTATCAATCTTTATATCACCAGAATCTATGTCATAAAATCTTGGGATTAAATTTAGTATTGTAGATTTACCTGCACCACTGTGACCCACAATAGATGTCATTTTGCCACCTAAAATTTTTAAACTAACAGAATCTAGAGTATTTTTTTCTCTTTCTTCGTCATATTTAAAAAAAACATTATTAAACTCGATGTCACCCTTGCTGATTTCGATATTTAAGTCGTCTACATTTTCATTTAGTTTTGATTTTTCATCAATAACTGGCAATATTCTTGTTGCAGCTGATAACCCCTGACTAATTGTAATATTCATAGTGGCTAATGATCTTACGGGCTGATAGGCCAACATCATTGCTGCAAGAAAAGAAAAAAAATTATTTACGTCTATCTCATTTTTCAAAACTAATTTTCCAGAGTAAAATATTAATATTGCAATCATAATTCCCGTTAAAGTTTCCATTATTGGTGAAGACCTAACATAGACTGTGGCAATTTTTTTTGTCTTTTCTTTTACATCATTTATGAATACATCTGCTCTTTCTTTTTCATACCTTTCCTTTTGAAATATTTTAATAAGTTTGTGATTTTTAAATAGTTCAATTAAGTAAGTATTAAGTATCCCTGCTTTAAGCATTTGTTCAGTAGCAACTTTTCCTATTCTTTTACCTAATGATTTTGCAGCAAAAGAAGCCAAAGGTATCATTATGATTGCTATTAAAGAAAGTTTCCAGTTTTGAAAAAACATAACCGTAAGAAGACCAACTAAAGTTAAACTATCTTTGAATAAGTTAAGCACTGCAGTGCTAATTAAATTAGTTATATGCGCAACATCATTAGTTAATATTGATATAAATTTTCCAGTATGTTTTTCATCAATTAATTTTGTATCAGCAGAAATTAGATTACCCAACATATCACATTGTAAATCTTTTCTTACCTCTTCAGATACTCCTATCATCAAAACTTTTGCTAAATATAACGACATACCCTTTGTTGCAAAAGCAATAATAATAAGAATTGGAATTAATAATATTAAAGTTTGATCTTTTTCAATAAATATTTTTTTAATTGCTGGATCTAAAAGATACGCAATTGCAGATGTACTTCCCGCAACTAATAGAGCAAAGAATAAAGATAATGATATTTTTTTTATATGTTTTTTTGTGTACTCAAAAAAGAGTCTTTTTAAAATATCTATTTTTTTCATTTATATCTTAAACCTTTCCAACTAAAATATTTAATAATATAATTCCACCAAGTATATTATTGGATTTAAAAATTTTCAGACTGTTTTCTGGATCTTTAAAATTAAAATTATAAATTTGTGATAAAAATAAATGAAAAATTGGAATAGATAAACTTAGATAGAAAACAGAACTAAATTTCATAAAAAAACCTGTTGTAATAAGAGACATCATGAAGATTGAATAACATATTATTAAAAATAATTTTGGATTCTTTTTAAATTTTATTGATGTTGATTTTACTCCTATTATTTCATCATCTTTTATATCTTGGAATCCATATATTGTGTCGAAACCTAGTGTCCAAAATATGGCTCCTATATAAAGTATTATTGGTATAAATTCTATTTGATTTGTAATGCAAACCCACCCAAGTATTAGACCGTAATTAAAAGTAATTCCTAAAAAAAGTTGTGGCCAGTATGTAAATCTTTTCATCAAGGGATAGCTAAATGCTAAAGGCATAGAAGCAAATGCCAACACAACAGTAAAAATATTGAAATTTAGTAAAACTAATAATGCGAGGAAGCATAAGAAAATTGCATAAGTTAGGCCAAGTTTTATAGATATCTTTTTGGATGCTATAGGTCTGTTTTTTGTTCTCGAAACTTTTTTATCAAAATCTTTATCAAATATATCATTTACGATACATCCAGCAGATCTCATTAAAACTGAGCCTAAAAAAAATAAAGTTAGATAAAAAAAATAGTTGTTAAGATTATTTGAAAAATCATATGCAAGAGTAAGTCCCCATGCACATGGCCAAAATAAAAGCATAAAACCAATTGGTTTTTTTATCCTTGTTAATTCAATAAAAAGATTTAATTGTTTCATAATAATTTACTTGTAAATAACAAAGGCTAGTTTCATAATCAAATTGATTCGTATGAATATAGATTACACAGTTACAGCGTTAATGTTTCCAGCAATACCATTGCTTATGAACATCTATAGCAATAGATTTCACTCATTAAGTAAGCTTATTAGACAGCTTCATGATGAGCACGTGTATGAAAATCATATTCCTCCTGAGTGGAAAAAACAGTTTATAAATTTAAGTGGAAGAATTGTGTTATTGAAGTGGACAATCATGTTCGCAGCCTTCGGTCTTTTATTCAATTTGTTAACTGTATTTGCTCTCTATCTAAATGAAATTTTTGTAGCAAGGATAATTTTTGGATCTTGTTGTTTATCAATGATGGTTTCAATTTTAGTTTTTTTAAGAGAAATTCACATATCAACAAATGCATTAAAATTGCATATGTCTGATATGGATGTTGATTTAGATTAATTAGGAATAATAACTGCAGGACCAATTAATAGTCTAGCCTCTAATTCTTCATGAGCTTTTTTAGCATCATCAAGTGAATATTTTTTTGAAATTTCAACCTTAAATTTCCCAGATAAAATTGCGTCAAAAACCTTTTTTGCAGATTCAACCAACTCTTCTCTTGTCATTGTATAATGAGCAATTGATGGACGGGTAAAAAATAATCCTTTTGCATTAATATGTTTTTTAACATCTATAGTGTCAACGTAACCTGATGCATTACCAAAAGCGACCATCATGCCTCTGACTTTTAGTGTTTCAATTGATCCATCAAATGTTTTTATACCCACACCGTCATAGACAACATCAACTCCACTTTTTCCTACAATTTTTTCTACCTCTTCAACAAAATTTGTATCAGTATAATTTATTACGTGATGACAACCATTTTTTTTAGCAATAGCTTCTTTTTCTTTAGAGCCAACTGTTCCAATAACTTCAGCTCCTAATGCATTAGCCCACTGACATAAAATTTGACCTACACCACCAGCGGCTGCGTGGTATAAAACTTTGTCACCCTTTTTAATTGGGTAAGCTCTGTGTAATAAATATTCGGCAGTAATTCCCTTAAGCATAATACAAGATGCAATTTCATCTGAAATTCCCTCTGGAACTAAAATTAGTTTTTCTTGAGGAAATAATTGTTTTTCTGAATAACTACCTATTGGCATTGAAGAGTGAGCTACTCTGTCGCCAACTTTAAATAGATCCACTTCTGAACCAATTTCTTCTATTATTCCACATGCTTCCAAACCAATCCCACTTGGAAGAGGGATTGGGTACAAACCTGTTCGGTGATAAACATCAATATAGTTAAGACCAATTGATAAATTTTTTATAAGAACCTCTTTTGGACCTGGTTTTCCTACTTCAGCATTTTTAACTTTTAGAGTTTCAGGACCACCAAATTTTTCTATTTGAATTGTTTTCATTATTTTACGAATGTACCATTATGATAATCTTGCACTGCTTGCAAAATTTCTGCT
>Ga0209425_10004048_pt1 | contig 15198 bp, 9 predicted proteins | sample COG_05_FD_184749 | JGI IMG/M metagenome (GOLD analysis project Ga0209425, IMG submission 184749) | Pelagic Microbial community sample from North Sea - COGITO 998_met_05 (SPAdes) (version 2) | ecosystem: Environmental > Aquatic > Marine > Neritic zone/Coastal water | place: Helgoland, sampling... | reverse complement strand
CGGGAAAAGAATAAAAAAGCGTTCGTTCTGGTGCATTAAAAAATATCAACAGTCGACAGGAAAGCTTTCACCTCTCTCTCTTTAATAGTGCGCGAGCGCGTATGTTTCTTAAAATAAGTATTACAACTGTTTGTAAATTATGTCTCTCTCTCTGACACACTCGAGGGCGTGTTTCTTTCGACGAACATCCATTCTCGCTCTCTTTATACTTCGCCATTCACCACGAGCGTCATCATCGTCATCATCATCCGACAAATAAAAGTCTTCTCTTTCTCTTTCTGGTTACGTCGCGAGCGAGGCGGCGAGGCCTTCTCGGTATCGATCGCCTTTGCATAAAACGACGGGAGGGATATCTTCGAACGCGAAACTCGCCTCGTTCTCTTCTTCATCGTCGTTGACGATGTGTTCTTGTTTTGCGTCGACGAACGCTTCGCTTTGTAAGATGAGAACGTTGTAGAAGCACCGAGCGGCGGCTTGACGCGTCAAGGCGTTCGATTCGCAAAGCTCGGTCAAGTCGATGGAGGCGCTCGCTTTTTCTTTTTCTTTACCTTCCGTCGAAGCGGCATCAAACGCCGCTTCGCTGGTGTTTGTATCGTCTTGGTTCCACACCGTGTTCGCGGAAAGGAAGACGAGCAAGTTCTTCGCGGCGCGTGGGATGCGTTCATGGCGGTGGCGACCGGAGCAATCCAAGTAGCCTGCCGGTTCTTCTTCCGTCTCTTTCAGAGGCTGACTTTTGTCGAGCGGTTCGTTGGATTTTTGCGAAAAAGTACGGACGAGCATTTCACGATCCTCGTGAATGGTGTCCTCGTGCAAGTTTCCGTGCGATTGTCCGTGCTCGTCCACGAACTCGAGTTCTTTTCCTTCCAACGCGTCCGCTAAGGAGGAGGGCGTGCGAACGACGCTTCCGCCTCGCGTGCTTCGTAAAGATGCCGAAACGCCACCTCCAGAAGAAGGAGTGCGAACCAGTGCCGCGCGTTTCTCTGCTCTTTTACTGGCGTCAAATTTGAGGAAGTGCTCCTCTTCTTCTTCGTCCCAAGCTGGTGGGACGTTGTATCCGTTGTCTTCGTCTTCCGTGGTGTACTCGCCGTCTGGACGTTTAACTTCCGGCGGTGGAACCAACGTGGCGTCGCCAGGAATGGGCGCAAAGTTTACTTTCGATTTGTAATTCGGATACAACATCGCTTCAAACTTCTTCCATCGATCTCCTTTTCGGAAGAACGATTCGCGTCCGGTTCGGAAAGCCGTCGCTCGGAAGTGCGCGGCCAACGCTTTCTCGTCGTTCATCAAATGTATGTCCTTTTCGTCTATTGGAATCTCTTTTCTCGGCCGGTCGCACACGATATCGTCGCAGTTCACTAGCCATTGTTTGTACTCGTCGTTCTCAATGCGCGTTTGCTGATCAAAGATAATCGCACGTTGGTTCGCGAGTCGCGCGACTTTCGGACGTTTTTGTCTCGGACGTACAGGCGCGTTCGCCGCGCGTAAATCAAGAAGTAAACGCTCTTCGCGCTGGTCTTGTTCTTTTTGCGATTGAAACGCGGGTTCAAGGAACGCCTTTTCTTCTTCAGAAGCGTCCATCGGCATCGCAACGAACCCTTGGTGATCCTCATCCTCGGAACCTTCGTCCGGAATCGGCGCCAAAATGTTCTGTTCGTCGTCTTCCTCTTCCATGCCAAACGCGCGTTGACGCTTGCGTTCTCTCGCTTCTTCGTCCCCGGAAAGGTCGTCGTCGTCCATCAGTCCACCGTAACCGAGGCGAAACATCATATCGTCGTCGTCCAAGTCAAGCTTTGCTCTTCTGCTCTTTTCGAGTTGTAAACGCTTGTCGGACTTGCGCTTGGAAGCCGCTTCGTCGTCGTCGCTGTCGCCAGCGTTTTTCGCCCATTGCAAAACCTCCTCGTCTCGAAGATAAAACCGATTTTCGCCTCCAGATACGGCTTTAGAACCACTCGGTGCGGCATTGAACTCGCTCATGTTCGACATAGTATCGAGATTCTCATCGTTTCCTCGGCGCGGATCGTCTCTATCGAGGAGCATGTTCATGTCGTAGTCGAGCAAATCGTCGTCGTCCAAACCACTGTTCCCCATTTTACGCCTCTTCTTTGACTTCTTCGTTCCCTCTGCGTCGTCTTTCCCGTCTTCTTCGCCGTTCCCATCCGCGAGCAACTTGACGTCCTCGCGTTTTTGTTTCGATTGTCTCGATTGGATCTTCACCAAGCGTTGCACGACGTCTCGACAATCGTCGTGTAAAAACACAATCTTTCGATTGTATAACGTAACAACGCCTTTTAAAAGTACCGCGGCGAGACGTAAAGCCTACACAGAAAGAGTTGAAGTCATTCTCGAGCAATATGATATAGAAAAATAGTGAAAAGAAAGAGACAAAACTGTTGCCCGAGCGCGTGAGCGCGTGAGAGCGTTCTCGGCTTTGGCTCGTTTCCGGCTCAGAAGAAGCGAAAGTTCATCTTCCTATCGCGCGACGTGAACTACTACACTTGTCACATCGCTCGTTAGAATCATTAAGGAGCAAACCGCGGTAAAAAATCATCATCGCCGTAAACAAAACGTTTCATGTTCATGGAAACCTCGCCGCGCGCTCGCGCGAAGAAACAAACACACGCGAGATCTCACATGTGCGAAAGAGAAGATAAAAAAGAACAACGTACCAAAGGACTCGGCGGTTTCATGATCGTCGCGCACGCTTCGCTGATGGACATCCCGCTCGCTTTCGCGCGCGTCAATCGTTTCGCTTTTTCCGGATGGTGCGCTAAAATCTATAAAGAGAGAGAGAAAGTTTCGTCGTCGTCAGCGCTCGCAAAACCACACGTCTTTTTAAATACGCGAAGAAGAGGGCGAAGAAGAATTCATTCGCGCGCGTGAATAAAACGCGTGATTAAACTCCCGACGCGAACGAAAATAGCATCTCGAAACAAAAGCATCATTACCCAAACGTTCCCGAGCGCGCCTTTCGGGGAGAGTAAGTCGATGGAGTAAAACATAATATAACAACAACAACAACAACAACAACAACAACTCTTTTCTCTTTGTTGGTTTTGCGCTTATTTCGTGTCGTCAGTTGTGAGGAAAAAATTTTTGAGAAAAAACACTCGCGAGTTTTCATCAAAACGGCAGAGAAAAAATGGCGACGACGACGAGCAATAACATCAAGAGCTTACACGAAAAGCTCCGCGTGGATTCCGGGAGCTTTCAGCAGTTGCAACAAGGTTTGTTCTTTTTATTCATCGCGTTCTTTCTCGGTAAAAACTGACTCTCTCTTTCTCTTTCTCTCTCACATCGCGCACGATGCGACGATGAAAAACAGAACTGCAAGCGAACATCGAAGCACGAAAAACGTTCACGCAACAAGCGACGGAAAACGAGATGGTGTTGGAAGAGTTGAAATCTTTAGAAGAAGGCGCGAACGTGTATAAACTGATCGGGCCGATGTTAGCGAAACAAGACGTGGTCGAGGCGACGAGTAACGTGACCAAGCGATTGGAGTTCATAAACGCGGAGAGGTTGGTGAAACATTTTGTTGACTTTTCTCGTTCTCGTTCTTTTTGTTTCTCGTCAAAGCCTTTATTCGTTTTTGATGAATACGCGTCGAACGTTTACTGATTGCACGTTTTCTCTCCTATATTATTCGCACGCAGAACGCGATTGGAAAAAGCCGCGGAGGCTATCGAGAAGAAGTTCGATCAGACACAAAGGGATATTCAGATTTTGCAGCAGCGAATAGCGCAGTTGTCCACGGGCGCCGCCGCGGGAGGAGGCGGCGCGATGTTGGACACGGCGTAACTTAGCAGAGAAGAGTTTTAGAAGCATGTATTACTTACGTTATATATCAATTAAGGATTAGCAGCAAATAATTGATTTCACATCTATTTCTACAGCGCTACGCATCTATGTGACTATTTATGTGATCTATTTTTATGCTTTATCGCGGACCGCGATGTTGCGTCCCCGAACGCATGTTTCGAAACGAGTCTCTCGAGCGCATGGCGCGTTCGCTCAAAACACGTTTCGGTGGCACCATTGCCGGATTCGGCCAGACGCACGATTGCGCTTCTTCTGCCGCTCCTCGCAAGTGGTCGACTTTTGAGCGCAAAAGCTTCTTTTTTTGCGTCTCGGCGATGTAACTTTCGACGTTGTCCTTCTTGAACGCTTCAAACGCGTCCAAGTTGGCGCCACGAACTCTCTTCACGAAGACTTCATCCTTTTCGGCTAAAAGCTTCATTGGAAAGGGGTCTGGCGCGGCGTTGTATTCTTCCATGAATCGGTGTCTTGGCTTAATGCGCGTATCGAGCGCCAAGGACCAATACGCCGGAAACGAAATTGCCGTTTGTTTCGTGCCGCCAAGCTCGTCAATTAAGTACTCGTACTTTGGTCGCAAGTTATCTTCCAAAGACAACGAGAAGAACGTGTTCAAGCGACTAATCGTTTTCGCTACTTCTTCGTCGTTCATTTTACAATCTTTCGCGAGAAAATTTACGTGCTCTTTAATCCCATCGAAGGAATATTGCAACGTTTGCGGGTGGCGAAGAATCAACTTGGCGACGTTTTCGTGCGATATCCCCAAATCCTTCAAGAATTCCACTCTCGGTGCGATTTGATCCTCCACCGAGAACGTCAACACCGCCGGGTTTCTCGTGATGACTTTCGCCAAATCTTCGGACGCGATCCCTAACTCGTGCCTGAAATAATCCACTCTCGGTTTCAGAGAGTTTTGCACGGATAAGTGTAAAATCGAAGGCTGCTTGGAAAGCACCGATGCCAACTCCTGCGTATCCAAACCCAAATGCGTTAAATATCTGCACCTCGGGATGGAATGCCTATTTCTTTGCAACAAAATCTGCGGGTCTTTGCTCACAATCTTCACTAAACTCGTCCCTTCTAAACCTAATTCTGACTTCAAGTATTCCACGCGAGAGATAATCTTCGAGACTGGTTTCGAGAACAGTTGTTCTTCGCTTTGTAACATCAACTTTTCCAAATCCTTTTCTTTAAACCCAAGGGAAACCATATACGTCAACATCGGCCGATGTTTCTGTTCCAACGACAAGTTCCTCCGCAACTTCTCGAACGCTTTATCCGGCATCTGTTCGTACTCTTGGTACTCCATGGAGTAATAGTCCACGAACGCTTGGTACTCTGATTTTTTCGTCTGACTTTGCATCTGAGCGCTCGATTTCTTCGACGACGACGAACTCGTCGTCGCCGCTATTCCTCTTATCACCTCCTCCTCCTTCATCGCCAAAGAAACCTTCCCCCCAAGACCGCTACTTAAAAATTTCTTCTTCGCTTTCGTCTTTTTCGATTTTGGCGCCATCGGCGCAAACAAATTCGCCAAGTCTTCCTCCGCGTTCTGCTCTATAATCTGCGCAACCGGTAAACTTCTCCTCGACGCGTTTGCATCCGTCGACATCTCTTCCACGTTTTTCATCGCACTTTGACTCTCGCGAACCTTCGCGACCGTTCCTTCTCCTTCATTTTTGTTCGTCGTTTTTCTGCTTAATTTCACCGCCGTCGTCATCCTCGTCGCTCCCCTCAATTGCGGCTTCGAGGACGAAGTCTCCTTCGACTCGAAACTCTTCGGTGGTTCCGATATCGCGCACTTCAACGTCATCGAGGAAGAAAACATATTTTCAACCGTTCAAATGTAACTCTGTTTGGATGAAAGTACGTTCGCGTCGTCGTCGTAAAGTCGGCGCTCTCGAGAGATGTGTGAGAGATTTTTGCGCTTCTTTGAAATGACGTGTGAGTCACTTTTTTCTCTCGTTTTCCTCAAAATTTTAGGGGGCAGAGAGAATTCGTCAAAGCGCCTAAAGAGGGAAACAACTCTTCTCTCTGTTCCTTGAGAGAGAGAGAGAGGGAAAGAAGTGAAGAAGGAAAGAAAGAGAGAGAGAAGGGCAAAACAACAGAACTCGAGAACAGAGAGAGAGAGAGTGCTCTCCGCGAGAGAGAGAGAGAGAGAGAAGGAGAGAGAGAATTTTGATTTCTCAAAGCCGCCGAAGAATCGATTGGAGCAGACCTCTTCTTTCAGGTTTTTACATTCTCAGTCAACAACATCAACGCTCCGCTTGAAAACAAAAACAAACGATGATGACGACGACGACGACGATGCCGACATCATCATCGACCACCGAAGCGTTTTTCTCGAGAAGATCTAGAGCTGCGTGTGTGCTTCGCGGCGGGACGAAGAGGAGGACACCTTTTTTATCGTCAGCAGCCGACAAAAACGGGGAAAACGGGAACCCCGGGGATCGTCGTCGTCATCCGAAAGAACAGTGGCGAGTGTCTCCGACGCCACCGGGTGGCGGGAAAAAGAACGCCTCTTCGAGTTTACGCGCGATTCACGACGCCGTGAACGAGGTGAAAAACGCGAAAGATTTGAGACAGAGTTTACACGAGCTGAGTAAACACACGAAAGGACCTACCACGTCGACGACGGCGCTTCCACCGAAGGATATCAAGACGCAGGAAAGGCGAAGAAAGCAAGAGAGGAGGGCGGTTTTGGAACACATGATCGAAAAAGTGGATTCGAAAACGCACGCTCGAGATATCAAGGAGGAGGATGCGGACGGTCCTTCTTCGTCGTCGTCTTTGACGACGCATACGAAACACCAAATCATTTATCAAGGCGTGGACGGCGGTTTCGTCGTCGGGAGCGAGAAGCCGAGAAAGCACACCGAAGCGTGCGCGTGCCCGAACTGCAACTTCTTACGAAAGCGCATATTGGAAGATAGAGGTAGAGACGAGGTAGAAATTCGAGTGTTAGAGGATGATAGAGTGTTGAAGATGGTCGGGGACGACCCGGAGGCGGTTTTAAGACCGGAAACGACCATGGCGAACGAGTTGAGACGACGCGAGAGGATTTCGATGGCGAACAGAGGCAACGTGCCTTGGAATAAAGGACGTAAACATTCGCAGGAGACGATCGAAAAGATTCGACAGAAGACAATGGAAAGGATGAAAACACCAGAAGTTCGAGCGAAGATACGAGAGGCGGCTTTGTTGAACGCTGGGAAGTTGTCTCCGCACACGAAGGCGCGCATATCGCTTTCCGTGAGAGACGCGATGAAGAAGAAAAAAATTGAGAAAATCAGCGACGAGGAAAATCGTTTGGTACCGAAAGAGAGTAAAATTGGTTTAGCATCGTACGGTGCGTTCGGGAGAAGAGCGTCGGCGGTTGGACGCGTGTATTTTGGAATTACGAGCGAATATGAACGCCTCGCCGTGGAAAATAGAAAGAAGAGGGAGGAACAAGAGAGGCGCAAAGAAGAGAGGAAAAGAGAGACGCAACAACGACAGATGGATGCAAAGGCGAAGAAAGAGGCGGAGAAACGTTTGCGAATTCAACGTGGGTTAGCCTTGCCGACGAAAAAAAGAACGCGCGCGCATAACGAGAAAATTTCTGCGGCGATTAAAGCCAAGTGGAAAGACCCGGAGTATGCGAACAAGTTAAAATCTGTGGCGCACGGCGGCTCGCGAAAACCAACAGTTTACGCTTCATCATCTTCTTCTTCATCATCTTCCGGTGATGGAAAAAGAGAGAAAAAGGAGAAGAAGAAATACAGTAAATACGATCCTGAACGTCGGACTCCAGACGCGACTCCTGCTTCTCAAGAGAAACAACAGTACAGGCGGATGAAGAGAATGGCGGAGATGCAAGCGCAGATTCGCGAACTCGAAGCCAAAAAAGCGCAAACGGAATCGTTGTTGGGCCAAATGAAAATCGCCAACGACGCCGCAAAAGTTGCCGTTTTCAGCTTTGAACAAAAACTCGCGAACGGTGCTTCGATCACGGACGACGATTTTGATAACGACGCGTACGAAAAAGCCAGCTTAGCAAAGGCTAAAACGGAAGAAATGATTGCCGGTTTGTGCGTTTCCATCGAGTCCATGGAGTTGGACATCCAAGACGTCAGTCGAGAAGAGACGAAATGGGCGAGACGATACAACAAAGTGCTCATGGAACAAAAAGAAGAGGAAGCGGCTCGCACTGCCAACGAGAAGAAGATGAAAGCGTATTTGCTCCGCGAGAGAAAGAAGAAAACCGAGGAGGAGTTGAGACAGGAAGAAGAGGATCGGCAAAAAAGAGCGGCGACGGCGGCAAAGTTGAAAGAAGCGCTCATGAAAAACAAAAGCGTCGTGAGCAGCAGGAAGGAGAAAGACGAAGAAGTAGAAGACGAGGATGATAATGGCGACGACAATAGAACCCCAGCTAGAGCTAGATAATAATGCGTATTGTGATCCTATTTTCATATAAATAAGCGATACGCGCGTACGCCAGAGAACAAACACACATTGAACACCCTCTTCACAAAGAAGGAAAATAAAATGCAGCCCCTCCCCTCCATTACAGGACGACCTTCGAAAGCACTCGAAATTTTGGTGAAAAATTCTTGAGCCTTCACGTTTTGCCATTTGAAACCCACACCTGCGACGCCACACGAGCGACCAACGATCAGGCCTCAAACAAAAAAAAGAATTTTCGTAACTCTTCACAACGAAAGAAGAAGAAGAACACGTTAAAAAGAACGACGCCGCGAGGAGAGACACCCCCTCGGCTGATAAGTCTAGGACAACTCTTACTCTCTCTCCTTCTCGAGTTGCGAGAGTCAAGCGTGGTGGTGTCTTGTGTATAATTTTTCGAGCACCAACGGAGAAAAGTTCGAAAAAAAAAGAATTGAAAGATAGATTTCTTTCCGGTCTTCCGTCTCGTCATCTCGGCGACCGAAAGAAGAAGAGTTTCTTTGCATCCTCATCGGAAGAAGGCGAGATATGGCTGGGTACGTTTTATATTTTCTTTCGAGGAAGAAAGAGTTGATCTCTCGATGTGTTGTTGCGAGAAGATCTGCGCGATCGATCTTCTTCTTTGCTTTGCAAACGCGCCGCGCGTTTCGTACGTTTCGTTCGACGGTCGGGGTGAGATTGAGATTGGAAAATTACAAAAACCCCCTTGAAAGTTGAAAAACGCACACATGCGGCTGCCTCCAATGCGAGAGTCTTTTCCGCGGACGACTCTGAAGAAACACTTTGGACTGACCCTTTTAACTTCTTCTTCTTCGTACACAAACAGACAACCGCAAACGTTAACGAATAACCCGCCCCCGGGTGCGGGGATAGGAACGAACGGCGGGGCGCAAGTGGACGACGCCGCGAGAAAACAAGACGCTTTGAGTTATTTGCGACACTTGAAAGATCGCCTGAAAGATAGGAAACAAACGTACGACGAGTTTTTGGAAATCATGAAGGAGTTCAAAGCGCAGAGGTGAGTTTTTTTTTTGCAACAAAGTTTGGGCTGCTTTTTGGTTTTGGTTTTGGGTTACGAGAGAAGAATTTTTTCAAAACGTTTTTGAACGCGCTCGCCGCGAAGAAGGAGAGGATGTAAACCTCGCCAATCTCTTCTCGCTTTCTATTCGTTGCTTGATAGTTGTGTGTGTTTGTGCTGACGCGTCGTGATGACACTTTTTCCTTTTGTCTTTTTTAATATACGAACTGAACAGGATTGATACGGAAGGGGTGATCAAACGCGTGAAGAAAATTTTCAAAGGCCATCGGGATTTGATTTTAGGCTTCAATCAGTTTTTACCTCGAGGGCACGAAATTCGCGTGGAAGATATCGAGAGAGAAGAACGGGAAGAGGCAAAGCGACAAGCGCAAGGGCAAAAGCCGCAAGTGGAGTTTGTCCACGCGATTTCGTACGTGAACAAAATCAAAACTCGTTTCGCGAGCGACGAGAGAGTGTACAAGACGTTTTTGGAGATTTTGAACATGTATAGGAAGAATTTGAAATCAATTTCACAGGTGTACGAGGAAGTCGCGCAATTGTTCAAGTCACACAACGATTTGTTGGAGCAATTTACGTACTTTTTGCCGGATTCGACGCAACAGGCTGGGCAAGGCGCCACCGGAAGAGGGAAAGGCGGGCGAGGCGCTGGCGCGAAGGCGGCTCGGGCGCAACAAGTTCCGGGGCAAAATAGAAGGAAGCAGAAAGGTGGCATGGTAATTGACCAGGCGCAGCAAGATGAGATCACGGAGGAGAAGAGAGCGGCGTTGCAGTTAGCTAAGGAGCTTTCATATTTTGATAAAGTCAAAGCGAGGTTACGTTCGAAAGACCAATACGCGGATTTTTGCAAGTTGATTACTCTATTCAACGCGGATTTAATTTCCAAGATGGAACTTCAAGGTTTGGTGATGGACATTATTGGGAGATTTCCTGAATTGGTGACCGGATGGAACGAGTTTGTCGCGAGATGCGAATCGATGGACTTTGAAGCCGCCGAGGCGCCGGCGGCGAAGAAAGCAGCCGGGATGAAACTCACGACGCGGGAAGTCACAAAGATGAAAGCGTCCGCTGCGAGAGAAAAGTTCTTATCCAAACCAATCTCTGAGTTGGATTTATCGACGTGCGAACGATGTGGTCCGTCCTACCGTTTGTTGCCGAAGAACTTTCCGAAAATGCACGCGAGCACCCGAACGCCTTTGTGCAAAGAAGTATTGAACGACAATTGGGTCGCGGTGACCTCTGGGTCCGAAGATTACTCGTTTAAAGCCATGAGAAAGAACCAGTACGAAGAAGCGTTGTTTCGATGTGAAGACGATCGCATGGAAATCGACATGGTGCTCGAAACGAACAAGTCTGCGATTGAGGCTTTAGAGAAGGTGCACAAGGAAATCGCCGAGATGTACACGGAAGAGGCGAAAGTCGTTCCAGAGCCCGCGGCCGCGCCGGTGAAGAAAGAAGAAGAAGCTTCTGCCGCTGCTGCTAAACAGACCGATGGCGCCGCGACTACTGGAGGTGAAGCGTCTGCTCCAGTTGAACCCGCGGAAGGTGCAGCTAAGGAAGACAAGAAAGATAGTATGGAAGTTGACGCCGCCAAACCGGCGGAAGCCGCTGCCGTGGAAAAGCCGGCTGCCGCACCGGTGAAAAAGTCGAAAGAAGAAGTTCACGGCGAGAGATTAGCACACTTTCTTCCGGAAGGTACGGTTTCTACAATCGTTTTACGTGCCGTTGAACGAATCTACGGCGACCGCGGACGCGAGATGCGATTCTTGACGATGAACGCGCCGTGGGCTACTATCCCGGTAGTCTTGAGACGTTTGAAACAAAAATCCGAGGAGTGGCAAATCTTGAAAACAGAAATGCTTCCGACTTGGAACGATGTCTGCGCGAAGAACTACAACAAATCTCTCGACCATCGATCCTTTTACTTCAAGCAAGCCGATAAGAAGAACTTATCCGGCAAAGGTATGACGCAAGAGATCAAGGAAGTTTCGGACAAGAAGAAAACGGCAGACGACGCCATTGGTGCGAGAGCCTCGAAATCGCCCGGTGAATCCCCAGATTTGACCTTTGAATACGCCGAGCGCAATGTCCACGATGACGTCTACGCCGTCACGCGCTTTTCCGCTCGCGAAATGATGTCGGGGGAACCGGCTAATAAAGTCATGACGTTCTATAGAGACTTTCTGGAACCGTTCTTTAAAATCAAGCGCGATAACGAGGATGATTTTAAAGATATGACGGCTGAAAACTGCGCGAAAGCCGTCAAAACTGCAGAAGCGAACGCTTCTCCGAATGGGAAAAAGAAAGGTAAGAAAGGCGCGAGCAAAGATTCGAAGAAGAAATCATCGGAAGACGATGACGCAGACGAAGACAAAGACGAGGAAATGGAGAAAGAACCGGATCAAGAAACCGTGGACGAAGGTGACGAGGAAGAGGAAGAAGATCCAGAAGACGAAGGCGTCGCGAGCGTCAAGAAACGTGCCGCTACGCCGAAAGCTTCGAACAAGGAAACGACCGCCGCGGAGGCTTTGGAGAAGGCTCTCGGCTTAACCGGCAACGACGACGACGACGACGACAAGACGAAGGATTCCAGCGAAAGCGACGGCGACGAGAACGATTCTTCCGATTCCGAAGACGGCCAAGACGCGAGGTACAAATCGTGCAGGCCGGTATCCGGGTTCGTTGTCGACGGTAGCTCAAACTCGAAAACTCGATACGTTGATTTGCCCGGTAAAGTCTTTTACGGCGACGAAGGTTTCTATCATCTCATGCGCTTGCATCAGCACTTGTACGATCGTCTTCAAACGGCCCGTGCTTCGGCGACGGCCATGGCAAAGAAAACGAAAGGGAAGAAAGCCGAAGACGTCCACAAAGAGTTCTTGACTCTTTTGTTTAACTTATTGAACGGATCGACGGACCAGTCGCAGTTTGAGGACGATTGTCGTTTGCTCTTAGGCGCGAACTCGTACTTACTCTTTACGCTGGATAAACTCATCTACAAGTTAATCAAACAAGTTCAAGCTTTGTTAGCGGAAGACATCGACGCGAAGCTTTTACACCTCGCGGAGTACGAAGCCACGCGCGACGCGCCGTTCCACGAGGGAGTATACCACGCCAACGCGTGCGTTTTGCTCGGTGACGAATGTGCGTATAGGATTGGCAGCGAAAACAACGGCAAGACGCTCCAAATTCAACTCTGCGAACCGTCTTTAGATAAGATTGACGTTAAAGCGGGAGCGATGGATGGTCATTTTGCGACGCACTTAGAAGGATTCTTGCACGTTGCCGCGCACGAGGACATGACGCTCGTGGAAACTGGCGATAAAGAGACGGACGAAAAAGAGCGAGCGCCAGTGTTTTTGCGCCGCGCGAAAAAAGGGGCCGGTTTCGTCGTCCACTCTGCCGCAGGCGAAGCGGATTCGCAGCTCAGTTACCAAAGCGCGATGACCAACGCGAGCATTCAAAACGCGTTGGAGTGTAAAATCTCCTGCTCAACGTCCAAAGTGTCTTACGTTTTGGATACCGAAGACGTTTTCTTCCGTTCTCGCGTCCCACCTGGCGGCTATTCGGCGAAATCCTCCGCGCCGCCGGCTAAGAAAGCGAAGAAAGGCAACAGCAAAGACAAAGCCGTCGCAGTCCCTCAACCCGCGGCAAAACCGCTCTCGCGCAAAGAGAAACGCAAAGCGAAGAGCGCGAAATCCAAAGCTCAAATCGAGAAATTCCGAGCGTGGATCGAGAAGAAAACTGCCGAAGCGACCGACGACGAGGAAGAGGACAAGAAAGACGTCAAAGACGAAGAGAAGAAAGAGATGGCGGAAGAGAAGGACGGCGGCGACGAAGCGGAACCCATGGACGCGGCGTAAACGGTAACAATACTAATACTAATAATAACAATAACATGAATAATAATAATAACAACAACAACAACAACAACACACTAAGCAATAATAGTATAGAGAGAGAAAGAGAAGTCAGGAGGAAGAGAAGAGAGAGAGAAAGCTTTAATAAAATCGTTTTTTATAATACAGAGTACTTAAAACACCATCATCGTTTCACGACAGTTTCCCTCACATCTTTCTTTCTGTTTCTGTTCCAACAGATTCTCTCCAACGCGCGCATGTCACTTTGTCGATCAACGACATCTTTATCTCAATTCACCAGTCGAGGAGGACTCAGGCGACCACCAGCGCGGTCGACATCATCGAGAAGAACTGTTCGTACACATATCGAAATGGCTTCCAACGCGAACGCAGGAGGAGGAACAGAAAACGCTTACGTTTTGTTAACCTTAGAGTACGTTCCAAACATGCTGGAAAAGCGAGGTCCGTACCGAGAGGAGCACATAAACGGGGCGAAGAAAGCGTTCGAGGAAGGGACGTGCGCGATGGCGGGCGCGTTGACCGACCCGGTGGATACCGGCGTGTTTGTGTTCAAAAACGTGGATAAAGACTACGTGGAAAACTTCGTGAGAAACGACGCGTATTATAAAGCGGGGTTGGTGCCGACATATACGATTCGACCGTGGATGGTTGTGGTAGGGAATTAGAGCGTCTTTCGTTTGAGTGGTATGTGTTATACATGAATCGATGTTGAGTACTGTGTGTAAACGTCTCCTTCTCGATGCTACGCCGCGGCGACTCTCGTCGTTCCGGGAGTTCTCGCCGATGCACTTCTCCCGAGGACGACTCCACTTGCGGTTGTTCGCTCGCGGAGAAACAACGCTGATTTTAATTCTGCGTTCTCCGCGGCAACCACCTCGAACTGTTGTATCGCTCTTTCCAAGTTCTTTTCCGCCACCTCTCGTTTCTCTTCGCACGTTTTAATCGATTTTTCGAGGAAATCGAGGCGTTGGACTTTCCTCTCGGCGCGAATTCGCTTCTTCTCCTCGCATTCCGCCTTTGCCTCGGCGAGCTTTGCGGGCGTTTCGGAAGCCTCGGCTTTCGCTTTTGCTCGCTTTGCCTCCGTTTCCGCGTGGTACACCCTCCTCTCCAACTCTGCGATTCTCGCGGATAACTCCACCGTCTTCGCCTCGGCGGATTCCTTCAACCCTCGATAATACAGTTCTGTCTTCTTCATGTGCTCTTCGCTTTCCTTCTCTAAAATGTCAAGCTGTTTCTCTTTGCTCTTCGTCAATCGTTCCACTGTCTCCGCTAAAGTCTGCTCTGCTTTTTCGAAGTGCATCCTCTCCCTCCTCGCGGCGACCTCGCGTTCCTTTTCCCTCTTCTCCTCAAACTCCACGCGCAACTTCGTAATCTCTTTCATCCGCTCAATCTCGCTTTTCCTCACCATTTCTTGACATTTCACCTCCCTCTCCGCAATCTTCCTCTCTTCTTTGCGTATTTTCTCTCTCATCTCCTCCACTCTCTTCTCGAACGTGCTCTTCGCCTCCCTGATCGCCTCGGTACTCTCCGCGCGCGAAAGGTCAACCTTCCCTTCGTTTTCTTTCTGCTCGTGTTTAATCTGTTGCACCTTCGCTCGCACTCGAACGTCCGCTTCATCTTCCACGTCATCGATGCGTCTCTCATACTCTCGCGCGATCGATTCGCTTCGCTCCAAAGCTCGTTTAGAAATCTCCCAAAACGCGTTTATTTTGTCTCGTTCCAACTGCGCGTGGTTTCGATACGCCGCTTCTTTCGCGAGTTCGGTTTCCAATCTTACGATTTTCGTTTGCAGTTCGGAAAGGACGAACGACGACGAAGAGGAATGCTCTCCTCCCGTCTTTGCCGACTTTGAAGAAGAGGAAGACGACGAAGCGCGCTCTTTCTTTCCTCCTTTCGTCTTCTTGGCGGTGGTTTCGGAACTCTTTTTCTTCTTCCCGGTGTTGTTGTTGTTCGATGACGACGACGACGTGGCGGCGGGCATGTCGTGTCGCGAAAGGCGCTCGAATAATCGGCAATCGATCGATT
>Ga0209425_10004047_pt1 | contig 15199 bp, 14 predicted proteins | sample COG_05_FD_184749 | JGI IMG/M metagenome (GOLD analysis project Ga0209425, IMG submission 184749) | Pelagic Microbial community sample from North Sea - COGITO 998_met_05 (SPAdes) (version 2) | ecosystem: Environmental > Aquatic > Marine > Neritic zone/Coastal water | place: Helgoland, sampling... | reverse complement strand
ATAAAATAATGAAATAATGAGAATTTTGGTTATAGGTTTAGGCTCAATGGGTAAAAGAAGAATTCGTAATCTTCTAGAAATAGGAATTAAAGAAATAATTGGATTTGATATCAGAGAAGATAGAAGAAAACAAGCTACTGAAATTTATTCTATTTTAACAGTAAAAGATTTTCAAAGTGCAATAAAAGAAAATCCTGACGCTATGATTATTTCAACATCTCCGGATGCACATAAAAAATATTCATTGCATGCAATTGAAAATAAAATTCCATTTTTTACTGAAGTCAACACTATGAATCCAAATGATATGCAAGAAATTATTGACAAAATGAAGAAAAATAATGTTAAAGGTATTCCTAGTTCAAATTTAAGATTTCATCCGTCTATTATTTTATTAAAAAAAATATTTGCTAATAATAAAATTGGCAAAATATTCACATTTAATTTTCATTCAGGTTCATATTTACCAGATTGGCATCCTTGGGAAAAACTAGAAGATTATTATGTTTTTGATAAAGAAACCGGTGGAGGTAGAGACCAAATTATGTGGGAATTAAGTTGGATTTTTTGGTTATTAGGAAAGCCAAAATTTGTAACTAGTTTTACAAAAAAACTCGGTTTATTTAAAGCAAATATTTTTGACGTATACAATTTAATGATTGAATTTCAAAATGACATAATTGCGAATGTATTGGTAGATGTAATTCAAAGACCACCAGGTAGAAATTGTGAGATCATTGGTGAAAAAGGAACCATTGTATGGGATTATGAGCAAAAATTAGTTAAAATTTTTACAATTGAGTCGGATAAATGGGAAATATTCCCAGAATCAGATTATTATAAAGGATATCAAATTGAAGAGAAGAAAATAGGATTTGCAATTAAAGATATAGGAATTAATGAAACATATGTTGAAGAGATAAAAAATTTTATCGACATAATTACTAATAACAAAAAATCAGATTTTAACTTTGAAGATGAAAAAATTGTATTAGAAATAATGTTTGAATCTGAAAAAAGTTCTAAAACTGGAAAACATATAAAATTTTAATTTAATATGAATTCTTCAAAACATAATTTCAATGCAATTATTCAAGCTAGAATGGGTTCAAATAGATTACCAAAAAAAGTTTTGAAGAAAATAAATGGAAAACCAATGTTAGATTATGTGATAAACCAAACTTTATCTTCAAAATTTATTAAAAATGTAATTATTGCAACTACACTTGAAAAAGAAGATTTAGAAATTGTTGAATATTGTAAAAATAATGATTTAAAATATTTTAGAGGTTCAAAAAATGATTTATTAGATAGATATTACAGGTGTGCTAAAAAATTCAAATGTAATACAATAATAAGAATAACTTCAGATTGTCCAATGATAGATCCAGAAATAATAGATAAGGTAATTAAAAAATTTTTAAAAAATTCTAATGATTATGTATCAAATAATATTGAAAAAATAAATGGTAATTGGGAAAATTCTACTTGTAATTTTCCACAAGGGATGACAGTTGAAGTTTCATCCTTTAAAACTTTAGAAAAAGCATGGAAAGAAGCAAAAAAACCTAGTGAACGAGAACACGTATTTCCTTATGTTCAATTTAATCCACAATTATTCAATATTTCCAATCTAAAAATGAAAAAAGATTTTTCGTTTATAAGATGTACAGTAGATAAAATGAATGATCTTAAATTTATCAGAAATTTATATGATAAATTAGGAACAAAGAAAATTATAAAAATCAAAAATATAATTGAAATAATTAACAAGAATCCAAAATTAATTACAATAAATAATAAAACTAAATTTGATGAAGGATACACAAAATCCTTAGAATTAGATAAAAAATCGGGATTTAAAAAATGAAACAAAATATTATAATTAGAACTGATGGGGATAACAAAATTGGTTTAGGCCACATTTATAGATCCTTATATTTAGCAAAAGAATTAAAGAAAAATAAATTTAATGTAATTTTTCTATCAAAAAATATTTTTTTAAAAAAAATTATTCCAAAAAATTTTCAAGTAGAAATTTTTGATGGAAATTTAAAAAAACTTGAGAAAATATTGCAACAACTAAATCCAAAATTAATAATTGTTGATAAATTAAAAGAGAGTTCAATACAATTACAAATATTATCTAAATATTCCACGCTAGTAGGAATTGATTATATTGGAAAAAATAATTCTAAAATCAATTACGGAATAAATATACTCTATCAAAAATCTGGGATTATTCGAAGTAATTCATTTTCTGGATTTAATCTATCTATTCTAAATAATTCGATAACAAACTACAAACCAATTAAAATTAATAAAAAAGTTAATCATATTTTGATTATACAAGGTGGATCAGATACACCATGTAATACGCCTACAATACTTAACGCATTAAATAAAATTGATAGTGATTTTGAAATAAATATTATTGTTGGAGGTGCATTTGAATGTTGGAATAAATTATACAAAACGATTGATTCATCTAAGCATTTAGTTAAACTTCATTCAAATGTAAAAAACATTGGAAAAATTATGATACAAAATGATATTGCAATTACAGGTGGTGGTATTACAAGTCTTGAGTTATGTAGTTTAGGAATTCCATCAATTATAATATGTGGTTCCATATATGAAAATGAAACTTCATCATTATTAGAAAAATATGGATCTGCAATTAATTTAGGATATAAAAAGAATTTTAGAGTTGATGATATTACAGAAACAGTTAAAAAATTACTTGATAATTATGAACAAAGAAAAGAAATGAATAAGGTTGGAAAAAATTTAATTGATGAAAAAGGAAGCAAAAGAGTAGTGGAGATTATTTTGAGGATTAATAAATGAAAATTTTAGTAGTATCAGCTCATCCGGATGATGAAATTATTGGAATGGGTGGAACATTAAAAAAAATTGCAAAAAATAATTTTGTAAAAATATTATTTTTAGCAGATGGAATAACCGCAAGAAAACAAGGTGGATTTGAAAATTCTAGCAAATATGAAACAACCGAAAATGAAAAAAATATTATGAAAAAAGAAATTGAAAAACGTAAAAATCATGCCAAAAATGCATTAAAACTTTTGGGAGTTAATCAAACTAAATTCCTGGATTTACCAGATAATGAACTAGATTTAATCCCTTTTTTAAAAATTGTTAAAGAAATTGAAAAAGAAATTGAAAAAACAAAATGCGATGTAATTTTTACACATCATCATAATGATTTGAATATTGATCATAGATTTGCATATGAAGCAACTATTACTGCAGCAAGACCTTTTGAAAAATCTACAGTGAATTCTATTCTGTCGTTTGAATCTATTTCATCTTCGGATTTAAGACACCCATATAGCTTTAAACCTAATTTATTTATTGAAATTAGTAAAGAACTACCCTACAAATTAAGAGCATTAGCAGAATATAAAAATGAAATTAAAAAATTCCCACATCCTCGTTCAAAAAAATCTTTAGAAGCAATAGCTTTGAGATGGGGAAGTTTGTATGGATATAATGCAGCTGAAGCTTTTGAAATTATATTTTCAAGGTCCAAAAAATTACAATTCTAAAATACCATAATAAGTTAAAATAAAAATGAGTATTATCTAAAATTAAGTGAATCTTGAAAAAATTATTAATAATAGGAAAAGGATTTTTAGGAAATTCTCTTAGTAAACTTGCTATAAAAAAATTTGATGTTTTTGAAGCATCTCTCAAACATGGTTTGTTTGTAGATATTCAAAAAATTCAATCAATTGAAAAATTAATTAAAAAACATGATCCAGATATAATAATTAATTGTGCTGCAATAACAAATATTGAAAAAACTGAAAATGATACTCAAAAATTATTTTTAGTAAATGCACAGGGACCAGGAAATATTGCTAAAATTGCAAAAAAATATTCAAAAAAATTTATTCATATTTCGACAGATTCAGTTTTTGATGGAAATAAAAAAAAATATAATGAATTAGATTTACCAAATCCATTAAATGAATATTCAAAATCAAAATTTCAAGGAGAACAATTAGTTTTAGAAAATAATTCAAATTCAATAATTGTTAGAACCAATTTTTATGGATATGATGAAAATGGAAAATTTTTATTTAATTGGATTATCAATCAATTGAATAATAAAAAATCCATTATTGGGTTTGAGGATATAATTTTTAATCCACTTGAAATAAATAATTTATCTGAATTATTACTTGAATTATGTTTAATTGAATTTAAAGGAATTATTCATTTGGCTGGGGATGAAATTTTTAGTAAATTTGATTTTATTGAAAAAATTGCATTATCATTAAATTTGGATAGAAAACTTGTAATTCGTGGAAATTCTGATCAAATTAAATTAATAGCTAAAAGACCAAAAAATACTACTTTAGATAATTCTATTTCAAAAAAAATTCTTAGTACAAAAATTAAAAAATTAAATGAAATATTGTCTGAAAATTATGATGAATATAAAAAAATAGAAAGAGGATGTCCATAAATTTTTAATATTATATATAGCAATTAAGTTACGTTTGATTAATGAAGATTAACAAGGGACAGTTTAGATTAACATCTCGTAGTAAAAATTTTAAATTTGAATTAAATCGGGGTAATGGACATTTAATCAATTATTTAAAAAACAGAATCAGTTGGCATTTTAATCCACGTTTACAAAGAGTACCTAAATTTCCATCTCACATAGATATTGAAACTTCTAGTATTTGTAATCTTAATTGTCCCATGTGTTATACAACTACAGACAAATTTAAAGAAAAAGTTGATGCAGGGTTAATAGATTTTGAGTTATTTAAAAAAATTATTGATGAATCTGTAAAATATGAACTTTATTCCATTCGACTTAGTTTGAGAGGTGAAGCATTTTTACATCCAAAAATATATGATATGATAAAATATGCAAAAGAAAGCGGAATTAAAGAAGTTTCATCACTAACTCATGGGGGTCATATTGATGAAGAAAAATTTGAACGTTTAATGGATCTAGGACTGGATTGGTTAACAATTTCGTTTGATGGCATTGGTGAAATGTATGAAAAAATTCGACATCCATTAAAATTTGATGATGCAGTTAAAAAAATTAAAAATTATCAAGAATTAAAAAAGAAAAGAGGAGTGGTTAAACCTGTAATAAAAGTTCAAACAGTATGGCCTGCAATATCAAATAATCCTGAAGAATTTTATAATATTTTTAATCCAATTACAGACCAAATAGCTTCCAATCCTCTTATTGATTATCTAGGAAATGATGATGATATTGTTTATGAGGAGAATTTTACTTGTCCACAATTATGGCAACGTATGGTAATTGGTTCTAATGGTAAAGTCATGTTATGTGCAAATGATGAAATGGGTTCTCATATTGTAGGTGATGCTAACAATGAATCAATTCATGATATTTGGCATGGTAAAAAATTAAATGAAGCAAGAAAAATTCATGAAAACCATAATGGAGTTAAAGATCTAAATGTTTGTAAACACTGTTATTTACCACGAAAAACTCAAAGAGAAAAAGTAGAAATGGAAAATAGACTATTGAATATAGATAACTATATGGACAGAAAACAGGAAATAGGTGAGTAAAATTATGTTTTTTTATTTTGTTTTTCTAAAATAGTTATTAAATTATCTAAAATTCTTTTTGAAGAATTTCCATCTAATTTATACATAAATTTTTTGATAAAATTATTTCTTGCAAAATCATATGTATCAAGTTGTATAGAATCATCAAGAGAAGATAAGATCATGTTAGGTTTTGAACATGAAATTGCAATTCCTTCTTTAACAAGTAAATCTATTTCAGAATCAAAAAAATTACATATTACAATTTTTTTATGAGCTAAAAGAGCATAAATTTCTGCAGTACTAGTCTGAGATGAAATAACAATATCAACATCATCAAGATAATCCTCAATTCCTCCTTTTTGAAAAATAGGTATATTTGGATCAATTTGATGAATTAATGTTTCATATTCTGAAATAGATGATGTAGATGGATGAATTTTTACTAATAATTTGAATTTGTCACTATTTTCACTAATTTTTTTAACTATTTGTTGAGTAGTAAAATTCTGGTCTTTAAGAGAACAAAATCCATGTTCATAAAGTGTAGATGGAGCAAAAAGAATTTTTTTAGGATTATTCAGTTCAGTCGATTTTTTTATTTGTTGAAAAAAACTATCATACATAGGATTTCCAGTGACTATAAGGTTAGATTTCTGAAATCCCAGATTAATCAATGGTTGAATTAATTGCTCATTTTCCAAAAATTGGATTGTATCAGGTGCAAATTTTGAATGATTATTTCCAGATAGAATATAACTCCATAAATTAAAAAGTGTAGAAAAAATTGATTCACGTAATCGAATTTTTGTTTTAAGTAAGAACATGTATTTAAAAAGAAAAAATCTACCTCGGAATGCAATTTTATTATTATTTTCAGTATTTGATGAAACTGAACTTTCAAAAAATCGAGTAAAATTTGTTTTAATATTTTGAAATAATTGTTTTTTTATGACAGAATAATCTTTTGCATGAACCATAAAAAATATAGGTATATCAAAATTCGTTGCTGCTGATGAAATAGCATAATCTACAAATGACCAATCAGGGCTGGCGTAAACTAAATCTGGTTTAATTTTTTCAATTAATTCAAATGCATTTGAAAAATTATGTATGTCTAATATTTCCTCATCATTAGAAGGATTTTCAAATATTTTTAATTTATCAGGAGTATAAACTAACCAAAATAGTTTAACATCAAATTTTGTTTTTAAAACTGATAAAAAATTATCAAAAAATATTGTTACAACAGTTTTAGATGAAGGTAAAACATGTGTTGGAATTAAAATCTTAATTTTTTTCATAAACTAAAAATTAGTAGTAATTATAAAAAGATTAAAAATTATAATCAGAAGATTTTATGTATATTAGTACTCCGTATAATTAATATGATCATTTTCATGAAATCTTAAATTAACCCATTATTGTTTAGGTTTGATTGGCTAAAAAATTAATTCTTATTGAAGGTAAAGAAGACATAAAAAATCTTGAAAAACAAATAACAGATGAATCAATTGTTGTATGTTTTGATTATGAATCACATGAAAAATTATCCGTTAAAAATTTGAAACATAATAAATTAGATGATTATCTTAGTAATGAAGATGAAGAATACATAGATCAAAAAGCTGTAGAATTAACAACAAATTGGTATAACAATGATCAAATCAAAAAATATTTAGAATATGATGGAATTAACTTAGGGAAATTATTAGAAATTGAATTAATTTGGTATTTTTTTGAATATACAAAAAGAATTGGAGGAATAATAAAAATATTAGAAAAAGAAAAACCTAATGAAGTAATTGTTTCTTTCTTAAGTAATTGTGTTGAAGCTGTTTGCAAAAATTCAAATATCAAAATACAAAAATTTAATTCAAAAAAAACATCATCGTTATTTTTTGATAATATAGAAATTCCTGTTAAAATAAATGGAAAAATAATTCCAATCAAAATATCAAGAAAAAATTTCTTAAGAGTTAGAAAAATATTTAATAAATTTATAAATATTTTATTTAAAATTAAACCTAATAAAGAAGAACTTCAATCAAAAAAATCAATATTACTTTTAGATTACAATATTTCAATTTATGATGAATTAATTAAAGAATTATCAAAATCAGAACAAAATGTATTACTATTAAATCAAAGAAGACCTGCAGTATGGAATTTATCAAGTTTAAAAAATTTAAAGAATTCAAAATGTAAAGTAGTAGAATTATCTGATTTTATAGATGATTCATTAAAAATACAAATTCTGCAAAAACAAAAAAAATTAGAAGGAGAATTAAACAAATTATGGAACAATGATGAAGTATTTAGTGAAATAATTTCTTTTAAAAATTATTCATTTTGGAATGCAATTAAAGAAAATTTTATTCAATTAACAACAAAAAGATTTACAGAATCTGTAGAAAAATTAGTTTTACTAAATGAATTATTCAATACGATAGATATTTCAGTAATTCTAGAGTGGGCACATGTCGGATTAGAAGATAAATTAGCAATTAACGTTGCAAATAAAAATAAAATTCCAAATTTATTTTTACAACATGGATTATATTTACAGAATGAAAAATTTGATAAGTATTTACCCATATTACCAATATTGCCATCTAACAATTCAAAACATCTAGTTTGGGGAGAAACATTAGAAAATTACATAATTGAAAAAGGAGGAAATCCACAACACATAATAAAAATTGGAAGTCCTCGATATGATAAATTTTTTAGAGAACATAAAAGTAACAAAAAATCTAATATTATTTTATTAGCAGCAAATGGGTTTTTTCATAATAATTGTAAAGGTACAGACATAGAAGCATTCATCAGAATGGAAAATTACGTAAGAAAAATTTTAGAAACAGTAAAAAAATATCCTGACAAAAAAATAATTGTTAAATTACATCCAGGACGAGTATCATATGATATTAAACCATTAATTCAAAAAATTGATCCGTCTATTCAAATATTTCAAAATGAGAATATTTTAGATTTATTAGAAAAATCAGATGTAATGATTTCTTTAAATTATTCAACAGTAGTATTAGATGCCATGATTTTAGAAAAACCATCATTAATCTTACTTCCTGAAGAACAAAATTTTGAAAATGAAATACCACTTAAAAATAAAACAGTCCTAGTAACTTCAAAAGTTGATGAAATAGATAAAATGGTAAAAATTCTTTTTGAAGATGAAAAAATGAATCAAGAATTAATTAAAAATGGTAAAAAATTTGTTGATCAATATATTGTAAATCAAGGTAATTCATCAAAAAAATTAGCTAAAATTTTGGAAGATTATGAGTAAAATGAATCAATTTGAAAAATCAGATATTCTAACAAGTATTATAGTTCTCAATTATAATGCAGGTAAATTACTAATAGATTGTGTTCAATCACTAATTAATACTAATTATCATAAATTAGAAATAATTGTTGTTGATAATATATCAACAGATAACAGTCAGAAAATATGTAAAGAAAAATTTCCGGAAATTAAATTAATAGAAAATAAAGAAAATTTAGGATATTGTGAAGGAAACAATGTAGGAATAAGAAGTGCCAAAGGAAAATTTATTGTAATATTAAATCCAGATACAAAAGTTGAACCAAATTGGTTAAAAGAATTATTCAATGCGTATGAAAAATTAGGAGATGGACTTTATCAACCAAAAATTATGTCATTTGAAGATAATTTATTTGAGAGTGGAGGAAACATGTTACAGATATTTGGATTTGGTTATTCAAAAGGACGAGGGATTACCGATGAGGGTCAATTTGATGAATCAGGTGAAATAGGATATGCATCAGGTGCCTGTCTTTTTACAAAAACAGAAATTATAAACAAAATTGGGCTTTTTGATCCGTTTATTTTTTTGTATCATGATGATTTAGATTTAGGATGGAGAGCTAAACAATTGGGAATTAAATCATTCTATGCTGCAAAATCAAAAATTTATCACGCAGGTAGTTACAATTACAAATGGAGTGCTAAAAAATTTTATTGGTTAGAACGAAATAGACATTATTGTCTACTAACACATTATTCAAAGAAAACATTTTACAAAATGTTACCATCTATTGTACTTGTAGAAATAATGATGATAATTTTCTATCTTTCAAAAGGTTTTATGAAAATGAAAATTAGTGCATATTGGGATATTTTAAAAAATTTGAATCACATAAACAAAAAATATCATGAATTAGAAAACAAAAAGATAGTTTCAGATTCAGATATAATTAAAAAATTACCAAATGAAATATTTATTCCTGATAAATTTTCAAATGCATCATCTGCAAAAATTTTTAATAAAACTATATCAGGGCTTAGTAAAATTGTTAAATATTTTATTTAGAATATATCATAATCACCAAAAGCAAAAAACCAATTATCAAAAAGATTTAATTTACGATTTTTTATATCATTATTAAATATTTGAACAACAAAGTGAAGTGAAACTGGTTTTAAAAATGAAGGAGCATTAAAAAATCCACAATCATGTAGTAGTTTATTTTCTAATAATCCCTTTCTACTAGTTGCAATTGCTATAGAAACATCATTATCCCAAAAATTTGAAATTGCTCTAAAAATTAAATTTTTTAATTCTTCTTGATTCTCATGATTAGAATCTACCATGTAATCAAGAATAACTCCAATTTTCTTTTTTCCAATAAAATGTATTTTTGTAATAATATATCCAATTAATTTATGATTTGTTTTAAGAATAAAAATTTGATATTTTTGTGTTGGGTGATTTTTATATCTCCAATTTAAAAATTCTTTAGTTCTATTATTCATAACAGAAACACGTTTACTTGTTTTTCTAGCAAGATTCTCAAATGTTTCATCAAAATTATCAGTTAATTCCTCAACATTTGAAAATTTATGTGTATTTTTCCAAAAAATATCAAATGGTTTTAAAATATTTTTTAAAGGTGTTTCAAAATATTTAGATAATTTAATGGGTTTTACTAAAAGAGGTAACCGAGTAATTTCAATTGAACCCTCATTAATGAATGCTTTAAATGAATTATCATTAGGTATTGCAAAAAGAGAAGAAATTTGTTGATCAAGTGCAAAATCAGGCATAGATGAAAGAAGATTTGAAAAAATATTTTGCTTTCGATAATTAGGATGGACCTGAACATTACAAGCCAATGATGATAAAATTATTTCTCCATCAACAATTAGTTTTATTGGTAAAATTGTATTTGTTCCAATTAGTATATTATTTAATTTCTCATCACGAGCAAGTAAAATTATAGCTTTCCCATTGGGATTATACCTATATTGCCAATCAAAAAATTTAGAGTTTCCAATATCAACATCTCCAAATATTTTTTTAGTCAAGTCTAGAATTGCTTGTTTTTCACCTTCTGTATCTACCCAAAGAGAAATTTTCATTATTTTGTTTTAGTGGTATGGCATATCAACATTTGTGCAAATTTATATTCAAATATTATTAACATGATATAAAATTATGAATTTATTAGGAATAGATTTTGAAGAGTGGTTTCATCCAGAGTTAATTCAAAAATATATTAAAAAAACAGATCATGAACTTTCGGTAGTTAACGGTATTGATAAAATTTTAGAGTTATTAACAACTCATGATACATATGCTACATTCTTCATGGTTGGTGAATTAATTGAATCTAGACCAGAATTGATAGATAAAATTTTGGATAACGGTCATGAAATTGGCTTTCATACAATGTATCATGATAGATTAGATTCTATGAATAATAAACAAAAATTTGTAGAAGAATTAAAAAAATTCGCTAAATTGACATCAAAAAAATCTAAGGGGTTTAGAGCACCTTCATTTTCTTTAAATAATTCATCAGCATGGGCAATTGATGCTTTAGTAGAAAATGGTTATCAATATGACAGCAGTATTGTTCCTGCAAAAACTAAATTATACGGAATGCCAAATGCAGAATTAAAACCATATAAAATTACAAGTAAGGATCTTGAAAAAAATAATGAAAATGGAAAAATTATTGAATTTCCACTACTAACTAGAAAGTTTTTTAATTATTCAATTCCTGTAGCTGGAGGATTTTTCATACGTTTACTTCCTTTAAGATGGATTGAAACTGCAATTAAAAATAATGAAAATAAAAAAATTCCATCTACATTTTATATACACTCATGGGAATTAACTCCAGAGTATATGAAAAAAATTCCATTATCTAAAATTGATAATTTTATTACATATCATAATTTAGAAAAAACAAGTAGAAGATTAGAAAAATTGTTAAAAAAATTTGAATTTACATCATTTAGCCGATTTATTTCAAAAAATAACAATCTTTCTAATCTCTAAATTCCTTATTTACTGCGTAAATAGATCCCATTCCTTGTTCTAATGATTCTTGAATTATTTTAAAAGATAAAGATTCTAATTTTTTTATCATATTTTTTAAATCATTATTATTTGAATCACTAAAATGATATTCAATGTAAATTTGTTTAATTTTTTTAAAATATTCATTTGGTAAAGAATCTATAATTTCATATTCAGCACCTTCACAATCTAGTTTAAGATAATTGCAAATATCTAATTTATTTGAATCAAAAATAGTTTGTAATGTAATGGATTTAACTTGAATTGAATTCGGTGTAAAGTCATGAATACTATGTGCAGTATTATCAGAATTAATATAAAAATTTACATAGTCATTGCTATTTGAAATTACAAAATTATTTGGAGTTATATTTTTTAAATTATTTTGTGATATATTGTCTTGTAATAATTTAAAATTTTCAGCTGATGGTTCATAAGATAAAATTTTTCCATTAGTGCAATATTGACTTGCATAAACACTAAACATTCCAATATGGGAACCAATATCTATTATTACATCATTTTTACTAATTTTAAATCCATGTTTATTGTATTCCTTTAATAACCAAATTAAAGAAAAGGTGTCTAAATCAGTAGAATTAGATCTAAGTTTAATTTTAATGCCAGATTTTGTATTAAACCAAACATAATCATTTTTAATTAATCCAAAATACAATAGAGGAAAAATGTACCAATTATTCAAATTTTGAATAGCTTTAATTAAAATTTTTAATTTAAATAAAAAATTACCCATTATAGAATATTAGAAAATACTAACAAATCTAAAGATTTCTATGGTAAAAGGATGATTTTCATATTAAAGTGAAAATAAAGGATTAAACTCAAATGATATAAGAAAAAGAAAAGTTAGCCATAGATATGAAAAAAAGATTATTCATTATAGGCATAGGTGGATTAACAGGATCTAAATTAATAGAGATTGCAAAGGATGATTTTGAAATATTTGGGAGTTATAATTACAGAAATGTTGAATCATCAATTTTTAAAAGTATAAAATTAGATATATCAAATTCAAGTGAAATTAAAAATATTTTAGAAGAAATAAAACCAGACGTGGTTATCAATACAGCAGGAATTAACAATGTTGATTATTGCGAAAAATTTCCAAATGAGGCATCAAAAATCAACATTCAAGCAATAAAAGAAATTTGTAAAATTACAAAAGAAATAGGAATTAAATTTGTTCAACTATCATCAGATTCAGTTTTTGATGGAACAAAGAATTTACCTTACATAGAAACAGATGATATGAAATCTATCAATTATTATGGAAAAACTAAAATTGAAAGTGAAAGAATTGTATTAGAAAATCCAAACAACTGCGTAGTTCGTGCAAGTGTATTGTATGGTTATTTATCAGATGATCTTGCTAAAATAGAATCAAGTTCAAAGAAATCAATTAATTTTGGACAATGGTTAATAACTAAATTAATTCTAGGCGAAAAAGTTAGGATAATTACTGATGAATATAGTTCACCAATTATTGCAGAGGATTTTGCACGTTCGATTATACATATAATCAAAAATAACCAAACAGGGATTTTTCATTCGGCTCCAAAATTACAAATCACAAGATATGATTTTAGTGTCAAAATTGCAAAAGCGTTAGGATTACCAATTAAATTAATTGAACCAGTATCCAATAAAGAATTAGGAAGAGATGTAACTACAGGATCTAATAAATGCCTAAATTCAGAAAAATTATCTAATATTTTGAACTATGAATTTTTAACATTAGATGATTCTTTAAATTTATTAAAAAATCAATTTGAGATAAAAAATAATTAAGAAATATTTTTCCATTTTTGCCAATCATAATCAGTAAATTGATCATTTTGCATTTCATTATCATTAGGTTTCCAAGCAATATCAGCAAGGGCCAATATTCTAGAAGTTGTAGAAGATAAATTCATGTGTGCTGAAGAAATATTCTTTGGAACATGAACCATAACTGGATTTTCATCACTAGAGATGATCTCATCATATGTTCCATCTTGTTTTTTAATTACAAAAATAACTTTTCCATGTATGCAAGTGAAATAACTTTCACGCCTAGTATGGATATGAGGCCCCTTGACTTCCCCTGAAGTGACAGAACTAACATAGATCATTTTAGGATGATTTTTAATAATTTTATCCCAATCTCTCCAAATTACGGTTAAGCTTCCATTAACATGTTCATCATGAATATCTTTTGTATCATGTTTTTCTAATTTAATTGAATTTTCAGCAGACATAAGTAAATTGTAAAGGTTGTTTAATAAAAAATCTTGTGTGTATTATACACACTAATTGTAAAAAATTGTAAAAAATTGAAAAAAATAACATTATTTTATTAATATGGAAATTTTGATTAGTATTATGAAATTATTAGTTACTGGAGGATTAGGATTTATTGGCAGTAATTTTATTTCACGAATTTTTGAAAATCATGAAAATTGGTCTATAGTTAACGTAGATGCAGAATTATATGGTTCAAATCATCAAAGCTTGAAAAAATTTGAAGATAGTGACAAATATAGATTTGTGAAGGGAAACATTACTGATCAAAAACTAATGGAAGAACTTATTTCAGAATCAGATGTAGTAGTAAATTTTGCTGCAGAATCACATGTAGATAGAAGTATATCAAATGCAAAACCATTCATAGATTCCAATATTTTAGGAGTATTCACGTTACTTGAAGCAATTAAAAAAATGAAGAAAAAACTAATTCATATTTCTACTGATGAAGTATATGGAAGTCTAAAGACTGACAGTGCTAAAGAAGAAACTCGATTAAATCCTTCTAGTCCATATGCTGCATCAAAAGCTTCAGCAGAATTATTAATTCAATCATACATTACTACCTATTCATGCGATGTAATAATTACAAGATGTACAAATAATTATGGTCCAAAACAATTTCCAGAAAAATTAATTCCTAAAACAATTATGTTAGCAATAAATAATAAAAATATTCCAATTTATGGAACAGGAAAAAATATCAGGGATTGGATTTTTGTAGAAGATCACTGTGATGCAATAATAGATGTACTGTTAAAAGGTAAATCAGGAGAATCATATAATATTTCAGCAGGAAATGAAATTGACAACATAACAATCATAAAAAAAATTCTTACAATTCTTGATAAACCATTAGAAAATATTGAATTTGTAGAAGATCGTCCAGGACATGATTTTAGATACAGTATGGAATCCAGTAAAATACGACAAACTTTAGAATGGTCTCAAAAGAAAAAATTTGATGA